>Ga0181531_10003189_pt1 | contig 10104 bp, 8 predicted proteins | sample PEATcosm2014_Bin_38_FD_119743 | JGI IMG/M metagenome (GOLD analysis project Ga0181531, IMG submission 119743) | Peatland microbial communities from MTU Mesocosm Facility, Houghton, MI, USA - PEATcosm2014_Bin11_10_metaG | ecosystem: Environmental > Terrestrial > Soil > Wetlands > Peat | place... | reverse complement strand
GTCGCTCTGCGATCCCGCGCCACGCCTTCAAGAGCCTGGTTTGCGCTCGCGGCAATCGCGGCTCTTTCCTTGCTGCCTGTCTATCATCGTCAATACGATGCGAAGCTCTTACTGGTGACGGTTCCGGCTTGCGCCATGCTCTGGGCCGAGGGCGGCATCATTGGATGGCTTGCACTTCTTGTGAATAGTGCAGGCTTCGTGTTGACCGGGGATATTCCCTGGGCCATCCTGCTCGGTCTGATCAACAACCTGCATCTGCCTTCGACTAGGCTGACCGGCCAGATATTGGTGGCCATACAGGTCTTTCCAACCCCGCTCATCTTGCTGATCATGGCCGCTTTCTATCTGTGGGTCTACTTCCGGCGTTGTTCCGCCGATGCGCCACTCCCCAACCGGTGTGAGGCCAGGCCGGGTAGCTAAAACCCGAACGAGTCAAGTCCAGGCTCCCCTTCCAGGCGCGAGCGCAGGCTCATTTGCGCGCATGGCCGGAATGCGCCACTCTTCGAATACTGCCAATATTGCCAGTGCCACTGTAAGCACCGCGAACACCCGCAACATTCCAGGGTGGACGATCAAGAGTTGGTACTCGAAACGGACCGCCAGCGACCAGCACAGCACGACACCCAGATAAAGGAGTGCGCTCCGGAATCTGTGGTACCCCACATTTGCCGCGAAACAGCCGAATGCTAGCCCCGAAACAAGATCGATGACGTAGTGCTCTCCTGTCGATAGCGTAGCCAGTCCCGTGCCCGCTAAGAACGCCAGCGACACTCCCCGCCACACTCTGCCGGGGGCAAAAAGCACAAATACCAAGGCTGTCCCGACGTGCAAGGAAGGAAACGCGTTCGGCATTCCGCTGAGCCGAATTGCTTCCGCCTGTACGGCTGGAGGATGAGGCCACTGCGCGCCAAAGGCATAAACCGGCCCACATGCTGGCAGAAAAGCATACGTGACCGGCCCCGCAACCAACTCCGCGACATAGGCCATTACCACTGACCCGCGTGGATTCTGGTATCGAGTCACCAGGAACCAGCAGATCATCATTGGAACCATCAATTCATACACTACGACAAGTGGGATCCTGCAGACACCTTCCAAAGGTTGTGCAATCGAGGCCGCCGAGACGCCAAGCGACTCATCGATCTGGAACAGAACACGATCGTATTTCCATGGCAGCAATCCGCCTTCTCTAACCATGAGGATTGTCGTGAGAAAGCCGAAAAAGAGGTTCAGCGCCAGGGCAAAAACAAGCAATGGACGTGTTCTGTCGCTTTCGTCCCTGAGCATCCAGAGCACGGACAAAAAAAGGGCCCCAATCCCGATGATAGCGGGATTTAACAAAAACGAGAGCAGTCCCATTCTCAATCCTGCCGATCGTCCGCCGGGTATCGTTCGTCTGCGGAATGGCCAGTGTAACAAAGTAGGCAAGCGGGCGTTTCATCGCCTGATTCGGACCACTCTACTCCCTGGAAGTCTGGCCAGCCTGCGATCCATTCGCAGAAGCGCTCGCAACCAGATACCAGGCCAGCCAGGCGGGCGCAGTCCAAAGGTAGAATGCTGAGGGCAGCTTGAAGCCAAAGGCCGATTGGATCCACATCAGGATACTGGCAATGGCGAGAACGGCCAACATGGTCCGGGACCGGGTAACATAAGCGGCCTGTAGCAGGGCCGGTATAACCAGGGCCTGATCGAATAGCCAGCAATACGGAGCGAGGAAAATGGACACCAGCATCAGCAGGCTGCCGTCTTTCGTCCAATCCCATCCGCGGCGGCGAGGCCAGAAATACCCGAGCGCCCAAACGCAGCCCAATGAAACCGGCACGTATTGCAGCCAAGTCGTCTGCGGGCTGACCCAAAGGCGCAGCACGATGCTCAGGCAAGGGATAAACTCCTTCTCGATTCCCGACACGCGCATCATCTGTGCGTAATCCACCCACGCCGTCGGGTCGATCCAATGCACGATCGCGCAACTCGCAGCCATTGCAATCCCCGCTCCCGCCAGGAGCTTATAGCTCCTGGAAACCGCGATCCAGGCCAGCAACACGACGCCAAAGGGCAGAAAAAGGTGAGGCTTCAGCGCGCAAAGCCAGAGCGAAACTCCAGCCAGAAATGGTCTGGTTCGATACATCCGCAAAAAAAGGACCAGCCCAAGCAGCGCGAACAGCGCCGTCTGCCCTGCGATCAGGCAGATCACTGCTGGCGCAAATGAAAGCCCTAGCAAGTGCAGGTAATTCCTGGGGCGGCCATGCATCTGCCAGAGCATGCGCACTGCAACGATCAGACCCGCAATTAGAACGAGCGACCACAGAAGAGCGCCGGCCCGAACTCCGACAAGCCCGAGCGGCAGCGCGAGTGGCAGACCCCACGGGGGGTTCCGCATAAAGCCGATTCCGTATTCGGCAGGAAGCCCCGCGCCGCGCTCCAGCGGCGTCATGGCTCTGCGATCGTAGGGGCTGGCGTGATGGACGAGCTGTTGACCCGTGGCCCAATAGACCACGAAATCGCGCGAACCGGCAATCTTTCCTGACAGGGGCACGACACAAACAAAAATGGCGGTTAGCATTAGCGCCAGCCCGCAGGCGACGGCAATCGAGATTTCTGCGAGGTCGGGGTTTGCCTTCGCTGCGGGAAGATCCGTCCTGCTTGCCATAGGCGCTATTCTACTTGTTCGATCTGCTGGATTCTTTCACCGCCCTGAAACCCTTGCGGGCCTGCAAGCGGTGCAACCCGCCGTCAAAGGCTCCACTCCCATCTTTCACTTGAATCGCATTCTGTTCGATGGCGGCCTGCCAATTCCCAGGTAACGCACTTTGGAGTCATGTATACGAGGTTGATCTGCCGGCTCACCATGTGTACTGGTGTTTACACCAAGATCCGGCCCTTCGGCTGCCGCAAAATCTGTAAGTCGTTGAATAATATACATAAGGGAGAATGCAAGGATTGGCACGCTAGTTGCACTATAGAGGGCATCCCCAGTCTCTGGCTGGGAAAATTCAACCTTTGGGGAGAACCAAATGAACAACGCACTGCTTAAGCTCTTTGTCAAGATGCAGACCCTCATGATCCGGGACGAAGGCCAGGACCTGGTCGAGTATGCCCTCGTAGTTGGACTCATATCCATCGCAGCCGTCGCCGGCCTGCAGGGTGTGGCCAAGGCTGTTAACGGTATCTTCAGCACTATCAGCACCACTCTCGCGGCCGCCTAATCTCTGCCAATGAGATGTAGGGTCAGCGGAGTTCAATTTGTTCGCTCCTTCGCGGGAGAGGAACGCAAAGCAGAGCAGATGCCGAGCGGTACTCTCCCTTTGCGCCGGGTCCGGACACCTGTCGATAAGCAAGGAGGTGGCCACTATGCGGGCTGAGATAGCAAAGCTGCGCCTCAGATTGCAAGCCCACTTGCTGCGGGAAGAGGGTCAGGATCTGGTCGAATATGCACTGATCGTCGGTCTGATCTCCATCTCTGCGGTCGTGGGCCTCAAGGGCGTCGCTAGCGCAATCACTCATATTTTTACCAACATCAGCACCACTCTCAGCAACGCTTGATCCCCGCCAACCCGGTGCGGGGAAAGTGGCGAGTTTATTCGTTCAGTCCCGGAGGAGCTACGCAGGGCAAAGTGGTCTGCGAGCGATACTTTACCCGGCAAGGCTCCGGTCGCTGCCCAAATAGTAAGGCGGCTGTGTGCGCTCCAGATTCTGCAAGCTCAGTACTAGTGTGCAGAGTCTTGGGATACGCGAGGACAGTCAGGATCTGGTCGAACTCCTTCTTGTAGTTGGCCTGCTCTTTGTGGGGGCGTTAGCCTCTAAAAAACAGTGACCGCACTTGCCAGCTACGTTGCAGCTACTTCACTGACGCTTTCAACAGCGCCTGATCCCTGGCAAAGCAAGGCCGGGAGAGTTAGAATCGGCTCGTTCGCCCCTTTGCGGGAGAGATACGCAGAGCAGACCGGCGCCGAGATATTCTCTCCCTCGCCTTCCCACCTTGGTTAGGGATTGTGTCTATGCTTCTTTCGATCGTAATTCCGGTCCTGAACGAGGCGGAAACAATTCCCCTGTTGCTCGGTCGCCTCCGCGACACCCTATGCAACGTCAAATGGGAAGTCATTTTTGTAGACGATGGCAGCTCGGATCAGACATCCAGCCTTCTTGAGCTGGCTGCGACCGAAGACCCGCGCATCGGACTGCTTCGCTTTAGCCGTAACTTTGGCCATCAGGCAGCGGTTACGGCCGGACTGGATTTCGCCAATGGGGATGCCGTCGCTGTGATGGACGCGGATCTCCAGGATCCGCCCGAATTGTTGCTGCCCATGCTGGACCTGTTCGCACAAGGGTACGATGTCGTTTCGCCTCAGCGCACCTCGCGCGAAGCGGAGACAGCCTTCAAGCGGTGGACGAGCTCGCTCTTCTATCGCGTGGTGGCTCGCCTGGCGGACCAGCCCATGACTCCCGATGTCGGCGATTTCCGCCTCTTCAGCCGGCGTGCGGTCCTGGCGATCCGCTCACTGCGCGAACAACACCGCTATATGCGTGGTATGACCGCTTGGCTCGGACTAAAGGAAGCTGTCGTCCCTTTCGACCGCAGAGCCCGTGCCGGGGGACAAACCAAGTATTCGCTCGTGAAGATGCTTCGTTTTGCTTGGACTGCCGTTTCGTCGTTTTCGGCCTTTCCACTTCGCCTCAGCATCGCTGCCGGTTGCCTGCTCAGTTGTGCCGGGTTTCTCTATCTCCTGCGAGTGGTGTATTTGGCGCTCTGGACCAACACCCTAGTCCCAGGGTGGGCCTCGGTCGTCGTCCTCCAATGCGTCTTCTCTGGGATGATTCTCCTGGCCCTCGGAGCGATCGGCGACTACGTCGCACGCACCTATGAAGAGACTAAGAATCGGCCCCTCTATGTTGTCACGGAAGCGCACAACGTCGCCTACCCTCTGATTCCGCTGACCCGTGCGGTCATCCTCGCCGAACCCGCGCCAATGCTTCCCGTCCCCATGGACAACGCCGCCTCCGGTCCCCAACAGCAGGACCAGCCTTCCTATACCTCGCGAACCGGCATTCGTTCTTAGAGGCGGCTTTCTGCGGCCTTCTCATTCACCACAGGGCCGTATCGCGATTGCCACTGCTGCGCACTCCGCTTCGATCGAAATCCCGGTCACATCTCAATTCACTTTCGCGCTCCCGTATAATAACTGGGCTCCCTCCGTGGATGAGAGAAGAGGGTGTGAAACGGGCAATGCGGGAGAAGAACGATGTCGCTGATCAGGGTCGCAAAATGACTGTTACACCAGCTTCTCCGCTGCCCCACCTCCCGGCGAGGAGATCCTTTGCCCGCCGATATGCCGGCTATTTCATCTTCACCCTCCTGGCCAGCCTGTATCTGCTGCCGATCATGCGCATTCTGCTCCTGGGGACCAATGAGGGAACCCTTGTTGGTGGTGCTGTGCGGGTCGTTCACGGGCAGGTTTTCGCGCGCGACTTTTTTGAGGTCATGGGGCCGGGCACCATCTACTGGCTGGCCGCTTTCTTCAAGCTCTTCGGCGTAACCTTCCTCGCGCTGCGCATATGCCTGTTTCTTACCTCATTGGGAACCGGTCTGTTGATCTACTTCCTCACTCGCCGGATATGCGGGAAATACTGGACCTTGCCGTCCATCCTTCTCGCAGGCACTTACTATGGCATGCAGTGGCCGGCCATCAGCCATCATGTGGATAGTAACTTCTTCGGCCTGCTCTCCGTCGCATGTGTTGTCGTGTGGCAAGACCGGCATTGGAAAGGTCTATTGCTCGGCGCGGGTTTCTTGGCCGGGTGCACCACCTGCATCCACCAGCCCAAAGGCATGCTTCTGCTTGTCGCCATCCTGTTATGGCTGTTAATGCAGCGCCTGCGGCGGGCTGCTCCCATGGCTACGCTCGGATGGGTGGCCGCGGGCTATCTCGGCGCAATCGGATTGATGGCGGTGTACTTTTGGACCCAGGGAGCGCTCGGCAGCCTGCTGTATGCGAACATCGTCTGGCCGTCCCAACACTACGGGGCAGTCAACACGGTTCCCTACGCGCTGGGCCTCTTCAGCCAATACTGGAATCATTGGATCATCGCCAAGGGACCGTTCAATTGGTCCATCGGAATGGCGGCCATCCTGATTACGCCTTTTTGCTTTGTCGCCGCCCTTCCCGCGCTGTTCCTGGTCCTTGGCCTCCTGTACAAGTGGAAAACAGCGCCGCCGGAGATTCCGCTCTACGCCTTCTGCGGATGGGCATTGTGGCTTTCGGAATTCCACCGCAGAGACATCTACCACCTCGTCTTCGGATCGCCGTTGCTCATCGTTCTCTGTGTCTACTTTCTCGGTGAGAGCCGTAAAAAGATCGCCGACTATCTGCTGCAGATTCTTGCCATAACCTCAGCCTGCCTGGCTGTCTTCAACCTGATTCTGGTCATTACTGCGCACCCCGTAGCGACGAGAGTCGGCTCGATTGCTATGTTCAAAGACGACCCGGCGCTCGCCTTTATAGACCAACATACGATGCCAGGCGATGAGATCTTCACTTATCCGTACTGCCCTATGTACTATTTCCTCACCTCGACGTCCAATCCAACACGCTACAGCATTCTCGTTTACAACTACAACACAACCTCGCAGTTTCAAGAGGCCATTCAGGTGCTGGATCGGCGCAAGGTGCGCTATGTCCTGTGGGACACGAACTTCGCGGCGAAAACCGCCGCCTCTGTCTTTCCGCAGTGGACGGGCATTCCTCCTGATGGCTTCCTGATGGAGACATACCTGGAATCGCACTATAATCTGGTAGAGGACAGCGATGGTCTGCGCATCATGGAGAGAAAGAAAGAGGGCCAGGACAACTGACGGCCATGCGGGCGCCGAATCCGGCCGCTTTGTGGATTCGTGCAGGCCTTCCCCGCTCCGGTTACTTGAGCCATCCTTTCTCATGTTATGCACAAATCTCCATCTTCTGAATAGAGATGAGAAATGACTGTTATTCCCATCGCTCACTCGGCTGCCCCAGTTCCAAAGCAGCAAGTGCATTTCCGGCGCCATGCCGGCTATCTTATCTTTTCATTCTGCGCCAGCCTCTATCTGCTGCCTTTCATCCGGCTTATCCAGCAAAGGACCGATGAAGGCATCTTCCTTTCCGGAGCTGTCAGAATCCTTCATGGCCAGATTTTCGCGCGCGATTTCGTCGAGATCATGGGGCCGGGGACATTCTACTGGCTGGCGGCCTTTTTCAAGCTCTTCGGCGTAAGCTTTATGGCGAGCCGTGTGTCCCTTTTCATTACATCCTTAGGGACCTGCATGCTTCTATACTATTTGTCCCGCCGGATCAGCCGCAGTTACCATTCCTTGCCTGTTATTCTGGTAATCGCGAGCTATTACGGCTCCGTCTGGCCGGCGATCAGCCACCACACAGACAGCAATTTCGCCGTGCTTTTGGCCTTCACCTGCCTGCTCCTCTGGTATGACAAGCCAAGAAACAGCCTGTTGATCGCGACCGGCGCATTGGCCGGTGCGGCCACCTTCATCTTTCAACACAAGGGCATACTGATGCTCTGTGCCTTCCTCGCGTGGCTTTGGATCCAGCACCGGCGGAAGTTAGCCTCTCGATCTTCGCTTGTCTATTTAGGTGCGGGGTATCTCGGTGTAGTCGGGCTCGTCCTGGCCTATTTCTGGAGCCGGGGAGCTTTGGGCAGTCTGGCCTATTGGAACGTCCTGTTTCCATTTCTGCGCTACGGCCCTGCCAATGCCGTTCCTTACGCTCATGGGATCATTCAGGACTACTGGAGTCATTGGGTTATCGCGAAGAGCGGATTCGGGTGGACCGTGGCAATGGCGTCGATCCTTGTCGTCCCACTCCTGTTTGTCGCCGCGCTGCCCGCACTCGTGGTGATCCTGGGAATTTCGCAGGGCGCTAAGTCGCTGCAGCCCGAGCTACTGCTCTACTGGCTCGCCGGATGGGCGCTATGGCTCTCCGAAATCCAGCGCATGGACATCGTCCATCTTGCATTTGGGTCTCCGCTGCTGGTGATTCTCTGTATCTACCTGCTTGGCGAGAGCCGAGGCAAACTTGCTCTTTCTTCGCTGCAGATACTGGCCATCACGGGAACTTGTCTGGCGATCTTCAATTTGATTCTGGTTCTGAAGGCGCAACCCGTAGTCACGCGGGTTGGATCAGTAGCTATGTTTGGAGAAGACCGGGTGCTGAAGGCTCTGGATGACCACGTAACTGCCGGCGAGGAAATCTTTATTTATCCCTACTGCCCGACGTATTACTTTCTATCTTCGACGACGAACCCTACTCGATTTAGCGGTGCTTATAACGGTAATGATATCGCCCCATTCCGGGAGATCGTCCAGGTATTGGAGCAGCACAAGGTCAGGCATGTGCTGTGGGACACGACCTTTGAAGAGCGAATCCTGCAATCCAACTTTCCAGGATCGACAAGCATGACTCCCGGGCGCCTGGTGATTGAGCCCTACCTGGAATCGCACTACACTTCGGTTGCGGAGGAGGATGGTTTCCGGGTGATGGAGCGAAAGAGTGAAGATCATGCAAGGTAGCGAGGGGAAGACACCCGAGTTCGACCAATATGCAGACGCTTACTCTGAGTTACTCGATGACCCGATCAGGAACCGGTTCGCGCGCGATCCCCTCCACTTTCATCGCAGAAAATGGATCCTCATACGGAGACTCTTGCGGCGCGCCGGCATCGCTCCGGGCACGCAGAGATGGCTGGACGTCGGCTGTGGCCGCGGCGAATTGCTCGAGCTGGCGGGCGCGAGTTTTGCCCAGGCCATGGGTTGCGATCCATCCGCCGGCATGCTGAGCTCCAGCGGGCCGTTCAAAAGGTACAAACAACCCTCGCTCGTCGAGTTGCCGTTTGGCAATGCCTCCGTCGATTTTGTCACCGCGGTCTGTGTTTACCATCATGTTCACGGGACAGACAGGACCCTGCTGACCAGGGAGATCCGGCGAGTGCTGAGCCCGCGCGGTCTCTGCTGCATCATAGAACACAATCCAAGGAACCCGGTCACTCGGGCAATCGTGAGGAGATGTCCGGTTGATGTCGATGCGGAACTTCTCGACGCCCATGAGGCCAACAAGATGTTCGAGACTTCCGGCTTCAGGTCGCTCGGTACAGAATACTTTCTCTTTTTTCCGGAACGGCTGTTTAGTAGGTTTGGCGTTCTGGAGAGGAAGCTTGCGAGAGTGCCGCTCGGCGGTCAGTATGCGTTGCTGGTCGAAACGCCCGCAGAAAATTAGCGCGCGGAATAGTTCAGATCCCGGGCCGGTAACGTACAAATCACGTACAAAAACGCGTCTCGATTTTGGCCCTTTAAGCTAAGCCGTTCGTAGGAAAGGACTTGGTTATGGTGGAGGCGGCGGGAGTCGAACCGGACAAAAGTGTTGAAAAAGCTCAACTTATTGATTCTTGGAATGCCTGAATTGGCATGAATACCAAGATTTCCAAATCTACTGTACGGTCACTGTACGGTGATTTCCCAGAATTCCCACAACTCCCAAACTCCACCTTCGGACGGCCCTTTTTGGCGAAAGCAGCATTCTGAAGTGCGTTTGTAGTATCGCATAGGCCCGTAATCGTGCGCGAACTGCCCCGCGAGTCGTGATGCGATTGCTTTCTTATAGGCGATGACGCTGAGCCCTGAGATCAACGAGAATGAATCCATGAGCAGTGTCTGGTTCACGGCCGATTTTCATTTCGGCCACTTCAACATTATTCGGTATTGCAATCGTCCCTTTGCGAGCGTGGAGGAGATGGACAACGCGATCTGCGAGCGTGTCAACGCTTGCGCCAAACCAAACGATATTCTCTATTTCCTCGGGGATTTCTGCCTCGGAGGACCGGAGCGCGTGACCGCCTATCGAAAGCGGCTGGCCTGCCGGACAATCCACTTTATCGAAGGCAACCACGACAGAACTGCGCGAAAGCTTCAGCATCTCTTTGCTTCATGGAATCTGTTGTCCGAGGTCCACGCAGCGAAGCAGAGAATCGTGCTTTGCCATTATGCGATGCGAGTGTGGCCACACCACGCCCAAGGCGCGTGGCACCTCTACGGACACTCGCACGGCAACCTGCCGGACG
>Ga0181531_10003188_pt1 | contig 10104 bp, 6 predicted proteins | sample PEATcosm2014_Bin_38_FD_119743 | JGI IMG/M metagenome (GOLD analysis project Ga0181531, IMG submission 119743) | Peatland microbial communities from MTU Mesocosm Facility, Houghton, MI, USA - PEATcosm2014_Bin11_10_metaG | ecosystem: Environmental > Terrestrial > Soil > Wetlands > Peat | place... | reverse complement strand
TTCTTCGATAAGGCTCTCGAAGGCTTCGCTCTGTTCGCTTTTAACAAGGGCGAGGTCTGCACCTGTCCTTCTCGCGCTCTGATTCAGGAATCCATCTTCGACAAGTTCATGGAGCGAGCCGTCGAGCGCGTAGCCAAAATCAAGGTCGGCAACCCTCTCGATCCCAACACCATGATGGGCGCGCAAGCCTCGCGCGACCAGCTGGAAAAGATTTTGGAATACATCAAAGTCGGGAAACAGGAAGGCGCGAAGTGTGTGGTGGGCGGAGAGCAGGCTCATCTGGGCGGCGACCTGGAGAACGGCTACTACGTCAAGCCGACCGTTTTCGTTGGCCATAACAAGATGCGCATTTTCCAGGAAGAGATTTTCGGACCGGTGCTCTCCGTGACGAAATTCAAGACCCTGGAAGACGCCATTGCCATCGGCAACGACACGGTTTACGGACTGGGCGCAGGCGTGTGGTCACGCAACGGCACCAACGCCTATCGCGTGGGCCGCGAAATCAAAGCCGGCCGCGTGTGGACCAACTGCTATCACCTGTATCCCGCGGGCGCGGCCTTCGGCGGTTATAAACAGTCAGGCTTCGGCCGTGAAACCCACAAACTCGCTCTGGGCCACTATCAACAGACCAAGAATCTATTGGTCAGCTATAGCTCAAAGCCATTGGGATTTTTTTAAGAGATTCTTTTAAACGATTCGTCTAAACGATTCTCGTAAACAACGTGCGGTAGACGTTTGCAGGCCGGGTGCACAGCGCCTGGCCTGCATTTTTTATGCAGCGATTCTCACTGCTCCTCAGCCACACCGGCCTGCGCGCCTTCTTCATCCCCGTGAATCAGTCCAAACTTCTTCAGCTTGTAACGCAGCGCATCCCGGCTGATGTCGAGCAGCTTAGCCGCGTGCGTCTGGTTGCCGTTCGACTGGCGCATGGCCAGTTCGACCATCGCGTGCTCCACCTCTTCCAACGACGTCCCGCCTTCCGGAATATAAAGCCGCGGCAGAGTGCGGCCATTCGGCAAAGTCTGTCCGCCGTCGGCCGGCGACGTTCGCTCGAACACCGTGCGCCCGCCCGATTCACCGACCGAAAATGGCAGATACAGCGGACGCAGCAGCGGCTCATCCTCCAGGATCATGCCGCGCTCGATCGTATTTTTCAGCTCACGAACATTTCCCGGCCAGTTATGGCTCAGAATCAGTCGCCGCGTCTCATCGCTGATGCCGCGAACCGCCTTCTTGAATCTTCGGTTATAGCGATCGATAAAGAATTCCACCAACGGCATGATGTCTTCTCTTCGATCCCGCAACGGCGGAATAAAGATCGCAATAATCGCCAGCCGGTAATACAAATCCTGCCGAAACTGATTTTCCCGCACCGCTTTTTCCAGATCACGATTCGAGGCGGCGATCACCCGCACATCCACCTGCATATCCTTGATCCCGCCCACGCGCCGGATCACCTGATCCTCCAGCACGCGCAAAAGTTTAGCTTGCAGCAAAGGAGAAAGCTCGCCAATTTCGTCGAGAAACAGTGTGCCGCCATCAGCAGCCTCGAACAATCCCTTCTTCATCTGCTTGGCATCGGTGAACGCGCCTTTTTCGTGGCCGAAAAGCTCCGCTTCCATCAGCGTTTCCGGAATCGCTGAACAATTGATCGCTACGAACGGTTTCTCCTGCCGCGAACTCTCGTAGTGGATGGCTTTCGCGATCAGATCCTTGCCCGTGCCGCTTTCGCCTTGAATCAGAATCGTGGTGGCCGCGCTCGACGCTACTTTTCGCACGAAGTTCATCAGTTCGATCATCTTCGGCGACACGCTCACCACATTGCTATACCCCGCTCCGCGGCGCACCTCGCCCCGCAGCGCCTGAACCTCCGTGCGCAGGCTCGTGGCCTCAAGCGCGTTCTTGATGGTCACGTGCAGTTCATCGAAATCAACCGGCTTGCCCACGAAGTCATAAGCCCCCAGCTTGAGCGCAGCTTTCACATCGTCAAGTTGCGGATCAGCCGTGATCATGATGACCGCGCGCGCGTCGCCGCTCTTCTTCAGCTGATCCAGCACCTCGATGCCGGTCAGGTCCGGCATGCGCACATCCAGCAGAACCAGATCGGGCGATTCATGTTGGGCAAGTTTGAGCGCGGGCCCTCCAGCATCGGCCTCCACCACGTGGTAGCCCCATTCTTCGCACTTCTGCCGCAGCGACCAGCGCACTAGCCGCTCGTCGTCCACAATCATGATTTTCTCTGCAGCCATCGCTGTTCAATTTACTACGAAATGGGGCAGTGGGTCAGTTCGATGAGAGAGAAGAAAAATGATTCAGCAGAGATGCAAAGCGCCACGAAAGCCTCTAAGCGCAGGCTTTCCTTCGTGTACCGGAGCCTGCCCTGAGCGAAGTCGAAGGGCGTCCTGTGTGGTAAATGTCCTCAAGCCGGCACCACCCGAAATGCATGCAGTTTTATTTAGGCGGCTCGCAGATCGGGATCGATCGCGCCAGCTCTAGGAAGCTGCGACGTGAACGCTAGGCATCTGGAATGGCAGCAGCACGGTGAACCGGCTTCCCTGTCCCACAACGCTGCTGACTTCGATGCGGCCGTGATGATCTTCCACGATCCGCTGCGCGAGAGAAAGCCCGAGACCAGTGCCGTCGCCCCGGGTAGTGTAGAAAGGCCGGAAAATGTTAGGCAGGTTCTGCGGTGAAATGCCGCGACCAGTGTCGCTCACCACCACACTGGCGTAACCCGCCTGCGAGCCAATCTCAACCCGCACCGTGCCCGCCCCGTCCATCGCCTGGACTGCATTCAGCAGCAGACTCAGCAGCACCTGGTGCACCTGGCCGCTGTCGTGCTCCACTTCCCGCAGATCAGGCTCCTTTTGCAGTTCAATCTTGATCGGTTTCGAGAGCACCTGCTGCCGCGCCAGCATCACGGCGTGTTCCACAGTCGTGTTGAGGTTGCTCCGCCGAACCTCCGGCTTCCGGGGCCGCGCCGTTTCCAGCAGGTCGGTGAGCGTGCGGCTGATACGCGTGATCTCCAGCCGCACATCTTTCACCACCGCCCGCGCCGGACTGGTCGAAGGCAGATCGCGACCGACGATTTCGATGACCCCGGCAATTCCGGCCAGCGGATTGCGAATCTCGTGAGCTAACCCCGTGGCCAACTCGCCGAGCGTAGCCAGGTGTTCGGCGCGAGACATCTGCGTGCGGTGCAGGCGCTCAATTTCTTCCCGGCTCTCCCGCAGCTGCTGCATCATGTGATTAAAGTTGCGGCCGAGGTCTCCGATTTCGTCATTGCGCCCAGCAAAGCTCACCGCGACGTCGAGGTTGCCTTCACTCACCAAACCCATTTTCTCCTGCAACTCCACCATGGGCCGTTGAATAAAATATGCCAGTACAAATATGCAAACGGCACAAATGGCAACCGCTCCCACTCCCGCCACAATCAGCACGGCGTGGCGTTCCGGGTTCCGCAAAGACACTGTGGCCAGCGTAAACAGCAGCAGCCCCGCCAGCAGGACAAGTCCTATCGGCAAGATCGCTTTGAGCTGCCAATTCACGCGCACCGAACTCAATCGGGATTCCTCTTCAGCCTCGCCTGCAGCCGCCGGTCGGCCGATTGAATCTGCAGCGAACTGGGCTTGGTTAAGCATAAGCATGCATTCCCGGCAGCAGATACGTCACGCCGAAGAACGTGAACATCACCACGGCAAATCCCAGGATCGCGAAATAAGCCGCCCGCCGTCCTCGCCATCCCCGCGTAATGCGCATATGCAGATAGCCCGCATACACCAGCCACGTGATCGCTGCCCAGGTCTCTTTCGGATCCCAGCTCCAATACGATCCCCAGGTTCGATTCGCCCAGTAGGCGCCCGCCGCGATCATCAGGGTGAGTAAGGGAAATGCGATCGCGATGGTCTTGTAGGTAATGCGGTCCAGTTCGTCTGCCGTGGGCAACATGCGTTCCAGTTCTTCCCGCCGCCAGAGCAGCAGCAAGTACAACAGCGAAACAAAAATCGCGCCCACCAGCCCCGAAAGAATAAATGGACTGGCCGCGAGACTCGTCGGAAACAAACCCTCCGCGTCGAGCGAAGCATAGCTGCCCCCGCCCGCCCGCACCAGGAAGAACCCCAGCGCCAGCACCTGCAGCAGAAGGCTCAGAAACACCGCTCGATTGGCCATATTCAGCCATTGCTCGTCGTGACTCTTTCGCCACACCAGATAAAGCACCAGCGGCGCAGCCACCGCCGCCAACACCAGCAGCAGCAACCACCCCAGATCAGGTATCACCACGAACAGCCGTACGCCCTTCGACAAAAACACTTCCGATTTTTCTTCCGTGTTCCACGCAATCACGCTGAGCCCGCCCCATTTCTCAAACCGCGTCAGCACACCCACGTACGTCGCCACGCCAAACAAGCTGGTCGCCGCCAGAAACGTTTCCGTCTTCATCTTGTCCTGAATCAAGAACATCATGGCCAGCGCAAAACTCAGCGCGCATGCCGCGTAAGCCAGCATGGCCAGTGTGACGTGCACATGCAGCCAGGTCGATTGCAACGCCGGAACCAGCGGATGAACCTCCGTCCGCAGCAACTGCATTAGCACCACGCCGACAATCGCCACCGGCATGGTCACGGTGCCGATCACCTTCACTCCAAATTTTTTCTCGGCAACCAGCGTTAGCACCGCCAGAGTCCACACAAACATCAACAGCATTTCGTAAATACTCGCAAACGGCGGATGTCCCGCCTCATACCAGCGCCGCGCCACCGCCCCAGTATTGGCCAGCAATCCCGCCCACGTAGCCAGCGATGCGTAACGAATGTAGGAAGGAGTGCCCGTAATCCCGAACCCCAGATAAAGCGTTCCCGCGCCGGCATAAAAAATCAGCGCCGCGTAGAGCAGGTTCGAATCGTTCAGCAGATTCCCGCTCTTCACCACATTCAGAAACGCCATGAATAACAGGAACGCAATCCCCAATCCCACCATCACTACCAGCGTGCTGCCGGTAGCTACTGGTTGCGGTTCCACTCTTGCAACTCGTGCCATGGATGCATCCTCCCTGCCGGCTTATCTTCCGGCGAGTGCATGGACAGGCCTCTCGACGCCTGCCTCCAACGAAATCTTCGATTCAGATTCGATCTGTTCCACCAGTTCCCGAAAGCGCTGCTCAAAAACATCTTTATTTTTGTTCGCCGTTCCGCCCACCCACAGCATCAGCCGGCCCCGGCCGTCGCGCACCGGCACAGCCCACACCCGCGTGTGCACAAAATAAAAAACCAGAGCCAGGCCAAGGCCCATCAGCACCACGCCCGCCCACACCGCCCACTGCCCCGGCTCGTGCGAAACTTCCAGGCCGGTGAAGTACGCCATCTGCACGTCCTTGCCTTCAAATGCGTAAGGCGATGCGGCGTTCTGCTCATACCCCGGAATCGGCGGCAGCCAAACGTTTATGCTCTCTGCTGCGCTCTCACCTGGTTTCCTCTGTTCCACCACGAGATGCGCCGCCGGATTTTCCAGATTGTTCGAGCGCGCGTAAACCTGCCCATCACTCACCACAAAGTCAGGAATGAATTCCGCCAGCCGAACCGTGGTGTCCGCGTCCAGCGCAACCGTTTCATCCGGACCAATCGTGATGTCCCTGGCCGCTCGTCCATCGCGAGGAGTCGCGGTAAGCACCAGATTGTCGATCTTCCCAGTCTTGCCGTAACTCGCCTGATAAAAACGAATCCCGTGATACACCAGCGGATCGTTCACCACAATCTGCTTGCGCAGAACCACTTGCCCGTTCTCCACCACCGCCAGATCAGACCACCACCGCTTCGGCGACCCGTCGGCATAATTTTCCTGCCCCGCCCCGTCACACCGGACAGCAAACGGCAGGCTGCGTTTCTTTCCGTTCTGCGGTTCCACCTGGTTCGACTGTTGCCCGCGCGTCAGCGAAACGAACGCCCGCCAGCCGTAAAGTGCATCCACGATGCCTCCAAGAAAAATCAGAAGCAAACTCGCATGCACGATATAAACCGCCATTTCAGAAAAGCGGTGCCGCTCCCCGAATAGAGAAAAATTATTCTCGCGCACAATCCGCTCCGGCCCGAATCCGGCCTTCTGCAACACCCGCTCTGCCACACTCAACCCCGCCTCTTCATTCCCAATCGGAATGAGCGCCTGAGTTGGCAGCGCCTTGCGAAATCCTTCGTCCGGACTTTTATAGGGACGCGAAAAATATCTCCACGCATTCGGAAAGCGCTCCACCGACGCAGCAATAATGCTGACACTCACCAGGCACAGCAGCAGAACGAACCACCACGCATGAAAAACGTCGGTCAGTCCCGCTGCATCCAGCAGCCGCAGCACCTGAGGTGAATAAGCCCGCTGCATCTCATCGGCATCCGTCGCCGGACGCTGCAGAATCACTGTCCCCGCCGCCGAAAGGATCACGACAAGAATCAGCAGCACCACTCCAGTCTTAATCGCAGCCAGAGTTTTCCAGACACCTCTCTGCCCAAGACTTCGCCAGTTTTTCCGCGGTGCCGGTTGAATGGTTGCGGCCATATCTTTTCCTCACTCCCGCACTAAGGAATGCACGTTCCCCGCCATCGCCGGACGTGCACTGAAATGCTTGAAATTCCTGCGCAGAAACGCCGCCGGAGCGAGAATCGTCAAAACACTTTGCCAGCCAACTCGCTCAAAGGATTGGAGTTCTGCGAGAATTTAGCGCACACTAATTCCGCCGTCGACGCTGCAGTTCGCTCCCGGTGGAGTACAGTTACATGAGGGATTTTGACCATTCCACTGCGGGAGAAGCCCCATCGTGAGGCCGGGTTCAACTTTTATGTCGTCCTCGCACCCGGTTCCAAACTACCGTGTTTGCAATCGTTTAGTCGCATGCGCAAAGCTTTACCCGGCCCGCGGATTAAGGCGCGACACGTGCATAAGCAACCGAGAAGGGCTAAGGGAGCAGTGGGTGTGACCGCGGAATCATTCAAATCACGTCCCCAGACAACTCAGACCTCAAGCGAGCAGATGCCGAGCGCAAAAAAGCTAAGCGCCCTGGCCTGCTTCTTGGTCGTTCTCCTGTTCGCCGGCCGTGCCTCCGCGGCCAAGCATCCGGTTCCGCTTGACCCCAAGGCCGATCCTTCCACCTGCATCGCCTGCCACGAAAATAAAACCAAAGGCAAGTTCGTCCATTCCGCAATCGCCATGGGCTGCACCAGTTGTCACGAGGTTCGCGTCAATCGCGACGTCACTCGCGTCAAGCTGATCACCACCACTCCCGTCGCTCTCTGTTTAACCTGCCACGCCGACAAAAATGCCGCCGACATCAAAGGCAGAGTTCATCCTCCGGCCGTGCGCGATTGCGTGAAGTGTCACGACCCCCACACTTCCGACAATAAGAATCAGCTGCTGAAGCCCGAATCCGGCGACCAGAAAGAAAATCTCTGCCTTACTTGCCACACCACCGGCCTCAATGTCCCCGCCAAAGGCAGCCGCCACGCCGCCCTCGACATGGGCTGCGACACCTGCCACACCACGCACAAAACAGGCGCGATCGGCGAAATAACGTTCGGCAAAATCGAGTTCGACAATCACCTCACCAAGGCGCCCCCGGCGCTGTGCCTCGACTGTCATGACGTCAAGAGCCCCGACCTGCAGAAGGCGCACCAGAACCAGCCCTTCGAGACCGCGAATTGCGTGAGCTGTCACGATCCCCACGAATCCGCCGCGCCCAAGCTGCTGGCGAAATTCACGCATCCGCCTTTCGCCGAAAAGCAGTGCGAAATCTGCCACCAGCCCGCCAAAGACGGAAAAGTCGTCCTCACGCAGCCCGACGCCAAAGCCCTCTGCGTCACCTGCCACGACGATAAAGCCAAGCTGATCGACACCGCCAAAGTTCCCCATCCCGGCGCCGCCGGCGACTGCACCGATTGCCACAGCCCCCACGCCAGCCGGCAGCCGGGCCTGCCCAAAACCAACGCCGTCGATATCTGCCTGACCTGTCACACCGATATCGCCGATGCCGGGAAAAAGCCCTACCATCACCAGCCGGCATTCACCCAGGGTTGCGCCACTTGTCACCAGCCGCACGGCGGAGACAACGACCACCTGCTGCGCACCGCAACCACGAATTCACTCTGCCTCGAATGTCACGGTCCCGACCGGCAACCGAAAAAGCTGGAAGCCGAGCACTTGCAAACCATCTTCAACGGCAGCGTGAAACTTCCCGAGGACTATTTCGTGAAAAACAAAGTCGTCGTCCTCCCTCTGAAATACGGCATGGGACATCCCGTGGCCGGTCACCCGGTTTCCGATCTCATGGATCCGGCGAACCCCGGCAAAGTGACGACCCAAATCAATTGCCTCACCTGCCACCAGCCGCATTCCTCGGCTCAGCCCGACTTGCTGGTGAAAGACCAGGCCAACAACATGGCATTCTGCTCCACGTGCCACAAAGATCTGAAGACGCGCTAACTTGCGCCAGGAAGTGAGATAAACGGTGAAGTCTGATTGTCATTTCGAACCAGCGTTCCGGGCACGGAAAGAGCTTTCGCCCAAACAGGCTTGTCATCCCGAACGTCCGCGTTTTTCATCGCGGCGGAGGGATCTCGGTCTCAACGCCTGCCGAGCGTCAGCCGTACCGGGCCGCCCCCAGCGAAGCCGCCACGATAATCGCGCGTTTGGCTCGCTTCCTTATCAGACTTCGCCAGTACCGAGGTGCTTATGACGTTGACATTCAAAACCAGACTCCCCCGCAGAAGACCAAGACTCAGTGTCTCAGCATTCCTGGCAATGTTCGTTCTATTGAGCATGGCGCTGGCATCGCCGGTTTCCCTATTCGCCGGCAAGAAGAAGAAAGACGCGGCTCCGCCCAAGGCCCCGCCGGTCATCGACTATTCCAACATCGTCTGGCCCAATCCCCCGGCCATTGCCCGCATCAAGTACCAGGCGTTCTATGCCGCCGAAAAGATTTCCCAGGTCGACACGCCCAAAACCAAGAAAGAATCCTGGATGGACCGCCTCGCCGGCACCCAACCCGCCGACGAAAGCGCGAAGCTTCTCTTCCAGCTCGGCGAGCCTTACGGCATGGCCGTGGATTCCAAAGGCAACCTCTATGTCGCCGACCAGAAAGTGGGCGCCATTTTTGTCTTCAACACTGAGACTCGCGACGTGGAGCTCATCAAGAACAAAACCCACGGCCATTTCGTTCGCATCATCGGCCTGGCCATGGACGACAACGACCGTCTGTTTGTTTCCGATCCCGGCCTGCGCCACGTACTGGCGTTCAACGCCAAGCACGAGCCCGAAGACGTAATCACCGACGGCCTCGTAAGCCCCGGCGGCCTCGCGCTCGACGTCGAAAACCGGCTTCTCTATGTGGCCGATATCGAACAGGACCAGGTTCTGGTCTACGACGCGGACTCGCTCAAACTGCTGCGCCGCATCGGCACCACCGGTAAAAATCACGCGCTCACCACCCCCGGCGATTTCGCCCGCCCCGCGGGAGTCGCGGTCGACGCCGATGGCAATCTTTATGTAGCCGACACTCTCAACAACCGCATCGAAATCTTCGACGGCGACGGAAAATTCATCCGCACCTTCGGCAAAGCCGGCGATGGCCCGGGATACTTCTCCCGCCCCAAAGGCGTCGCCATCGACAGCGACGACCACATCTGGGTCGTCGACGGCATGCAGGATCGCGTCCAGGTCTTCAATCAGGACGCGCAGCTGCTGATTGCGTTCGGTGGCCACGGTCTTCTCCCCGGCATGTTCCAGGGCATCGCCGGAATTACCATCGACAAAACCAACCGCGTGTTCACTTCCGAAATCTTTCCCGGACGAGTGCAGCAATTCCTCTACGTCACCGACGCTCAGGCCGATCAGTTGAACAAAGAGAAAGAAGCCGCCCGCGAGAAAAAAGCCGGCGCATCCAACAAAGACTCCACTCCGCCAGCTCCCGTAACCCAGGCCAGCGCTCCCCCCACGAAATAGGCGCCGCGAATCTCAGCATCCGTGGCACCCACGCCCTCGTTTACTGACCCCTAGCCACTGACCCCTAGCCACTGCCCACTAGCCACTGCCCACTAGCCACTGCCCACTAGCCACTGCCCACTAGCC
>Ga0181531_10003185_pt1 | contig 10111 bp, 11 predicted proteins | sample PEATcosm2014_Bin_38_FD_119743 | JGI IMG/M metagenome (GOLD analysis project Ga0181531, IMG submission 119743) | Peatland microbial communities from MTU Mesocosm Facility, Houghton, MI, USA - PEATcosm2014_Bin11_10_metaG | ecosystem: Environmental > Terrestrial > Soil > Wetlands > Peat | place... | reverse complement strand
TTCGGCAGCGACCTTCAGCGTCTCGCCTATCCCGAAAATTACAAAAAATTCGTCGCGTCCAATCGCGAACTACACCCCGCCGCGGAACACGCCGGCAACGTGCTCGATATTCAGCAGCGTGGCGAATACGCCTACGCCGCCGATGGCCCCGGCGGCCTTCGCGTCTACGACATCGCCAACATCGACAACAAAGGGTTCTCGGAAAAAATGACCACCGCGCCGGTCAGCCCCATCGGCCAGCGCTTTTACGTCCCCACGAAAAACGCGTTGGCCGTAGCCTCGCCCAGCACGTTGGCCGTCGACCCGCTGCGCGTGCAACTCCCCGAAAACGAAGAGCAGCCCATCCATCTGCTCTACGGTTTTCTTTACGTGGCCGACAAGGAAGAAGGTTTGGTGGTCATCGGCAATCCAGACCTGAAAGCCAAAAGCCCCGGCGTGGGTACGCTTCTCGATGGCAATCCCGCCAACAATTTCTTAAAGCGTGCCGTGGCGTTCAATCCCAATGGCGCGCTCACCGGCGCAAAACGCATCACCATCGCGGGCACCTACGCCTATGTCCTGACCGACACTAACCTCGTCGTCGTCGATCTAAACAATCCGATCCAGCCGCAAATCACCGCGACAATCTCCGCGCCCGTTCTAAACCACCCGCGAGCCGTGGCCGTGCAATTCCGCTATGCCTTCGTGGTCGATGCCGACGGCCTGAAAACGTTCGACGTCACCGACCTGGCGCAACCAAAGCCCATCGCTAATTCGCTCGTGCCGCTCGTCGACGCGCGCAACGTTTACGTGGCCCGCACCTACGCCTACGTCTCCGCCGGAAAGCAAGGCATCGCCATCGTGAACGTGGAAAATCCCGAATCCCCGCAACTCGACCAAATGTTCAACGCCAATGGCCAGCTCAACGACGTCAACGACGTAAAGATCGGCATGGTCGCCGCCACCGCCTTTGCCTTTGTCGCCGACGGTCACAACGGCCTGCGCATCCTGCAAATTCTTTCGCCGTGGGACGACGCCGCGCATTTCTCGGGCTTCAGCCCCCGGCCCACACCAAAACTCATCGCCACCGCACATACCAAAGGCCCCGCCCTCGCCATCTCCAAGGGCATCGATCGCGACCGCGCCATCGACGAATCCGGCAACCAACTAGCCATCTTCGGCCGCCGCGGCGCGCGCCCCCTGAACGCCGCCGAACTCCGCGCCCTGTACATCCATCCCTCCACCAGCCAACCCTATAAAGTGGCCGACGAGCCTCCGTCAGCCACCTCGACAACAAATCCGGGCCCTACGTCTGCCTCGTCTTCCGCAGCCGAACCTTTGGCCCAAGTCCGAAGCTGGCTAGCCTCCTTTTTCCAGTGACCCGCCACGTCCTGTGTGCCCAGGCTGTCAAGCCCTTTATCGCCGACAAGTTTCGACCGCGTCTCAATTTGCAACCGCTCATGACGCAAGCTCAGCTCATTCGCCTCGTATTCGTCAGGGGCAGGCGCCCGCCGCGCACTTTTATCTCGCACATCCCATTGGGTTTACCAACACAACTCCTTTCCTTTAAGCCGTTTACCCTCCCGTTGCATCTAATCAGGAGCTAACAAAATGTTCACCATTTTACGCATGAAAACCATCCAAAATATTCACACAGCCCGCCCTTAGCCAGGCGGTATCTTAGTAACAGCAGCAAGCATTTGACGCCAAGGCAGCACGGCGCACGTTTAGTAGTACAAGGAGTACTAGAACATGGTTTCCAAGCAATATCTCTTAGCCAGTGACTTTGACCAAACGCTCAGCTTCAACGATTCCGGCGTGGTCCTCAGCGAACTCATCGGTTTCAGCGGTTTCCACGACAAGGTCAAGGGCCTCTCGGCCATCAACCTCGTCCAGCAGGGCGCGGAGCTCAGCTATCTCATCCTCCACGACCCAGACTTCCGCCACGTCCGCAAAGAGCATCTGGTCGAGACCGGCAAAAAAATCCGCCTCAAGCATGACGTGGCGCTCTTCGCTCGTTCACTGGAAAATCTCACCGAAGGCTACAAGTTCCATTTCAACGTGATCTCTGCCTCGCCGCAGGAGATCATTCAGTCCGCGCTCGAGGGCATCGTCCCGCCGGATCGTATCTTCGGCACGCGCTTCCGCTGGAACGATGACGACAGCGTGCACTCCATCATTCGCGCCACGGCCGGCTGGGGCAAAATCACCGTGCTTGAGGAAATCCGCGCCGCCTTGGGCATCACGCACGACAACATCATCTACATGGGCGACGGCAGCTCGGATCTCCCGGTGATGATGCACGTCAATCAGCACGACGGCCGCACCATCGCCGTCAGCGAAGCGCAATTCATCACCCGCGTCGCCAAACGTACCATCCTCAGCGACAATGCCATGAGCGTTCTGGTGCCGGTTCTCGAAGACGTGCTCAAGTGGGACAGCGCCAAAATCCGCCGCTTCTTCGCTGCGAACGGCTTGGTCCTTCGCGAGTGGGACAAAATGCGCACCGACATGCTCACCATTCAGGACAGCACCGAACCCATCATTGCCGCCCAATCCGGCGCCATCGCCCACTAATCATCGCGGAAGCCTTTGTACCTGTCGGCCTTCTGCAAAGAAAATGGCGGACCAACTGTGGTCCGCCATTTTCTTTGCGACCTTGGTGTTCAGGCATTTGTGTTACTCGTTCTCTCGGGACCCTATACTGTTGCGTACAGTTCAACCGCACGCCCGAAGCAGCAACATATTCTCGGGATCGGCGAAAAGAAGGCGCCATGCGCATCGGAGAAGTTTCCCGCCAGACTCGCATCTCCATCCAAACCTTGCGCTTCTACGAGCGCAAAGGTTGTCTCCCTCCGCCGGCGCGCAGCCCTGCCGGCTATCGGGCCTATCACGCAGCGGACCTTAAACGCCTGCGCTTCATTCAGCAATCCCAGCAACTCGGCTTCACGCTCAAGGAAATCCGGGAACTCCTCGACATCCACGAACAATTCGCCGCCCCGCTCCGCCCGGACACCGCGCGTTGGCGCCGTGCCGTCCGCATCGCACGCCAGCGCCTCGCCTGCATCGAAGCAAAGCTCCACTCCCTGGCCGCCATGCGCGCACAGCTCCTCTGCGTCCTCGGCAAGTCCGCCAGCCAGCCTCAGCCGCTCTGTCCCGTTGCGAAGTCAACGCGCCAGTCAAAACGCCCAAAATCCCGTTGACCCTATACCTCGGTATAGGGTCCATGCTTCTTACCAGTAGCACAGGCACTCTTGTTTACACCCGCCAGGTTGCCTGTGCGCGGTGTACGACGCGGCGACACGCCAAATCGCGCCGCCCCACTAGGAGGGAAAGATGTTCCTCACACTAGCACAGCAAACCTTCTGGACCGGCTGGCTAGTCGCTCTGCTGTTGGCCGCACAGGTCGCTTTACCCTATCTTTTGCGAAAAATCTCGCCGCAAAAACTGTCGCCAATTACCGCGCCGCCAGGAACACACCACCCGGCACTGGAAGCGCAGCGCGCAGCCCTGCGCGGCAACTCCATGCGCTGGCATTATTTCCTTGGATTTGTTCTACCAGCGGGTGCTCTGGCGCACGCCTGGATTCCCATGGCCTCCGGTCACATGCCTCGCACGAGCTTGACCGGCCTTTGGTTGGCTACGTACGCTCTAGGCTTGCTCTTCGTACAGTTACTTCTCGGAGTCGCGTTGCGGCGCATCCGCGACGGCGGCGCCGGATCATCCGGTTGGGGTCTGCGCCGCGTGCATTTCACAATAATGTTGGCCATTGCGGTTCTGGCCTTGGCGCATACGTTTCTGAATCGCGCCTAGCCGGTCCAGGGGCGTCACAGGAATGCTTCGTATCGGCGCGAACGGCGCGCTTAGTCCGGCTTTCGCGACCGCTTCGACAGCGTCCAATCTCCCGCCGTTGCCGAAAGCTGTAGACCCACAACAAAATCCCCCGCCGCTCGCGGCTCGCAGTACACCACCCGCCCCCGCGACCGCAAATCTCCCACCAGCGACCGCACATTCAGCCGCTCATTCAGCGGCAAAGGCCGCCCGGTAATCACTCGCGCACCATGCAGACTCACGTTCTCCGTCACCCCTTGTTGTGCGGGGAAACGCACCTGCAAGCTGGCCAAATCCACGGCCACGCGCAACGGCACACGAACTTCCAGTCGATTTACTTCGTTAGGCATAAGCCCCGCCTGCGCAACCCTATGTCGCAGACAAGCGCCGGGTGGGTGACGTCCGTCTGCTGAAATCATACGCCTAGGAAAGCCGGCTCGAGTAAATTTCCGGGCTGGGCTTCGGTGAGCTACCACCGGCGCGTGTTCCTCGGCGCCACCCGCGCCCCAATTCACTATACGAAGGAAGTTAGAAACTGGACGAATCAAATGGCTCTGGCAGCAGCGCACCAATCTGAAACGTTTTCGTCTTGCCCTGCAAATTCGCCAGCACCACCGGCACATCCCCGCAAAACTCCCAAATCAATTGCCGGCAAGCCCCGCACGGGGGCGTCAGCCGTTCCGCGTCCGTCACCACGGCCACCGCCGAAAAATCTCGCTCCCCCTCGGATAGCGCCTTGAACAACGCCACGCGCTCCGCACAAACCGTCAACCCATAACTGGCATTCTCAATATTACATCCGCCAAAAATTCGCCCCGAATTTGCCCGCACCGCCGCTCCCACGCGAAAATCCGAATACGGCGCATGTGCATTCTCCCGCGCCAATTTCGCCGCCGCCACTAAACTCTCGTGTTCGCTCATCCCCATCCTTATCCCTCATCGTGCACCGCCGACAGGCTACCTCTTCTGTTTCCGCCCGGCTTAACAATGAGTTTCGTGTCCGCAATCTCCACGAGCGCTCGCTCCTGACTCGCCACTCATCACTCGCCACTCGCCACTTTCTTTCTAATCACACCCTCTGCGCTCCGCGTCCTTTGCGCCTCTGCGTTATCTTTAATCTCTTCTCCATTTTTTCTTCGTACTTTCTATGTAACTCCCTGGCGTGCCCACACTAATGTGTCACCACCGTCCCCGCCATCGCCTCCCGCGGCCCCAGCCGCAACCGCGCCGTCGTCACCAATCGCAAGAATCTCTTCGCCAGTTCTCGTATCTGCTCCGCGCGACGCTTCTGAATCGCCTCCCGCGGCACCAGCTCCGACCCGATGCCCACCGCCGCCGCCCCCGCCAGAATAAAATTCGCCGCTGTCTGCTGATTCACTCCCCCCGCCGCCACCAGCGGAATTTTCGGGAACGGTCCTTGCAGCGCCCGAATGTACGTATCGCCGCCCATCTGCGCGCACGGAAACACTTTGATCAAATCCGCCCCGGCCTTCCACGCCGTATGAATCTCCGTCGGCGTCAGCGCGCCCGCGATCATAGCCACGTTGTGCTTCCTGGCCACCTCGATCACCGATAAGTCCAGGCACGGCCCAGTCAAAAATTGCGCCCCTGCGTCCAGGCATTTCCGCGCCGTCTCCGCATCCAGCACCGTCCCCGCACCAACCAGTACGCCCGGGATGTGCTGTGCTAAATACGCGATGGTGTCGATGGCTCCCGGAATCGTCATGGTGATTTCCACGATGGGAATTCCCCCGCTCGCCACGGCGTCCGCCGCGAAATGCGCATCCTGCCCCGACGACGTGCGTATTCCCGGGATGATCCCAATTTCGTGAATGCGCGCCAGCACTTCTTCAATCTTCATCATGGGAAAAACTCCGTCCGCCAGTTCCTGCAAGTCCGTGTGACAGAGCATAGGCCAAACCCGCCCCCTCGGTAAACTTGCATTTGCCTTTGTAGCGGCCGCCGTCTGCGGCGGGCTCCTTTCCGCCCCGACGCACCCGAAACGGCCGAGCGCGTAAACAAACCGGGCGAACCTCGCACGACAATTCAACTCGCTCGTTTCAGCTCGCGAGTGGCGCCACTCGTGAACTGACCATCGCGCAAAGAAGTGCTAGACTTTCCGCATGGCCACCAAAAAGAAAACCAAAAAAGCCGCACCCAAGAAGGTTGTCAAAACCAAAAAGAAGCCGCTCAAAAAAGCCGCGGCAAAAAAGCCCGCGGCAAAAAAGCCCGCGGTGAAAAAGCCCGCGGTGAAAAAGATCGCCGCGCCAAAAAATCGTCTCGTAGCTAAACCCGCAAAAAAGACCGTCGCGAAAGCGCCGGCAAAACAGGCGGTGAAAGCCGCGGTGAAAGCTCCCGCCAACAAGCACCGCCCTGTCAGCACCCGCGGCAAGCGCGAAGAGTCCGACTCGCTCGACTTCGAGCCCAAAGGTCTCGGCTCACGCTCCGGCGGGCAATCCGGCGACCTGCAAGGCCTCTCGAATCGCGAATCCGCCGATTCCGAAAGCGTCGACGAACTCCTCGAGGAAGGCAACGCATTCGAGGCCGAAGCCGTGAAAGGTGTCGAAGACGCGGGCAACGCCGACGAAGGCGAAGTCACCACGCACGAAGTCCCGGAGGACGACGTCCCCCGCGAATACGACGACCAGTAGGCGTCGCGTCGCAACTTTTCTCCGCGTTTCCCTGCGTTCCTCAGCGCACCCTGCGCCTCTTGCGGTAGCTTTTTACTTTTTTACTCCGTCCGCAAAAAGGCCCACGTAACGCCGTCCATGTTCTCCGCATCAGACATTTGAACGCGCTGCCTGCACAGTTGTATCGTCCGTATGGTCTTCCATCCAATTTAGGAGGTACGCCATGATCGCCTCAAAAGGTTTCGCCGCGCAGCAACCCAAGTCCCACATTGAACCCTTCAACTTTGAGCGCCGCGACCCGCTCCCCTCCGACATCGTCATCGCCATCGAATATTGCGGCATCTGCCACTCCGACCTGCACCAGGTCAATAACGACTGGTTCCCCGGCATCTTCCCCATGGTCCCCGGACACGAAATCGTCGGCCGCGTCACGCACGTCGGCAGCGCCGTCAAGAAATTCAAAGCCGGAGACCTGGCGGCGGTCGGCTGTATGGTCGATTCCTGTCGCACCTGCGCCACCTGCAAAGCCGGCCTCGAGCAATACTGCGAAGTCGGCACCATCCTCACCTACAACGCTTTGGACAAAAAAGGCCAACCCACTTACGGCGGCTATGCCAATAACATCGTCGTCGACGAGGCCTTCGGTCTAACGATTCCCGCCAACCTCGACCTCGCAGCCACCGCCCCTTTACTGTGCGCCGGCATCACCACCTATTCGCCGCTGCAGCACTGGAAAGTCGGCAAGCACAGCAAGGTGGGCATCGTCGGCTTGGGTGGCCTGGGCCACATGGGCCTGAAATTCGCGCACGCCCTCGGCGCTCACGTCGTCCTCTTCACCACCTCCGCGAAAAAGAAAGACGACGCCTTGCGCCTTGGCGCCGATGAGGTGGTGCTCTCGAATGACGCCAACGCCATGCAAAAGCACGCCGCCAGCTTCGATATGCTCCTGGACACGGTCTCCGCCGATCACGACCTCAACGCCTTGACCGCCTTGCTGAAACTGGACTCCACTCTCGTCCTGGTTGGCGCACCAGACCGCCCGGCATCGGTCTCCGCTTTCCCGCTCCTCATGAAGCGCCGCTCCATCGCTGGCTCCGGTATTGGCGGCATTCGCGAAACCCAGGAAATGCTCGAGTTCTGCGGCAAGCACAACATCGTCTCGGACATCGAGCTGATGAAAACCAACCAAATCAACGAAGCCTACAAGCGCCTGCTGGCCAACGACGTAAAATACCGCTTCGTTCTGGATATCGCCCGCCCCGCTTAACGATTGACGTCCGAAGTGAATGGTCGTCGAAGACCAAGGCGCCCGCCTCCCCGGTTTGACCATGCGGAGGTGGCCACCAAAGGCGCCCGCCTCAGAAGGCGGCCACTACAACGGCGTGCCGCTATGCATTACCTAAGTACATTTTAAATGTGCGAGTTAAGGGCGAAATGGCGCCTGGGAACAAGTCCTTTCGGAGAGGACTTTTGCAACGGCTTGAGGTGTACGGTAGGGGAATTTGTATGGTTGTCAAAACACGGGAGTTGCGCGGGGAGCAATTCGTATCGTTATCAAAACAAAGGGGCAAGATTTGGGCGTTTTTCGCGGGACCGATTTTTGCGTAACCGTGTTTCGGCAGGGCGGTTTTCGGGTGGGGACGGGACTGGTGGGCGAGTATCACGCGCCACTGTAGCATGGGAATGTTGCCTTGTCAAGGTATTTTACTGATGCGTATACCGTTCGAATGAAATGAGACGCGCTGTGTGAGACGGGAAACAAGCAGGCGTGAAGCGATGCTGCGTCCTCCCGGTCCACACGCGCATCGCAGGACCACGGTGTGCCGTAACTTCAACTAACCTAAGGCCTTTCCCGCGCGTATCCTACAGCGCCCGCCTGATTGGGTTGGCTCCGTCCTTCCTCTACATTCCAACTGTGCCAATTTGAACCACTTGTTGGGGCCACTTGCTTGGGGGCGTTATGCAACTCGAATCCAAAATATCCAAAATCATTTACGTCAGCTGTCTCACGATCTTCCTCACCTGCCTCGGCGGTTGGGCCGTCCTGGCGCACCAGCAAACCAGCGCCTCCGCGCAGAATCAGGCCGACAACGGCGACACGCATTTCGCCCGTGCCGCGGCTTCGGGCAATCTCGCGGAAATCCAACTCGGTAAGCTGGCCGCCGATCACGCCTCCAGCGACGTCGTAAAGGCCTTTGCCTCGCGCATGGTCGTACAGCACACCGCCGCCGCCGACCAGCTCAAAATCGCCGCGCAGAAAGATGACATTGCGTTACCGGGCAACCTGAGTCCCCACGACCAACAAATCTACGACCGCCTGGTCAAGCTCCACGGCACGGCCTTCGATCGCGAATACGCCAAGCGCATGGTGGATGACCACGAAAAAGATCTCGCCGACTTTCAAAGCGAGGCGGGCAGCGGCCAAAACAACGAAATGAAAGCGTTCGCCGCAAACTCTATTTCCATGATTCAGGAGCACCTCAACCAGGCGCGCGAAATGCTGGCCTCTGTTTCGCAACAGAGCGCCAATCTGCGCCATCGTTCCAGCGCCAGCGGCCGCTAACGGCAATTCGCAATACCGCGCACCCGAAACTGACCCGCCGATAGTTCAAACGTTCCAAACGCATCGAAAACCACGAATTTAGCGTACCGGAACGCCAGTACGCCCCAGGTATAAGATTGACGCGCGATGTGAATTGACAGACGCGCGGCGCCTGTCGCAACATCTCTACGCAGTTTATGCCGGAGGATCGATGCGTCTCGCGATGCGCAACCGCGTTTTACTAGCACTGGGAATTTCCGCCCTCATGTTGGCGGCCGTTATGTTCGCGGCCAGCGCATTCACCCCGCGTGCCGGCGCGCAACGCAGCGCCACCGCGCAAAGTTCCGGCGCCGCGAGCGGCGAAGTTGAGCGCGGCCGTTATCTGGTCGAGGATGTGGCCATGTGCGGCGAATGCCACAGCCCGCGCGATGCGCACGGTGAACTAAAGAAAGATGCCTGGCTGCAAGGCGCCACCACCTGGATCCGTCCCGTCGCGGACATTCAGCCGTGGGCCGACACCGTACCGCCCTTGGCCGGCATGCCCAGCTTTACCGACGAGCAGTTCGCCCGGGTCCTTGAAAATGGCACCGGTCCGCAAGGCGAAGTGCTCCGTCCTCCAATGCACATCTACCACATGCACCACGACGACGTAAAAGCCATCCTCGCCTATCTGAAAACTTTGCCTCCAGGCAGCCGGTGAGAAGTCATGTCCTTAGGGCGGGGTGACAGACCTGCCGCGGGGCCAGATGCTACGCGTATAGAATACTTATCCCACAACCCGTGGGGCGATTCCTACTTAACCCAACAAAAGCGCGAAGCCTGTGACACCTTAATGCAAGAGCGAATGATCCGCGCGATGGCGAAGAGTCTTTCAGGAATGAAAAAGAAGTGGCGAGTGGCCCTTCGCGCACAGCGCTCAGGGTAAACGAGTGATGAGTGGCGAGTCTCACACCAACGAGCATTCTGCCCTACAACCCTGCCGAAAATGTGTTGTGCTGCAGCAGACTGATCATCTGCTCGCTGCTGATCTCGAAGCGGATTTGAATTCCAGGTCCCCCGACGGTGATCGATACATTCTGTAAAATCTTCGCGAACTGCGGATCGTCCTGGCTAGCCTGAAACTGGCGAT
>Ga0181531_10003183_pt1 | contig 10115 bp, 7 predicted proteins | sample PEATcosm2014_Bin_38_FD_119743 | JGI IMG/M metagenome (GOLD analysis project Ga0181531, IMG submission 119743) | Peatland microbial communities from MTU Mesocosm Facility, Houghton, MI, USA - PEATcosm2014_Bin11_10_metaG | ecosystem: Environmental > Terrestrial > Soil > Wetlands > Peat | place... | reverse complement strand
TTCCGGCAATTCGGGAGGTTGGTATGCGCGCCGGGTTGGCCGGCGGCGGCGCGCGAAAAATGACTCTGATACCTACCGCCCTTTGACCTGTCCTTACAGGTCAACACTTAGGGCGGTTGGTATGACTCCTCCAGTGTCTCAAAATCGGACTTGGCGGAAGCGAGGGAAATATCCTGTAGGTGGGTATAGGCGGGGCGCCATCCGCCGCGATCGGCGGCGCGACCGAATGTCGGTTCCTGCTCATCCGTCGGTCTTTTTCGTTGGCGATTTGCGATCGCGGATGGCGCTCCGCTGATCCGCGCTACGGCTCGCTAGAGCAATATCGTCATGGGTTGCGTTAGCACGACGATAAAATTGCTCGTCAAAACAAAGGCTAGAGCGTGATCGGCACCATCAATTCACGTCAACCTCAGCCGATCACGCTCTAGTAGCGTCATGGTATGATCTTGAAAAGCGTGCCACCCAGGAAGTTACCGCCAGCTTCCGCCATACCGAACAGCGCGCCGTTCGACCACGCGAGGGCGCCGCTGGGCGTACTGCCGTCGCTCCCACCGGTGAACGTATGCAGCAGCGTCTCCGTCCACTTGTGGCTGCCGCCGGTGGGTGGCGACAGTTCGAACACGGTGCCCAGAACGCCGCTATTGCCGGGTCCGTTACCGGTGATGCCGAACAGGTTGCCAATTGGATCGGCCACGAGGCCGAAGTAGGGCGAGGCGCCGTCGCCAGGCTTGCCGAACTGGTGCAGGATCGTCTCGGTCCACGCGGTCTGGCCCGCGGCCGGTGGCTTGAGCTTGTAGGTCACGCCGCAGGTGAACCCACCGGAGGCGCAATTGGTGCCGCGACCGCCCTGAATAGTGTTGCCATAAACCGCGCCGTTTGCATCGATCAGCACCGGGCCCAGTGGGCGGCTACCGTCCGGACCGGAAAACCCATGCAGTATGGTTTCCGTCCAAGCCGATTGACCCTGGCCCGGCGGGCTCAGTTTCCAGACTGTGCCGACGGAATTCGGCCCGCCCAGCTGCGTCGTGCCGTAAATGGCGCCGGTGGCATCCGCGACGATGCTCCCTTGCGGTTGGCCGGCGTCATTGGCACCGTTGCTGCCGAACGTGTACAGGATCGTCTCATTCCATAATGTTCCGCCATTGGTGGGCGGCGTGAGGCGGAACACAACGCCGCAACCGGCGAAGCTATCAAAGCAGTTGGTGGTGCCACCGGAATGGGTTGTGCCGATAAGCGCGCCCGAGCTGTCGATGACCATGCCGCCAAGCGGTTCATAGCCACCGTTGAATCCAGCACCGACATTGCTGAAACGGTAGAGCACCGATTCCGTCCATTTGCTGCTGCCCTGCGCCGGTGGCGTGAGCTTGTAGACAACACCGCACTCGAAGCCCTTCAGCATGGTGCAGTTTTTCAGGTCAGCGCTGTCGCTGAAGGTTACGCCGTAGAGCGCGCCGGACTTGTCCGCGACCAACTGGGTCGAGGGCTCGAAGCCGTCTGGCCCGTGGAAGAAATGGATTGGCCTTTCCCGGTATTGCGTCTGACCAGCGGATGCGGGCGAGAGCTTGAAGACCGTTCCGCATTGGAAGTTGCTCCCGTCCACCAGGCACGGAATCGGGCTTTTGCCGCCCAGAAATGTGACGCCATAGAGGTTCCCCGCGGCATCCGAAATCATGCCGTCGATTGGGTTTGCGCCATCGGTGTGGCTTCCCGTGAATTGGTGAACCACCGAGAATTGCGGGGCCGCACTGGCGTGCGCCGGGAGTGCAACCGTGGTGATGGCGGTCGCGATGACGGCGTTGGCGAAAGAATGCGTTTTGCTGCGCAGGAACATGGGAGGTGGCCTTCTTTGGTGCAGTGATGCCTCATTGACGTGGTACGCGCAGCGTTATTCCCTTTGTGCGTAGATCAGCCGAGATGATTCCGATGACCTAATTCCAATCCGCATTCAGAGCGACGCACTGCCAAAGGAAGACAAGCGCCAAGGAAGCAGTTCTTTTTTGAAAAAAAGAACCAAAAAACTTTTATTTGTTTTGCGTAAATGTTGTTCGTATCGGCCGCGTCAACCTAGAGAACAAAAGTTTTTTGTTTCTTTTTTTCAAAAAAGAAATACTTTTTTTCTTCTGCGGCAGGACCGGGAATTTCGCCGCGGAGCGAAATTCCCGACCGACCCGTTACGGCGACGTCCAGGTACCGTTGCCGGGCATGTTGACCCCGGCGCTATAGACGCCGTTGGGCATGACCTCCGCGCCGAGATCCGTGCTGTTGCTTTGGGTGACAGCGAGGAATTGCTCATGCTGGCGGGTCTGGGCCTCGCCCTGGATGTTCCAGCGGATGATCTTGCCGTTTTCATCAGTGGATACAAGCAGCGCCAGAAGCTTTGTCTTCGGGGTGGAGCTTCCGAACGCCGCCACGCCGTTGCTCATGACCCAGGCGGTTGGCCGCACATGCGCGTGGGTCAGGTTCGGCGCCAGTGGCGCCGCCAGCATCATTGCGAATCGGATGTGGTCCGAGGTGGTGATGCCGGTGCCGACGATTTCGGTGTAATTGGGCCCTACATAACTGTACTGGACGGTTTGCGCGCGCGCCGCCGCGGATGCGGCGCAGCCGAGGGCCGCGATGACCGCGACCTGCACGGCCGATCCTGTCGTGAAACTGCTCATTCTGTGCTCTCCGTGAAATAGACGGCGGCGCCGTCCGTTGGTTGCGTGGTCAGTAGGTAAAGGACTGCAACTGGTTGACGTTCGGGCCGTTTACAAAACCGCTTCGGGTTGCGGGATTGATGGCGATATGCGCGAACACCACGGCAGCTTCGTTGGAGAAATTGAAGCCGTTCAGGGACTCCACGAAATGGCCCTGCGTGTCATAGACCTGGATCGAACTGGTGGCCGCCGCCGTGCTGGAGAGCGGTTGCGCCACCAGGAACAGTTTGTTGAGCGGGTCATACTCGACATCCGCGCCGCTCTGAAGCTGCGTGGGCGTTCCGGGCAGCGATACGGCGAAGCCGGTTTGGTTGTGTAGATCGTAGAACTCAACACGGGCATCGAGTTCGGTGGTGGTGCAGGCGATACCGTCCTGCGCATCGACCGCGATCCCGTTGACGAAGCCTTGGCCGAACGGCGGCGGGCCCGGCAGGCCGGTGAACTGAACGAGTTTACCCGTGGTCAGATTGGCCAGCGCGATGACCGGCGGCGGGCCGCCGACGGCGCCGGTGGCCGATGCGATCACGGCCTGATCGGTGCCGCTGTCATAGGCCACCACAGGGCCGCAGCATTCCTGAAATGCCGGGTCGGTCAGGGCGATGGCCGGGCCGAACGCGTTGGCGGCAACGTTGGAGCCGAACACGAACATCGAGCCGCCGGTATTGCTGTTGTGCAACGTCAGAAAGGCAGTGGTGGGCACGCCCTGGGTGCGGCTGACGCCACGGATAATGTCGATTGACGTGAGCGGCGGCGTCCAGCTGCCGGTGACGGCGTTGGCGGTCAGGGGGTTGAGCAGGCTGTAGATGCGCTTGGCGACGATGCCGCGCTGCACGTGCTCGCGTTCCACCAGGCCGGTGGCGTTGCCGGTGACGCCGATTGTTACGAAGTCATCGGCGCTCCGCCGTTTTTGCACCACTTTCAGGATCTGGCCGGTGGACTGGCTGAAGGTTTCGGCGCCCGCCAGGATGAGGTCGAAGCCGACGGTTTTCGCCTCGGTCAGCACGCCCTCGGTGCCGGTCTGATCGATATCAAAGCCGAATATCTGGCCGTGGAACTGACTGGTTACGATGACGGATGCGGGACCGACATGCGCCGGCCGCGCGGTGGGGGCTTGCGCCGCGGCAGCAAGGGGATGGGCCGCGCAGGCAAGGTAGCCAAGCGCGGCCAGGGGCGGCGGCGCCAGATGATGAGACCATTTCATGACCCTGTGTTCTTTCCTAGAGAAATCCGGTCCGCGGGATGCGTCCGGCATGCCTTGGTCGCGGGCCTGGCAGGTGAAGGACGCGATTGTAGCGGCGTTTATTCCCGGGGTTTCGAATTGATGTGGAGTTGATTTCGGACGTTGCGAGGTTGGCGCGGCCTGCCTCGCGCGGTGGGCGCGGGAACGCCGCGCCGCCGGCGATCCTGCCGCCGGCCGCGCGGGTTTCGTCATTTGACTGGAATTGTTGGTTGCGATTCCGGCGTCATACCAACGGCGCTAACCGTTGACCTGTAATACCAACCCGCGCTGTGATCGACTTTCCCAGGAAGGCCAGGGCTCTGCCCTGGACCCGCTGTGGCCGTCACGCCTTGGCGTGCTGCGCACGACGGCCCCAGACCCCATTCCTAAAGAGTCGTTGGGGGAACGGCGAAGCCAAAAATATCCTGTTATTTATTAGCTTCGCCAAACAGTTGAGGAAAAGCCGCGCAGCGCAATTGGGGGTCTGGGGCCGCCGGCCCCAGCGGGTCCAGGGCAGAGCCCTGGCCTTCTTCAATGTGTTAATTCCTACGCGGGTTGGTGTAAGGACAGGTCAAGGGCCCGTAGGTATCAGAGTCATTTTTCGCGCGCCGCCGCCCGCCGACCCGGCGCGCATAACAACCGCCCTGATTGCCGGAAGAGTCGGCATTGAGGGCAGTTGTTATCAGGGGGTCAGTTTGAATGCCGAGCCGTCCTGCATGTTTCCGCCGCCCAGGCTGGTCGCGAATAAGCTACCTTGAACGTCGAGCACACCGCCGACAGGGCCGTTTCCATCCGTGGAACTGGTGAAATCGTGCAGCACGGTCTCCGTCCAGCCGGTGTGCCCCATGGCGGGTGGGGTGAGCGAAAACAGTACGCCGTTGGCGGTTGACCCGCCGAGCGAGGTGCCGCCAACCAGCGCGCCGCCCGCAGTTTCGATAACCGGAGCGAACGGATTGGCGCCATCCGCGCCGCCGGTAAAGCGGTGCAAGACGGTTTCGGCCCAGGAACCATTGCCACCGGTGGGCGGGCTCAGCTCGAAAATCAGGCCGCAGGTGCTGGCCGCCGCGAGGTTGCAGTCGTTGAAATTCACCAACCCGCCGGCCTCCGCGGCGCCGAACAGATTGCCGTTCGCGTCCAGGTACAGCGTGCCCGGATGGGCGCCGTCGGTGGCGTTGCCGCTGAAGGCTTGCAACACCGTTTCAGTCCACTTGGTCTCGCCCTGTGACGGCGGCGTCAGATGGAATACCACGCCGCCGAGCCCGCTGGATCGGTTGGCGACCGGGCCGCCTTCGGTGGTGCTGCCATAGAAACCGCCGGCGCTGTCGGGTACCAGAGTACCGTACGGGGTGGCGCCATCCAGATAGGTGAAGGAATGGAGGATCGTTTCGGTCCATTGGTTTTGACCCGGCGCCGGTGGCGTAAGCTTGAAAATCACGCCGCAGCCGTTGGGGCAGTTTGGGTTAGCAGGTCCGCCGGCGGAGGTTGTGCCGTAGAGCGCGCCACTGGAATCAATGACCAGGCCACCGATCGGTGTGCCTCCGTCCGCACCTTCCTCGAAGCGGATCAGTACCGTTTCCTGCCATTTCTTTTCGCCCGGTCGCGGCGGGGTGAGTTTGTATACCGTGCCGCATCCGAGGAGCTCGCAGTGAATCAGGTTCGTATAGTCGCCGCCGTCGGACGTGGTACCGTACAACGCACCGGAGGCGTCGGCGACCAGCTCGCTTTGTGGGCGCCCGCCATCGGATTTAGCGCCCCGGGGTGGGCCGAAACTATGCAGTACCGTTTGTTTCCATTTGCCTTTACCGCTGGCGGGAGGCGTCAAGCTGTAGACCGTACCGCAGGCGATCGAAAAACCACTATTGCAGTTCGGTGAAGTGCCACCCTGACTTGCGGTGCCGAATAATTCGCCAGCACTGTTCATGATCAGGCTGCTTTCGGGCTGAAACCCGTTGCGGCCAGTAAAATTGAAGATGGTGGCGAAAGCCGGGCCGGCAAAGGCAGGGTTGGTCGCGGCGATGGCCGCAAGGGCGGCAAAGGCGAGCCGACGCGGCATTACCATTTCATGTGACAATATCATTTCATCCGTCTCCACTGGCGCAGCCGGTGGGGTCCGGTGAGGCCGATCTGACTTGGGTAGACGGTACAACCCAATGCTTATTCCATAGGGTGTCAGCAGAAATACCCGTGTGCGGTCATCTCGTCGCGATCCGCTCCTGACCGTGAGGGGTTCATCTCCGGCCGCCGCGGGGGTAGGAACGAGAAGGGCTTTTGCCGCCGCGTGCAGGATCCAGGAATTTCGCGCTGCCCCCAAGCATGGGCGATTCTAGCCTCTTAGTGGGTGGGAATGTCCGCTTCGTCCGTGCCGGCCGCCTAAAGCGGACCGACCGCTCTCGGCCAATCTCCGCCGCGCAGCGCTAACGCCAGCGGCGGCACGCCGTCGGGGGTCCAGGGGGCAGAGCCCCTGGCCTTACTTCCTTCCTAAGCCGCCAATAAATCCGCCGCCGCGCGGGCCAGCGCCGCGGCGCCGAGCGCGATGCAGCTCTCGTCGGGTTGATAGCCGGAATTGTGCAAATGGTCGTGGCGGCCCGGCGCACCGGAGCCGATGCGCAGCACGAAACTCGGCACGCGCGCGGCGATGAGGGCGAAATCTTCCGCGCCCATGCTGGCCTCGGATGGCACGAATACGTCGCCGAATTGGCGATTGATGGCGGTGACGCTGCCCTCCAGCACGCGGTCCGCATTCATCGTCGGCGGCACGCCGGGGAGCCATTCGCAATCGCATGGGGTGCGGTAGGTCGTTTCCAGACCGGCGCAGATGCGGCGCAGGACGGTTTCCGCGCGGGCGCGCACCTCCGGGGTCAGCGTGCGCACGGTGCCGAGCAGCTCACAGCTATCCGGAATGATGTTGTGCACCGTGCCGGCGTGGATCGCGCCGACCGTTACGACGCACGCTTCCAGCGCGCCGACTTCGCGCGACACGATGGTTTGCAGGCTGCCGATCAGGCCGGCGGCGGCCACGATCGGGTCCACCGCCACCTGCGGGTAGGCGGCGTGGCCCGATACGCCGTGCACGACCAGGCGGAAGCGGTCGCAGGCGGCGTAGTTGGCGCCGCGCACGAAACCGAATTTGCCGACCGCGATGTCGGGGTGGTTGTGATAGCCGAGCGCCAGGTCGACGCCTTCCAGCGCGCCATCCTCGATCATGGCCGCGGCGCCGCCGAGCACCTCCTCGGCCGGCTGGAACAGCAGGCGGATGGTGCCGGAAAGCTCCGGCTGCAGCGATTTGAGGATGCCGGCGACGCCCAGCAACGTCGCGGTGTGCACGTCGTGACCGCAGGCATGCATCAGGCCGGCGTTCTGGCTGGCGAAGGCGAGGCCGGTGCGTTCCTCGATCGGCAGGGCGTCCATGTCGCCGCGGATGGCGATGGTGGGGCCCGGGCGGCCGCCTTCGATGGTGCCGACGACGCCGGTGCGGCCAACGCCGGTCCTGAACGGCACCCCCAGGCGGGCGAGCTCGGCCGCCACGACGCCGGCGGTGCGGATTTCCTGGAAGGCGAGCTCCGGGTGGGCGTGGATGTCGCGGCGCACCGCGATCAGCCCGGCCTCGGCCGCGCCGACGGCCTGGTCGATGGCGCCGCCGATGTCGTTGATCTGTCCCATGGGGCGTTTGTCCTGCCGCGGTGCGCGGTCAAATCTTGTGTGGGCAAATCTTGCGGCGCCGGGTGCTTCGCTGGCAAGCATGGGATGCGCCAGGCCGCCAGGGAAAGCCAAATTGGACCAGACGATTGCATCATCGGAGGCGACAGCGCCGGGCGTAGGGCTGATCGTGCCGGTGATCCTTTCCGGCGGCTCCGGCACCCGGCTGTGGCCGGTTTCCCGCGAAAGTTTCCCCAAGCAATTATGGCCGCTGGTGTCGGACCGGTCGCTGATCCAGGAGACCGCGCTGCGCGCCACCGGGCCGGGGTTCGCCGCCCCGGTGGTGGTGTGCAACGAGGCGCACCGGTTCCTGATCGCCGAGCAATTGCGCGAGGCGGGCATTGCGGGCGCGCGCATTGTGCTGGAGCCGGTCGGGCGCAACAGCGCGCCGGCGATCGCGGCGGCCGCCCTGCTGGTGTCCGAAACCGCGCCGGAGGCGGTGCTGTGGATGATGGCGGCCGACGCCGCCATGACGCGGCCGGAAGCGCTGGCGGGGGCGCTGGCGGTAGCGGTGGCGGCGGCGCGCGCCGGCCGCGTGGTGACGTTCGGCATGCGCCCGGACCGGGCGGAGACCGGCTACGGCTATATCGAGCTCGGCCATGACCTGGCGGAAGCGCCTGGCGCGCACGCCGTCGCGCGGTTCCTGGAAAAGCCGGATGCGGCGACCGCCTCCGCCATGGTCGCGGGCGGGCGGCACCTGTGGAACTCCGGCATGTTCGTGTTCACCGCGGCAACCTTGCTGGCCGAACTGGCCCTGCACGCGCCCGAGGTGCTGGCGTGCGTGCGCGATGCGGTGGCGCAACGGCGCACCGATCTGGATTTCATCCGGCTAGACCCGGCTGCGTTCACCGCCTGCCCCTCGATCAGCCTGGACTATGCGGTCGCGGAACGTACCGACCGCGCCGCGGTGGTGCCGGCGGATCTGGGCTGGAGCGACGTTGGCTCGTGGGCGGCGCTGTGGGAGCTCGGTGCCAAGGATGCGGAAGGCAACGTGGCGGTGGGCGACGTGCTGCTGGAGGACAGCCAGAATTGTTACGCGCGCAGCGACGGTATGCTGACCGCGGTGCTCGGTTTGCGTGATGCGGTGGTGGTGACAACTGAGAATGCGGTGCTGGCGATGCATCGCGACCGCGCGCAGGACGTGAAGAAGATCGTGGAGCGATTGCGCGCGACGGCGCGGCCGGAGGCGTCGTCGCACAATCGTTGTTATCGGCCCTGGGGTTTTTACGAAAGCCTGATTTCGGGCGAGCGCTTTCAGGTAAAGCGCATCGTGGTGAAGCCGGGGGAAAAATTGTCGCTGCAAAAGCATTTTCATCGCGCGGAGCATTGGGTGGTGGTGGCGGGCACGGCGCTGGTGCACCGCGACGACGAGCGGATCATGCTGCGGGAGAATGAGAGTGTTTATTTGCCGCTGGGGTGCGTGCACCGGCTGGAAAATCCGGGGCGGATTGCGCTGACGTTGATCGAGGTGCAGGTGGGGTCGTACCTCGGCGAGGATGATATTGTGCGGTTTGAGGATACTTATGGGCGAGTCTAGCAGTAAGGAAGGCCAAGGGGCTCCGCCCCCTGCACCCCCGCTGGGGCCGTAGGCCCCAGACCCCGATTCTTAAAGGAATGGGGTCTGGGGCCTCCGGCCCCAGCGGGTCCAGGGCAGAGCCCTGGCCTTCCTTCTTGTGTCTTGCGCATTCCGCCGGGCGCCCCATTTAGCGGCACCATGCAAACATTTGCTACCGCCAGCCCCGACCCGACAGGCTGGCACGGCACCACGATCCTCTGCGTCCGGCACGGCGGCCAGGTGGCGATGGCCGGCGACGGCCAGGTGACGATGGGTCAAACCGTGATCAAGGGCAACGCCAAGAAAGTGCGCCGCATCGGCAGTGGCGGCCACGTGATTACCGGCTTTGCCGGCGCCACGGCGGACGCGTTCACGTTACTTGAGCGGCTCGAGGCCAAGCTGGAGCGCTTTCCCAACCAGCTGGAGCGCGCCTGCGTCGAGCTGGCGAAGGACTGGCGCACCGACCGCTACCTGCGCCGCCTCGAAGCCATGATGGCCGTCGCCGACAAGGACCGGTCATTTACCCTGACCGGCACGGGCGACGTGCTGGAACCGGAGGATGGCGTCATCGCCATAGGCTCCGGCGGCAACTACGCCCTGGCCGCCGCCCGCGCGCTGATTTCCATCGAAGGCCTCACCGCCGAGGAAATTGCCCGCCGCTCGCTCGGCATCGCCGCCGACATCTGCGTCTATACCAATCACTCTATCATTGTTGAGGTGCTGTAAGTGGACGTGCCCACCATGAGCCCGCGGGAGATCGTCTCCGAGCTCGATCGTTTCATCGTCGGTCAGGACGACGCCAAGCGGGCCGTCGCCATCGCCCTGCGCAACCGCTGGCGCCGCGCGCAGCTGCCGGAAGGCCTGCGCGAGGAAGTCGTTCCGAAAAACATCCTGATGATCGGCCCCACCGGCTGCGGCAAAACCGAAATCGCGCGCCGCCTGGCCA
>Ga0181531_10003181_pt1 | contig 10117 bp, 7 predicted proteins | sample PEATcosm2014_Bin_38_FD_119743 | JGI IMG/M metagenome (GOLD analysis project Ga0181531, IMG submission 119743) | Peatland microbial communities from MTU Mesocosm Facility, Houghton, MI, USA - PEATcosm2014_Bin11_10_metaG | ecosystem: Environmental > Terrestrial > Soil > Wetlands > Peat | place... | reverse complement strand
TCTGATCCTCAAAACAAAACGGACAATGATCGGTGGAAACAACCTGCAAGTTATCCTTGCGCAACCCTTCCCATAACTTCGGCTGGTTTTTCTTCTCGCGCAGCGGCGGCGTGAAGACATACTTCGCGCCCTCCCACCCCTTGTCCTGCACGTCTTCCAGCGAAAGCAGAAGATATTGCGGGCACGTCTCCGCAAACGCAGGCAGGCCACGGTCGCGGGCCTCGCGCACCTGGTTAAGCGCGTCCTCGCTGGAGAGATGCACAATGTACACCGGCACGCCCGCAATCTCCGCCATCGCGATCGCGCGATGCACTGCTTCCGCCTCTGCGCGAGTGGGCCGCGTGAGCGCGTGATAGATGGGCGCGGTCTTGCCTTCGGCCAAAGCCTGCTGCACAAGGACATCGATGACCGAACCATTCTCCGCGTGCATGCAGATGAGCGCACCGTTCTTCGCGGTCTGGCGCAGCGCCTTGAAGATGGTGGCATCGTCAACCATCAGCACATTGGGATACGCCATGAACAGCTTGAAACTGGCAACGCCTTCACGCACCATGTCGTCCATATCCTCAAGGCCCGCATCGCCCAGATCGGTAACAATCATGTGCAGGCCGTAGTCGATGCAGGCCTTGCCTTCGGCCTTCTTCCACCATGTATCGAGTGCGGTGCGCATCTTGGTTCCACGCGCCTGGATCGCGAAATCCACAATCGTCGTGGTCCCGCCGATGGCAGCCGCTCGCGTGCCTGTTTCAAAATCGTCAGCGGATTTGCTTCCGCCAAAGGGCATGTCGAGATGCGTGTGTGCGTCAATCCCTCCAGGCAGCAGCAACAGTCCGCACGCGTCCACCACAGTCTCCACCGAGCCAGCCGGAATGCCCGAGCGCACCTCCTTGATAGTCGTGCCTTCGATCAGCACATCCGCCTGCACAGTTGAATCGGCATTGACGACAGTTCCGTTTTGTATGAGCACTGAGGGCATAGCTTCAAGTCCTTCTGCAGGTTTATTGACTTCTTCAGAACCGTCTGAATATAACCTAAAGCGGCTCCGGCTGCGCTTCGCAAGCCGCGCCGCGTGTGCGCTCATCCCACGTCTCCGAGGCGATGCCCGAGTCCACGCGCACCATCGTAATGCACTCATCCACCGGACAAACCAGGGAGCAGAGATTGCATCCCACGCACTCGGTTTCATCCACGCGCGGAATGCGCTCAAGCGGCGTAGGGTACGGCCCGTGCTTATCGGCATTGACCTCCCGCTCCCTGCGCGTGACCGGAGTGTTCACGATGGCTGCACGGCTGCGCGCTTCATATTCGGCAGGGATCGTATGCAATTCCACATGCCCGTCGATCGGGCCGGAGACGCGGTCGAGGTGAATGCACTGGTGAGCCCCATCCCAGCATGCAATGTGGCACAAGTCGCAGCCAATACACTTCTGCTCGTCGATGCGCGCTACAATTTTGAAGTTGAGATTCAGGTGCTTCCAGTCCGTAACGCGCGGCAGCGAGAGTCCGCGAAAATCCTCGATCGACGCAAATCCCTTTGTCCGCATCCAGTTGTCAAGACCCTCGGCCATGTCTTCAACAATGCGGTAGCCGTAGTGCATCACAGCGGTACATACCTGCACCGTGCCGCAACCAAGCAGAATAAACTCTGCAGCGTCGCGCCATGTGCTGATGCCGCCGATGCCGGAAAGCGGCAGTGCGGCTTCAGAATCCGCCATCACCTGCTGCACCATGTTCAGCGCGATGGGCTTCACCGCCGGCCCGCAATAACCTCCGTGAGAACTCTTGCCGTCCACATTGGGACGTGGAATAAATGAATCGAGATCGATGCCGGTAATCGAATTAATTGTGTTGATCGCCGACAAACCATCTGCCCCTCCGCGCTTTGCCGCTCGCGCCACGGTGCGGATGTCGGAAATGTTTGGCGTCAACTTGATCAAAACAGGCGTGCGCGCCTTCTCCTTGACCCAGGCAGTGATCATCTCAGTGTATTCGGGAACCTGGCCCACTGCGGAACCCATGCCGCGCTCGCTCATCCCGTGCGGACAGCCGAAGTTAAGCTCCAGGCCGTCGGCGCCTGCGTCTTCAGCTCGCGCCACAATCTCATGCCATGCTTCTCGCGTTGACTCAACCATCAGCGATGCAATCACAGCGTGATGCGGATAGCGCTTCTTCACTTCGGCCATCTCGCTTAGATTCGTCTCGACACTGCGATCGCTGATCAGCTCGATATTGTTGAAGCCCATGATCCGCTGGCCGTTCCAGTCAGTGGCCGAATAGCGCGAACTCACATTGGTGATGGGCTCGCCAATGGTCTTCCACACCGCGCCGCCCCAGCCCGAGTCAAAGGCGCGCATGATCATTTCGCCGGTATTGGTTGGTGGCGCGGAGGCAAGCCAGAATGGGTTTGGCGAGTTGATTCGGCCTGCAAAGCCGCGCACGCGGATATCAGGCATGGTTAGCCTCCATGGTCTTGAGCATGGTAAGAGCTGCGCGTTTACCATCGGCAACCGCATCCACAACTTCGCGTCCGCCATTCACGCAATCGCCGCCGGCAAAGTAGCGCGGATTTGCCGTTCGTCCTGTTGCTCGATCGGCCGCGATCCGCCCGCTCCGCACTTCAATGTGGCGCAGGCTCTCCATAAGTAGCGCAAGCGGCGACTGCCCGATGGCCGGCACCACCATGTCGCACTCAATTGCATATTCCGAATTGAGGATGGGCAGCAGCGTTTTGTCCACTTGCTGCACAAGGACTGTATCGAGCAGAAGGCGGCCGTGCTTCCCAGGTCGAATCGCGAGCGGTTGACGCCGCCACATGAATTGCACGCCCTCCTGTTTGGCGTGTTCAAACTCGAAGTCGAAGGCCGGTATATCGTGCTCGCCGCGGCGATAGAGCAGATAGACCGTCTCAGCGCCCAGCCGCCGCGCTGCATTCGCCGCGTCGATTGCGGTGTTCCCCGCTCCCACCACGACCACTGTTCCGGTTATCTCGCGGATGTGTCCGATCTTGTAGGCGGAGATGAGTTCCAGCGCGTTGATGACGCCCTCGGCATCTTCGCCCGGAATACCAAGCCGCTGCATGGCTCCCAGGCCGACGCCGAGAAAAATGTAGTCGAACTCAGACTCCAGGGCTTCAAGATCGGCGGCTGATTCGATAGCCGTGTCGAAGCGAAACTCCACGCCCATGCGGCGAATCATCTCCACTTCGCGCAGGCTGTCAGTGGCGCGCAGCTTGTATTCCGCCACACCGTAGGTGTTCAGGCCGCCGGGCAGTGCGCGGCGCTCGATGATGGTAACGGCCGCACCCTGGCGGCGCAATTCCGCGGCACAGGCTAGCGATGCGGGACCACCGCCCACGCAGGCAACGCGCAAGCTGCGTGGCGTGGGTGCAGTGGAGAGCACTGCATCGCCCGAATCGTGGAAGTAATCCATGGCATGACGCTGGAGCAGCGCAATCTGAATGGGCTCTCGATGATCGCGATGCATCACGCAAGCGCCCTCACAAAGCACCTCCACCGGGCAAACCCTCGAGCAACTGCCTCCCAGAATATTAGCGTCGAGAATGCGCATCGCCGACCCCCGCAGATTGCCTGAAGCGATCCGCTTAATGAATCCAGGAACATCGATGTGCGTAGGGCAGGCCGCGGTGCAGGGCGCGTCAAAGCAGTTGAGGCAACGATTCGCCTCAATCACGGCGGACTGCGGCGCGAGTGGCGGCTTCAGCTCCCTGAATCGCTGCCGCAGTTGATGGTCGTCAGGTAAAGTTGCCGTGCTCATGGATCCCTCAGAAACTTTGACCGATTGGTACCATACTGCGATTCGGCCCGTTGAGCTCTATCGCGCCAAACGAGAACGGCGCTTCAGGACGCGACCAGCGGTCCATACGAATCTGGCCGGCGGTCACGATAGAACTGCCAGGTACGCCGCACCTCGGCAATCTCATCCAGGTTCAGGTCCGCGGTCAACACTTCATCCTTGTCGCGCGCAGCCTGGGCAAAAATCTGTCCGCGCGGATTGGCGAAATAGCTTGAACCATAGAACTCGCCAATGTTCCACGGCGGCTCGGTGCCCACGCGGTTGATTGCGGCAATGAAGTATCCGTTCGCAGCGGCATGGGCAGGCTGCTCCAGCTTCCAAAGGTATTCGCTCAACCCGGCAACGGTTGCCGAAGGATTGAATACAATCTCCGCTCCATTCAACCCGAGGCACCGCGCGCCCTCGGGAAAATGCCGGTCATAGCAGATGTAGACACCAATCTTTACAAAGCCCAGATCGAAAACTGGGTAACCAAGGTTGCCCGGACGAAAGTAAAACTTCTCCCAGAATCCTGGAGCTACGTGCGGAATATGAGTCTTGCGATACTTGCCCAGATAGGAGCCGTCGTTCTGGATAACTGCAGCAGTGTTATAGAAGATGCCTTCCTGTTCCACCTCATAGACGGGCACGATCATCGCGATGCCCAGCTCTTTGGCCACCGATCGCATCAGGCTGACCGTGGGTCCGCTGGGAACCGGTTCGGTGCTTTCGTACCACTTCACCGATTGCTCCGCGCAGAAGTAAGGGCCGTTGAAAATCTCCTGCAGGCAGACAATCTGCGCGCCCTCGGCAGCCGCCTGGCGGATAAGGCCAAGATGCTTCTCGATCATGGCTTCCTTCTGGATCTCCAGAAGCTCGGTTGCCGGCACGGCGTTGGAAGCCTGGATGATGGAACATCGAACGATACGGGGCATGGCACAATGACTCCGTTCAAAAGATGTTGAGTCTTTGACGTTAATCGAAATGCGCCGGTTGGGCAATGGGTTTGTTCAGGACGATCAGGCTCCTGGGGGAATTTAGCGATCAGAGTGAGTTCTCATTCATCACCAGGGCCACTGCGCTGCGCAATCGAGCTGTACCGCCTTCATACGCGGGCCGGAGCAAGGGGACTCTGGCCAATGGGCTGCGGCGCATCTCGGCCTCAACCAAAGGCCCGGCCAGTTCCCACGCGCTTGTAATGTCTCCCACAACCACAATTTCGCTGGGCGCGAGAGCGGAGGCGATCATGTGCATCCCTCTGCCCAATGCCGCGCACATTTTTTCGATGGCGTCCCTGCCCGCCGGGTCGCCCGCTTCCGCGAGCTTTAGAAGAGTTTCAAACGGCGGCGGGGGCTGGTTGGCGATGGCGGCATAATACCGTGCGCCCGCGCGATTCGAGGCGACGGTCTCCCAGCATCCCCGGCTTCCACATCCGCATGGCAATCCATTCGGCTCCATCTGCACATGACCAAACTCGCCCGCGTAGCCGCCTTCTCCACGCAGAATACGCCCGTTGGCAAAGATGCCCGTACCCAATCCCTCTGAAACATTCACCACCACAAGGTCGCGCATTCCGTCACTATAGCCAAACCACACCTCCGAAAGAGCGCATGCATTGGCGACGTTGTCCACCACAACCAGCAAGCCGGTCGCCTGCTCAACGCGGGACTTGATGGTGCCAATCGGCCAGGTAATATTGGGCGCGAAGATCGATTTGCCTGGGTTGGACTTGCCCGTGCGGGCCTTGTCGGACTGAAGATGAAAACGGCCTGGGACGCTGATGCCGATCCCGTCAAACGAGCGGTCGCCATGGGCGGCGATCATCTTCTTGATCGCTTTTACAATCACACCCACAACGTCCTGGGGATTCTCAGGGAGCGTAATCAGTTCCTGCGCCACAATCTTCCCGCCCAGATCCGTCACGGCCAGAGTCGTCTGTGCCGGGTGAATATCCAGGGCAAGCACCCCGCGCTGGCTGTTGAGGTTCAGGAACGTAGGCCGGCGGCCACGCGGCAGATGGCCCATCGATCCCTCGACGATCCATCGTTCGGCGAGCAGTTCCTCCACAATCAGCGAAACCGTGCTTCTCTGCAGTCCTGAAACCCGCGCAAGATCGGCGCGAGAAATGGGCTGCCTTGTGCGGATCTGGTTGAAAATGAGATTGCGGTTGATTTGCCGCGGCATTTTATTCGACGCACTCTGCTTGTTCGTAAAGGCGTAGCGAGTCGTTGTCATCCTGGCCGAGTCCATCCTCAATTGAATCTAAGGTCTGCAACCGCGAGGTTCGTCGCGTGAATCACCATCGGGCGTGACCGATTAATTGCCCAGTGTAGCAGATTTGAGAGATTGGTAGCAGCTTTGAACAAGTTCGGAACTGGATCGTTCGACAGCCTGCAATCGCACTGGCGCAGGTTCCTCGAGCCGGACATTTTGTTGGAGCTTTCGACGCGGCTCAGCTTACTGGTTGACGCCGCTCGCCAGAAAGCCTCCATCCACCACCAGAGTCTGTCCCGTCACAAACGAAGCGGAGTCGGAAGCCAGATAGATGGCAGCGCCTATCAGCTCTTCAGTCTTCCCAAAGCGCCCCATCGGTGTGCGCATCAACAACTCCCGGCCGCGCGAGGTACCATCAAGAAAATCCGCGTTCAAATCCGTGCGAAACACCCCTGGGGCGATGGCATTCACGGTCACACCCTTCTTCGACCACTCCACGGCCAGCGATCGTGTGAGAGATGCCACGCCGGCCTTGCTGGCCGCATAGGCCGCCACTTCGCTCAGCGCCACAAAGCTGTTTAACGACGCAATGTTGATGATGCGCCCATAGCCGCGCTCAAGCATGTGTTTCCCGAAAACCTGGCATGCGCGCAGCGTCCCGGTAAGGTTGGTGTCGAGGATACCGGCCCACTCTTCCTCCGGCTGCGTCAGCGTGGGCGTACGCTTGATTCTTCCCGCGCAATTCACCAGGATGTCGACTTTGCCGAAGTGATTCATTACGGCAACCAGAAGCTGCTCCAGCGAGCCGCGGTCGCACACATCGGAAGGCATGCGCAGCGTTTTGCGCCCGCGCGCCTCGATTTCAACGGCGGTTTCCTCCACCTGCTCCTGGCGGCGCGCCGTGGCAATCACATCTGCGCCCGCTTCGGCCATGCCAATGCTCAGAGCGCGCCCGATTCCCGAAGTGCCTCCGGTGATAACAGCAATTTTGCCGGAAAGATCAAGAAGGTGTGTGGTCATGCTTTCTACCTTTCATCCTGCGGGCCGGCAAGCATTCTGCCGCCGCAATCCCTCTCTATAAACGATAAGCCTTCTTCACCAGACCGTAGGTCAAGTCATGCGCCACTTCAAATGCCTCGTCCTCCCCGAGCCTGTGTTCAGCCACAAGCCTGGCCAGGAACGCGCAGTCGATCCGCCGCGCTACGTCGTGGCGCGCGGGAATGGAAAGAAAGGCGCGCGTATCGTCGTTGAAGCCGGCTGTGTTATAGAATCCAGCCGTCTCTGTGGCCTGCTCGCGGAACCGCATCATTCCCTCGGGGCTGTCGTGAAACCACCACGGTGGCCCGAGCCGCAGGCACGGATAGTGCCCGGCGAGCGGAGCCAGCTCACGGCTATATGTGGATTCGTCAAGCGTAAACAGAATTATGGTGAGTTTGGATTCATTACCGAACCGGTTGAGCAACGGACGCAGTGCTTCCACGTAAGTGGTGGTACCGGGAATATCGGCGCCCACGTCGCGGCCATAGCGCTCATAGATTTTGCGGTTGTGGTTGCGCACGCTGCCGGGATGAATCTGCATCACCAGGCCGTCTTCCAGGCTCATCCTCGCCATCTCGGTCAGCATCTGTGCCCGGAAAAGCTCCTGTTGCCGGGTATCGGCATCGCCGGCCAACACACGGGCAAAAAGGTCACCTGCCTCCGCCTCGGAAAGATCCGCGGTTTGCGCGGTCGGATGTCCGTGATCCGTGGCAGTGCATCCGAGTGCGCTGAAACGGGCTCGCGCCTCGCGCAACGCATTCAGATAACCCTGCCATGTTCCGGTATCTTCTCCGGTTCGCTCCCCGAGCTTTGCAATGTTTCCGGCGAAGCCACGAAACTCCGGATCCACAACCAAATCTGGACGGAATGTAGGGACAATCCTCGCTTTCCATCCCGACTCACGAATCGCCTGATGATCGGCTAAGGAGTCGAGAGGAGAATCGGTGGTCGCCAGCACTTCCAGATTAAAGCGCTCATAAAGCGCCCGTGGCAAGAACTCCGGTGTACGCAGCTTTTCACTGATGGTGTCGAAGTAGAGGTCGGCAGTCTTCTCTGACAGCCGCTCCTCCAGTCCAAAAAGTTCCTGAAAAGCAAAATCAAGCCACATGCGCGTCGGTGTTCCGCGAAACAGGTAGTAGTGGCTCGCGAAAATGCGCCATACCTTGCGCGGATCCTTCAACTCCGCCTCCCCGATCTCCAGTTCTTCCATGGAGACGCCCTGGCTGTAGAGCATCCGGTATACATAATGATCGGGCTGAACAAAAAGCTTTGCCGGGTCGGGAAACGGTTCGTTGTTCGCAAACCACGCTGCCTGCGTATGCCCATGCGGGCTCACGATCGGCAAGTTCCGCACGTGTGCGTACAGTGCCTTGGCTATCAGGCGGGTGCCGGATTCGGAGGGAAACAATCGGTCTTCGTGGATCAGCATTACTGCAACCCTGTTCTTTCGTTCGTGCTTGGATCAAACCGCCTAAGAGGTCAGACCACAGTATAATCGTCCGTTCCTGGATTCATACTATGTTCGTTGATGCGCACGCCTCTCAGGCGTTATGTGCGTACCCCATACCCGCCAGTACACCCCGCATATAAGCAAACGACTCCACCACGCCGGGCATCGGATCGTCGCCGTGGATCTCGTATTCCAGATCGACAAATCCCTTGTACTTTGTGGCGACCAGGGCCTCGAAAATCTCCCGCATCGGCATGATCCCCTCGCCGACGGCAACCTGGCTCTCTTTGCTCGTGAAATTCGTCAGATCCTTAGTGTGCATGTTGAATAGCCGCGGACCCACTTTGTGGATTGCCTGGACGACATCTGTGCCCGCACGCACACAATGCCCGATATCGATGCAGCATCCCATGCGTGGGTCCATATTCTTCACCGCTTCCAGTACATCCAGCGGGGAATGCCAGATCTTATCCTCCGGGCCATGATTATGGATCGCAAACCGGAAATCGTATTCCTTCACAAACTTTTCAATGCGCGGAAGGATTGCCGGGGTTGGATCGCCCGCAACAATTACCGAGATGCCCGCTCGCTTGCAATACTCAAACTTGCTGCGGATGTCGTCATCGTCGTCCTTTGGGAAATAAATGGTTCCCGCGGCGTGCAACTGGATGCCCGCGGCGGCATAGTCGGCAATCGCCTTCGCCTCTTCTGCTGCATCCATCGGAAGGTGATCCTTGGTATCTTTGCAGTTCAAAGCAGTCAGATTGAGCTGCTTCATAAAGCCAATTAATTGCGCGCGGCTGAAGTTGCGAAATGTGTAACTGGCCATTCCCAAACGGACCGGCGAAGGCTTGCCCGCGGCATGGGATGGCTCCGCCAAAGACGGAAGCGCGCTTGAAGCAGCGCATGTCGCCGCAATCAGCGCTCCCGACCGCATGAAGTTCCGGCGAGATAGATTCCTTTTCATAAATGCAGCTCCTCGGCTGCTTCAAAAACGGCTCCTGTTCTACGTTGGGAACGTCAGGCAGCGCCTCAGAGATGCGGCGCCCAGCCGCTCTCGTAATCTCGTCCCCACAGCTTCATTGCTTCGGCATCCTTCTTGATCTTTCCATCGGCCGGATCAAGGTGCAGTTCCCGATTCATCTCCCACGCAACATTGGAAAGCTGCAGCATGGTGACAGCAACGTTGCCGACTGCAACCGGAGCGTGCAGTTTCTCGCCCGTGCGGACTCCCGCAATGAAGTTGGCAAAGTGCAGGTCGGTCATGGAGTCCGCGCCCACAAGGTCGCCGGACGAGGATTCTTTGCCGGCTTTGAACTCGCTGGTCTTGTTTCCCTTAAGGTCGTACACTTCATAGCCGCCGCGGTCCACAAGCACCGACCCGGTCGTTCCCATAATCACCGAACCCCGGTCGCGGCCGTATATCTTCATCCCCTCACAGCATTTGCCTTCCCACGAGATCAGCTTGTCGTCGTATTCAAAGCTGGTGACGAGTGTGTCGTAGAATTGCCAATCGTCCTGGAAGTGGTATCTTCCGCCAGACGAAGTGATGCGATTGGGAAAATCCACTCCGAGTGCCCATCGGCAAACATCCACTTCATGCGTACCGTTGTTCAATGTTTC
>Ga0181531_10003180_pt1 | contig 10118 bp, 6 predicted proteins | sample PEATcosm2014_Bin_38_FD_119743 | JGI IMG/M metagenome (GOLD analysis project Ga0181531, IMG submission 119743) | Peatland microbial communities from MTU Mesocosm Facility, Houghton, MI, USA - PEATcosm2014_Bin11_10_metaG | ecosystem: Environmental > Terrestrial > Soil > Wetlands > Peat | place... | reverse complement strand
GAGACCCGTTATCAGTGCCGCCGTTAGCTATTGGCAAAACGCCCGAAACTTGAGATGTTAATGAGATACTGCCGGATAATTGAGACGTCGGAAGACTCAACGCCGAAAGTGTGGTGAGAGTAGAATTGGAAGTCGCTGTGATATTGGCAGCAGTTCCCGTAGTATTTTGATTAAGTACTGGAAAGTTGCTAGGAATAGCAGCCGCTACTGAAGTCCCATTGCCATATAAAATGCCAGTTACAGTAGTCGAAATAGTAATGGCCGGTGTAGTCGTAGCAGTAGCCACGGTTCCCGCGAATCCGTTGGTTGATACTACGGAGACGGAGGTGACTGAGCCGCCACCCCCTGCACCAGTGAGTTGGGTCTCTACGCTGGACGAATTCAAAGAGTATAAATTACCATCGGACTTAAAGTACAAATCTAAAAAGCCTGAAGGGGGCGCAGAACTTGGAGTAGTCAGTGTAGGCGATTGGATATAGCCTAGAGCGAGCAATAAATTCCCATTTGTATCTACCGTTAAAGCGGTGACCAATGAATTGGCAGAACTGCCAGAAGTTCCCGCTGGAGCTATTTGAATCGCGACCGCGCCACCGGCACCCGTGCCAGTCCCCTTAGCCCCGGCAATATTAAGGACAGAGGCAGCGGCAGAAGTGTTGGTACCTTGTGCACCTGTAGCATTGATTGTCAAGGCCGCTAGGGTTGCGGAGGTTGTACCGCTACCGATAAAGGCGTTGTGTATGGGACCAAAGGAGCTACCAATCTGTAGTTCATTAGACACTGAATTGGAGCTAAAGGTAGCTATATTGCCAATCCCAATGTTGAAGGAACCACCTGTTTGTGAATACGCTGCGGCAAACCCTAGGTATATATTGTTGTTACCTGCCGTCAAACTCATGCCAGCGTTATATCCAAGGAAGGTGTTTTCAGTTCCAGTACATATTTGTCCTGATTGATAACCCACACCCGTGTTGTAACTGCCATTTGCATGGCTAAGGGATTCAAACCCTATGCCAACATTGTTCTGCCCGGTGGAATCGAGAGACCCAGCACGATAGCCTATATAAACATTTCCGGGGTTAGCTGCAGACGTATTGACAGCCCCTGCCAAGCTACCAATATAAACGTTTTGTCCCCCTGTGGATGACAACCCTGCATTAAATCCGAGAAAGATATTATCTGATTCTGAAGTTAGAGCATTCCCAGAGTTACTGCCCATTATCATGTTATTGGAACCAGATACTAGGGCTACCCCATTATTATAACCAAACAGAGTATTGAAGTTACCAGTCGTGAGGGCTACCCCAGAAAAAGTACCCAAAGCAGTGTTAGATGCTCCACTGGTTAAGGCGGGTAAAGCATCAAAGCCTATAGCAGTGTTGTACTGGCCGGTAAGGCTGGGGGGAAAGATAGCTAGATATAAGCTTCCTGAAGTTGGATTTGATAAAGATAAGTGGTCATTGGATTCATCTCCAAACACCAATTGTATACCCCTACCCGTAGAGGTTGCTATGGTTATAGGGGCTTGTACTGTCAAGGCACCTGTTAAAGTTCCACCAGTTAAGGGTAGATAGAGATTAGAACCCAATAAAGATTCAACGCTGGAAGAATTTAACGTGTACAGGTTGCCGTCGGATTTAAAGTATAAATCTAGGAATCCTGCTGGGGGGGCAACCGGCGGCGTAGTGATTGTGGGCAAATTTAAAAATACATCTGAACCGATAACTTCAATCATTATTGCACCAAATAAGCTTCAAGGGTTCCATTCCAATCAATCGTTTCACTTGCTGCACCCGTAACCTGAAGCATTAGATACGTAGTAGATGATGTCCAACTCACCGTCCAAGCTGACGATGTAGCCGTAACACTCTCGTAATCAATGGTCTGACTTTGAATTACTAAATTTCCACCAGCTTCTCGATAGGCAACAGCCGTTGTTTCAAAATAGGCCCTGTCTGCAGAATCCGTTCGTCGCGCGACTACTTTTGCCTTAAATGCTATAACGGTGTTATTTTCAAATCCCATCGCGTAAGTATAAATGGTAGTGACTGTGGCATTGGTCGTTGTGAGCGGCACTCCATTCGATTGCAATGCGATGACTTGCCAAGTTGGCTGGTAGTCATTGGGAGCATTCGGAGAATTTCCAGCTAATTGGAAAGAGTTGTATGCTGCGATAGAAAAAGGTCGTGCATAACCATTGCTGCCGCCGCCAGAGCGTCCTATGTTTCCAAAACCATCTGTCCAATACACATTGTAAGTCTGCATATTGATAGCTCTGGTAGACGTAATAATTTGACCAGAAGAATCGAAGCTGAATCCGACTCCATTATTTTCAACGGTTCCAATGGAACCGCCGGTTCCTCCGCCTAACATCACGCCTGCGCCGGTATTGCCCACCTGAATCAAATCTTGAGCATAAATTGAGCCTGGACGATTGTTACTTACCGTACCAATATTTCCCGAAGCATCTAATCCCCAAATTAAATTTGCGCCGGTAGAAATCGAAGAAGTTGGATTTATGACTACTTGACCAAGACTATCTAACCTAAGACTGTTGTAATTTGCGTTAGCATTTAGCGTTACAAGCAGATCTAGTCTAGTTCCAAAGTTGGTGGAGATTCCGTTGACTACTGTCCAGGATAGTTGGCCCAATAAGACCTGATCGGAAGTGTAAGAGCCGCTTCCACCCCAAGAATGTGCATTAAAAGTGAATATCGCTGTGGAAGCAGCTGCCACTGCTGGCGAAGCAAATGTTCCTGCTGCGTGGAAAATCCCCATGTTTGGGGTCGTATTAGATGCTTCGAGAAAGAAATATCCGGCATTGGAAGTTTGAGTTAGGCAGAATACGCCATATCCGGCGTCAGCACTAACATCAGAAGCAAATGAGTTAGTGGGATCTGCATCTAAGAAGAATCCGTCCCTATTCAAAATTTGTATAAAACCTTTGGAAGAATTAGAGTAGAACTTAGGGTGAGATTTCCGCCAGCGGAACTTCCACCTTGTACTTCAGGAGTAATTACATTTGTACCAACGTAAACATTGGCCGGCCTACTTGCGCCAGAAGCGCCTATATTATAGGTGTTGTCGGGGCTAAAGAGCAAGTTCGTGTTTATGGCAGTAGTAGTTAAATTACTTAGGGTGACGGTGGCGAATCCGCCCCCTGGATTCTCAAAATTATATGTCCAACTCCAGGATGCTGTTCCGCTCGATGAACCGCCGATGTAAGTCGCAACCAGTTGTGTTCCAGAGGCCATAGCCTGCAGAACGTTGCTTCCAGAAGTTTCTACAGTTACTATTCCTGTGCTACTATTGATGATCGTATAGGATTGACCACTGACGAGCGTTGTGACTACTGGTAATTGGACCGTTTGAGTAGTAGTGCCTGTGAAGGATTGTAACTCGGTAGAACTGACGCTCAGTACAGTTGTGCCAGCGGCAGTTGCCGTAGTTGTAAAGCCTTCAAGAAAATTATTCGCGGAAAGATTTTTGTTACTATCCCAGCCAGCCCAAGAGGTAGCCGTAGGCGCAGTAGTTATCGAACTTACTGAAGTTCCGCCATAGATGACTGGCAAGATACCGGAAACCTGAGAAGTTAGAGAAATACTGCCAAATAGCTGAGACGTAGGTAAGCTTAAGGCACTCAAAGTCGTCAGGGTTGAATTTGAAGTCGCAGTTATATTGCTAGCGGTGCCGGTAGTATTTTGATTAAGCGTTGGAAAGTTACCAGCAACGGCGGCGGCTACTGAAGTTCCATTGCCGTACAAGATGCCGGTTACGGTTGTACTGATAGTGATCGCAGGTGCAGTGGTTGGATTCGCCACTGTACCTGCGAATCCATTGGCGAATTCTACAGAGACAGAGCTTACACTGCCAGAACCAATTGTAGTCTCCACGCCTGCATGATTAAGCCTGTACAGAATATCATCAGACTTGAAATACAATAAATCATAGCCTACGGCGGGTAGAATGGCCGGGGTAGCAGTCTGAACCATATTCAGTACGTCGGGCACCGATGTTAACAATGTAGCTACTGGATCATATCCCATTATAAACTCCTAATAATTCCACCACGATGAGCCATCGCTGATTAACATGTAAGACTGATACTGAATGATGGTCGTTTCGCTGGATGCACCATCGATTAAATCGAAACCGGCAGCTTGGATAATCATGGCATTCAATGAGGAATCAATTTTCTTAAAAAAGAAAACTCTCCCTGTCGATGCGGATGCGGCAGGTAAAGAGAATGTGATGGCTCCACTAGTGCAGTTGGCATTTAGCACGTTATCAGTAAGAAGTACGGAGTAATTAGATGTCTTAGTCGAAATATTGACTGGACCGCCAACAGCGTTTGCGCCAGGAGGACCTGCCGGACCTGACGGACCTGCGGGACCTTCAACGCCACTGAGACCACTGCCGCCGCCGCTATTGATTCTAAATTCTAGGATATCTCCAACGACCAGTTCGATCTGGATCTGAATTTGATTACTAAGCGCTCCTGGTACACCAACTTCCGTGTAATCCTCTCCCACGAGCAATTCTTGTCCATTCAAAAATACTTCTAATTTTGCGGAGTTTACCTCAAAATACTGAAAGACATTCCCGGTTCTAGTATTATTGGGAAGCGTGATATCTGTTCCTGGAGAGATCGGTCCATTTAAAGTGACAGGAGGTGCAGCTCCAGAAGCAACGATCGTTACCGTTTCTTCATAATTAGGACCTTCGAGGACGGCTTCTATCTCACCTAAGGATTCATCTAGTATTTTGATGGCTAATGTTAAATTTTCACCATCCTGGATGAAATAGTTTCCTACGCCAGTGCCAAGTTGAGTAATAGAGATGGCAAAAGATGAACCGCTACCAGTTACTGCGTTCACATCAGCTGCTGCACTCAAGGTCACCGCACCGTTTAGTGCGATTAGACTACCGTTAACGGTTCCACCGAGAGTATCGGTGATACTGGCAGAGGCAATGATATTACCTTCAAAAGTTCCAGCGAATCCGGAATTAATTGTCGCAGAAGAACCAACAACCCAGAAAATATTGCCAGCAGTTGCTCCGCCAGTCAAGATCATTGTCGGTACGCCCCCAGCACCGGTGGTTAGAGTAGTGCCGCACTGTATGACGTAAGTTCCAGCGCCGTTAAAAGTTAAAGTCCCAGCGCTGGAAGATGCCAAATGAGGGGCGCCGGCACTGTAAACGCCAGGGGTCAGCGTTTGGCCATCAAGAATCGCACTTATTGGAGTGGGAGTCATCGCTTCCAACGTATTATAAGCAGATAGGGCAGCGGATTGCGCTAGAACCGCAGGCCCATTGGCGATATTTTCTACTCCAGAATAAACTCCAGGTGGGAATCCAGTTATTGAGGTTCCGGGGCTAAGGCCTAAATTGCCCGTCAAAATTGTGAATCCGGTGCTGGTCACAGCTGAAGCGCCTAAGATGGCATAAGTGGCTGCCGTACCTAAAACGCTGCTACCTAGTCCTACAGAAAAATTGTAAGCTGCGCTAGATATACCGGCAGAATTATTGGTAACAGTGACGACGTCTCCGCTGGCAGTAGCTGCGAAATCTCCGTTAAGAGTAGAATTTAGGGCCGCAACTAAGGATGCGGCGGTTTGATCGGCAGTTTGGCCGGTAGCGATGTCCCATTCGATATAATTTGTAGCATCGGGCGCGTTGGGTTGAACTCCACCGCCATCTAAGTTGACCCAAACCGCATACGTTCTGGCGCTCGCCGAAGAATAAATGTAGAAATATTCTCCAGAAGCCATAGTGGAAGCGGCGCCAACTGTGATGCTAGTTATTTGTGGAACAGAGCCTGGACTCAGAGCGTCTACGTATTGTGGTTTAGTTGCGGCGAAATTTGGAGCTCCGATGTATTGCAACAATTGTTCAGGAGTCGTGCCGCCTACTTCTACATCAGTTCCATTATCTAGTTCGGCTCCCAAGAATCTGATGTATACTTTAGGCGAACCACCATTGTCTTCTCTTAAGAATAACCAAAAAGTATTGGCGGTAATAGGAACATCGGCACGATCTGCAATGTAAATATTTCTACTAGTACTGGGAGTTGCGACGGCAGAGTAAGAACCAAAAGCATAGAGTGCCTGCGCGCCAGAGGCGCCGGTGCTTGCTTCCGTGAACGAGTTCACTAGTGTTACTTGTGATACGGAATTGACAGTCTCTATCTCATAGTAACCGGAGTCGGTGTCCGTAGAAAGCCTGATGAAATCGCCGGGAACTAAAGAGGTGGTCCAAGATATCGCGCCAACAGAAGTAACTATCGCACTTCCATTAGTAAAAATTAAATTAGGGATAATGGTCTGACCGCGCACCAAGGTAATGTACGCCACCTGGTCATTGGCCAACGTAATATAGTCGGAACTTGGGTTAGCCAGTATTTCATAGCTTAACGCAGACCCTATGACATCCACGTAGATGGGTAGGTCCCAGTTAATTTGCCCAGGTTGAGTGATTACGCTAGGATCAAAGAATGAAAAATTAACGCCGGTGGCAGTGGCTGTCACATTTGCAGATAAAAATACAGTGTTTCCCGCAATACTTAAAACAGTAGTGCCGATTGGAATTCCTGTACCAAATACATATTGTCCAACTGCAATGCCAATCGTAGAAGCCAAGGAAGAAATTTGGTTAGCGCCGCTAGAACCTACCGCGTTTACGTTCGAAGCGGCACTGAGAGTAACAGCGCCGGTCAGGGCGAGTAGACATCCATTCACGGTCCCACCGATGGTATCCGTTATACTATCTTGGGCAAGTATGCTACCTTGGAAAATGCCAGCATGTCCAGAATTAATTGTAGCTGAAGAACTAACGACCCAGTAAACGTTTGCGGCAGTCGCACCATTTTCTAAGGTAATAGTTGGTATACCGCCAGCACCGGTTGTCAATGTGCTAGAACAAATAAAGACGTAGGTACCTGCACCATTCAAAGTTAGCGTGCCGTTTCCAGAAGCGGCCAAGTTGAATGTGCCGGAAGATTCTGTATAAACTCCGGGTGCTAAGGTTTGACCATCAAGGATGGCACTGATGGGAGTAGAAGAGAGTGCGTGTAAAGTATTATAGGCAGACAAAGCAGCGGCTTGTGCAGCGGCAGAGGCGGCATTGTCAATATCTTCCGTACCGGTATACGTTCCGGGAGGAAAGCCGGCTATCGATGTCCCAGGGCTAATTCCTAGATTACCAGTAAGAATGCTAGAACCAGAATTGGTTACCGAAGTAGCAGCTAAAATTGCATATCCGCCAGCTACGCCGAGAGTTCCGCCGCCGCTAGCTGCGATATTCCCTGTGGTAATTAAAACGGGAATAGAATTTGGAAGTATGCCATGAGAGATGTTGCCGGCACCGGTGATCACGGTGTTGATGGCATCTTCTCGTAAATAAACTAGATTGTCAGCGCTAGTAGCTGAATACCAGTAGGTACCGCCTTTGATCTCCCCAATAGAAGACATGACGGCGTTCATCCAGTCTTTTAGATCTTGAAAAGCCTTGTCGCCGCCGCTAAAAGGGTCTGTGCTATTGGAGGTGGACGTGTAGGGATTCTCATCGCGTCCCTCTGGCCAAGGATAAGTATAAAATGGGTTAGGATTTGTTCCACCTGTGCCGAGGCGCAAGAAAAGCCAGCGTTCATCGGAGACGCTTAGGACATTGTTACCGCCGTCAGTGAGAACGGCTGCTATAGGAAGCAGATTGCCAGTAGGCGGAACGGTCGAAATATTTAAGGTGTACGTTAAAATTAGTCCACGAGGAGCATTCTCGGTGGTAGTAGTATCTGAGGTTGGGTCCCATATGTAGACTTGGGCATCGGTAGAAGGATCTAGAAAACGAATGTAATCGATGCTAATGTAATTGATGGAATTAGGAGAAAAAGAACCGGTTACATTAGAATTGGTTGCTGAATTTAGCTGCTGGGGAGGCGTACCCGGCGGAATCATGTAGACGGTGCCGGATTGGCTCGCCAAGATGTGCATTAGAGAACCCGGATCTACCTGAAGCTGAAGATTTGATGCTGAATTCCCAATGGCATTGGCCATCAGAATTTCGAATCCACGAACTATGTAGCCTTGGGACGTGCCTGTTAATACGCCCTGAACATACTGATCCCAATCATTAGATGCGGCGCTTTCGATCATACGAAGATCTGGTACCGACACCATTTGTTCGCTGATCCAATTTACTCTGCGTTGGACGCTCATGATTATCCTTGATTACTTAAAAGAAGGTGCTCTCTAATAAAGATTGTGTTTTAGTTCCCATCGATTCTAGGGCTTACTATCCTTGATATATCACATAATTAAAACCCAAACGGCTGAATCTTAAAGGTATGGGTAAAGCTCGCACAGATCGCCATGGAAGAACGCGAGAACAGCGTTTACAGCAAGAAAATCAAGCTCTTAAGAAGCAAGTGAGCGCCTTGAGAAAGACCATCGCCAGATTGGATTTAGATCGTTATTCCACCGTAAAAGATCTAATTGACGAGCATTATCAACAAGATAAGGCCGAAGAAGGCAGACAAATCCTGGAAAATCTAAAGAAAAACTGGGGATGCCATTCATGCGCGGACGGCTTTTTGGAAATCTTCATCTTCGAACGCGCGGGGGAGACTCATTATTATCGCATATGTTCGAATGCTCCCTTCTGTCTCAATCGCACCAAATCACAAGTCTACACCCCTCAAGTATCTGGAATCATTAGAAAAGATAAGGGAAATCAGTCCTAAAAGCTTGACAGCATCCTCGAATGTGATATAGTAAGGCTGGAGGTCACATGACTTATACAGCAATTATCCTTGCTGCAGCTCAAAAAGTTGGAGTACCCGCAGCGTTGCTTCTGGCAATCTGCTCACAAGAATCAGGCTTGCGCAACGTCGAGGCGCCACACGACAACGGCAGTCCTTCCTATGGCCTATGTCAGTTAAAATTGGACACGGCAAAAGGCCTTGGCTATCAGGGGGACGGAAAGGGGCTTATGAATCCAGAAACGAATGCGTCGTTCGCCGGGAAATACTTAAGATATCAACTAGACCGGTACAACGGAGATTGGTGTAGTGCGACAGCTGCGTTCAACGCGGGAAGCTACCTGCCTAGCACTAAATCCCCTGGCAAGCCCAAAAATTTTAAATACGTAAGAAAAGTTACTCTTTTTCTCGACGAAGAGCACAAAGATTTTCTAGTCTGCGGTCCACGAAAGGTCGAAGAATGAAAATAATGTCCCTGGATTGTGAGTACTTGCAACCTAGCAAGCGCACCATAGAAATCGGGGCTGCCGCCTATCATTTGCCAACTGGAGAGCTCCTGGGGACCTTCGAAACCTTCGTCGATCCCGGCGAATTAGTTTCCCCATACATTGAGAATCTCACTGGCATAAAAAACTCAGACGTCTCAGGCGCACCATCGATCAGAGAAGCCTTTGAAGATTTACGAGTTTTTCATGAGAAATTCAAATGTTTCCGAAACCCCCTCTGCTATGGGGCCGGTGTCTCCAATGATAGTTCCCGCATCTACGAAGAGGCTTATCCTACGGATATTCTAAGAGATGAGAACGAGAACTTCATGGGCTACAGAGTCATCGATGTCAAAGGGATTTATCAAAGCATTCAACTTTATAACAACAAACAGGTCAAGGGCGGACTTAAGGAATCCTGTAAGAAAGTGGGTATTGGCTACGAAGGAAATGATCACAGGGCGCTGCCAGACGCGAAGAATACTTTTAGACTTTGGTTTCATTTGGTGAAGCGGTTTCCGGGAGGATTTTAATGAAGAAAATAATTACAGATTTGGAGCGAACATTCGCCTCCAGCGACCACCATTTTTATCACGCACGGATCATTTTCTACTCCAAACGTCCCTATCCAGATGTGGAGACTATGAATGAGATGATGGTTCTCGAGTGGAATAAAGTGGTTGGGCCTACGGATTTGGTATACTATTTAGGGGACTTCAGCCTGGCATTTCGCGCGGTAGAACTATATACTAAGCGCTTGAATGGATACAAGATTTTAGTATGCGGTAATCACGATTTTTGTCATGGTGCGCATAAGAAATCTCGCAATCCAGAAAATCAGAAAATCTGGACTCAAAAATACATCGATAATGGATGGGCAG
>Ga0181531_10003176_pt1 | contig 10127 bp, 8 predicted proteins | sample PEATcosm2014_Bin_38_FD_119743 | JGI IMG/M metagenome (GOLD analysis project Ga0181531, IMG submission 119743) | Peatland microbial communities from MTU Mesocosm Facility, Houghton, MI, USA - PEATcosm2014_Bin11_10_metaG | ecosystem: Environmental > Terrestrial > Soil > Wetlands > Peat | place... | reverse complement strand
TGCTGCGCACGACGGCCCCAGACCCCGTTCATAAAGAATCGTTCGTGGAAACGGCGAAGCCAAGAATCCATGTTATTTATAGGCTTCGCCAAGAAGGCAAGGAAAGCCGCGCAGCGCTAATGGGGTCTGGGGCCGTCGTGCGCAGCACGCCCAGGCGTGACGGCCCCAGCGGGTCCAGGGCAGAGCCCTGGCCTTGACCGCAGGAGTCGAGATTTTCGGCGGTTGGTATTATACTGTTACGGTGCCAACCGAGTAGCGGCCAACCCAGCCCTTGATCACCCCAACCAGCCGCGCCACCGCCCCGGTCTGCCGGTTATTCCACTCGATCGGCCTGCTGTCATAACCGAAAGTCTAGGCTAGCCAGCTTTCGAAAGCCTCTGATTCTCATCTTCATCTTCCGAAACGTATTCGAGGATGTCGCCCGGTTGGCATCGCAAGTGCTGACAAATGGATTCGAGAGTAGAAAACCGGATCCCCTTGATCTTGCCGGATTTGATGGACGAAAGGTTTGACTCGGTGATGCCAACGACCCGTGCCAGTTCGTTCGACTTTATCTTGCGCCGAACGAGCATCATATCAAGATGTAGAATAATCGGCATTAAAGGATTTCCTCCTGATCCTGCTGCATGCGTTGCCCGATTTCCATGACGTGTGAGATGGCGAGCAGAACCAGCCCGAGGAAAACGAATGCAATCATCGCATCGGTAAGCCCGGTGATGGGTTTTAGCACTCCGATCGTGTGCGCTAGGGGGCCGAGCAGCAGCGGCGAGTATCCCGTCGCCATAATAGAATGGCCAATTCGCCGCATGACAATCGCGTTCCGTTGCGAGAATACCTCACCGTGTAAATACAGATTGAAAAGCTGCGCCAGATATAACAAAGCGGCACAAAATGGTACTGAAGCCATTATCAGTATTGCGGAGCAAGCGATTGATACATGTAGCGGGAAAACGTGCGGAGAGAACTCATGCGACAAAGCATGAGTAGGAGCAAAGTAGTCAATTAATGGCCAAAACTTAAACGCAAGGCTGCCGTCGATGGTGCCGACGACTATCCCGGACCGAAAGTGCAGAAAGAGCGAGAGCACGCAGCCGACCTGCAAGATCACCCACAAGGCCAAAACGAAGAGGAAGCAGAACTTCATCGCGAGTCCGTAAAGCCGTAGCCTGCTCTCTGCCCCAGCAGGCGCGGCACATCCGGGAACGCTGGCCGGCGCGGCCACCAAGCCAGACTCGGGTCTGACGAATGCAACAACGGCCATGAAGGTGCTCCGCGATGGGGGTTGCACTATCTTTCCAGGGGATATAGATGTCTGTCAAACAATAATTAGTGCTCGCAAGACAGACATATGGCTCCCAAAGGACGACTCGCGCTCACCTACATAACAGGGGCAGCCCTTTCATACATAGGGACCGCCATTGTTCCCGTTGCCATGAGCTTCGCAGTCCTGGGCACCGGGCACGGTGCCAGTGGGCTCGGTTTTGTCCTGGCAGCCCAAACGGTTCCGACAATCATCCTGCTTCTGCTAGGCGGCATCCTGGGCGACCGGTGGCCGCGGCGCAGCATTATGATAAGCGCCGATTTCTTCCGGGCGCTCGCACAGGCGGTTCTGGCTGGTTGTCTGATTTATGGGCGCGCGTCTCTTACCCTGATGATTGTGGTCTCGGCCCTTATCGGGATGGGAAATGCCTTTTTCCAGCCTGCGAGTGGCGGGTTTGTGACCGAAATCGTGGCCAGGGAGCAGCTTGGTAGAACAAACGGGCTGTTGAGGACGGCCAACGCACTCGCCATGGTAATCGGGCCGGCCATCGGCGGCGCGGTCGTCGTTGCGGTTGGTCCAGGTTGGGGGATCGCCTTCGATGCGGCAAGCTATATCGCGAGCGCGATTTGCCTGCTCGCGATCCAGCTTCCCGCTGGAGCGGCGCCGGCGGCTCGGCCGAAACAATCCGTTGTGCGAGAGATGATCGAGGCCGTAGAGGCAATGCGCCAGACAAGGTGGCTTTGGTTGATTGTTGCCCAGTACGGGTTCCTTAACATGCTGGCGATCGCTCCGTTTAAGGTCATTGCGCCAGTTCTGCTATCCCGAACTTCTGCCGGGGCGGGGGCATGGGGGGCGCTGTTAAGCGGAATTGGTGTGGGAGCCGTCGTGGGGGCCTTGGCCTGTGCGCGCTGCCAGCCCCGCAGAATGCTACTTGGCGTAGAGGCGGCGGCAACCATGCTATCGGCCCCGATATTCCTGCTTGCCATGCACGCGCCATTTCCCCTGATTGTAGTGGGAAGCATCATTTTCGGCGTCGGTGCCGCGATGCTCAGCGTTCTGACGATAACGGCCATTCAGAGAAAAATTGCCCCCTCCGTGCTTTCCCGGACGATGGCTATGGTCCAGTTGGCAGATATGGGCCTTGCACCTCTGGGCTATATCCTTGCCGGGCCAGCTATCGGTCTATTGGGGGCGGCGACCGGCCTGGCGTTGAGCGGCTGCTGTATTCTCGCCAGCGTGGCGATCCTTTGTAGCCAGCCAGAGATCCGCGGCTTTGAGCACCGCACATCATAGGGCATGAAACCGTTTTCTCTACTGATAAAATGGGGTCTGGGGCCTACGGCCCCAGCGGGTCCAGGGCAGAGCCCTGGCCTTCCTCCCTTACGGCGCCAGCCGCGTAGCCGCCAGCGCAGCGCCATCAATGGTGCCACCCAGCCGCGCCACTGCTTCGGTTTTCTGATCGTTCCACTCGATCGTAACCGATCCGCTGTGCCCCGTCGCGGCAAATGTCACTTCCGCATGGACGTGCCCGCTGATCTGGTCCCACCTTACCCGGCCGCTCACCGTTAAATCGGCAGCCCATGCGCAATCCTCCAGCTTAAGTGCATAGCCTTCGGCGATTGGCACCACCGAGAAAGTTCCGCCGCGCAGCCCGGAGCCGTGGCCGCTGGTCGTCACGTAATAACGTGCGACGGTGTCGCCCACCGTTTCGGCGACCGCACTTGCCAGAACCAGCCCGGTTGCATTCACCTGATTGCCCGGCGCCGGCTCGGCCGGTGGTACGTCCGCATACCTCACGGCGAACGCCGGCACCGTGCGGATCGGCCGAATTGTGGCCAGGCAGCTCGTATCCCCGACCGTTCCACCGGACCGCACGAACGCCCGCACGATCGGCCCCACGCACTGCGACAAATCCTGGCCGTTCGGCGGAACGAACACGCCGGCGTCGCCGATCGCCGACTCATGCACGAGGTTTGGTGTTTCAATATACGTGGCATTCGAGAACAAGGCTGCCGTCGCGCGCCCCTCGCTTGGCGACGTGACGGTGTCGAGCTCCCCACTGAGCACCAGCACGGGCACGGGTGGGAAAGTGGCGTTCGGCGGCACAGGCTGGTTGGGGGTGACGCCGGGCGCGGGTTTCGGCCATGGCAGGCAGGTATTATATTCCTCGGCGTTCATCTGGCTGAACAATGCATCGTTAAACGTGAACGGTGCATAAACGTTCGGATGGTTCTGCCGGATCCGCGCGATCGACTCCGCGTATTGCACCCGCCGCCGGGCAAATCCCGCATACAGCGAAAAATTCGTGCCGTATTCGGCGCATTGCACCGCGTCCGCCAGCCCCACGCTGAATTCCTTGTACGATCCACCACCGGAATAGGAATCCCGCGCCTCCGCTACCAGACGGAGCAATGGGAGCGCATCGCCAGCGCCCAGCCAGGCGCGCCCCGCCGCATCCAGGTCGCGCCACGCCGCCGGCGAATTGCCGGCATTGGCCACGATCAGAAAAAGTCCGCCCGGGTCGGCCGTCACGTGATGCTTTTCGCCGTTGGCGCCTGGTGCCACACCGGAGACCGGTTGCCCCCGAAGCGCCGAAAGCAGACTCGCGAACCGCGCCGTGGCACTTACGCCCAGCGCCTCGCACGGCCGGGAACGTCGGCACGCAATCTCCATCGCCCGTTGGCCGTGATTGACTTCCGAATTGGAATTGTCGCCCAGCACCGGGTAGGCACTGTCCAGCACGATCGTGCGCAGCAAATTCGGATGCCGCACGGCAAATACCTGCCCGAACCAGGTGCCGTAACTATCGCCGTAATAATCGGCCGGCCCCATGCCTAATGCGCCCAGCACGGCGGCCACATCGTCCGCCGCATCGGCCGAGCGGTAGAACCAGGTCGAGGCCCCGAGTTGCGCGCCGCACGCCCGCACATCATGCAGGTCGGGCAAATAAGCTTGCTGCAGGCCCGGACAATCAATCGCCGACGACCGTCCGGTGCCGCGCTTGTCCACCAGCAGGATATCCCGCCGGGCCCGCAACGGCGTGAACAAGCGCACATAGCCATCGCGCGATCCGGTGGTGGAATATCCCGGCCCGCCCTCCTGCGCCAGAATAACCCCGAGCGGCGGCTGCGACAGATCCGTGTGCTGATAGAACTCGAACCCCACCGTGACCGTGCCGGACATGCCGCCGTTGCGATCAAGCGGCTGCGTGATGCTGCCGCAATAACCGTCATACTCGCTGATGCAATGGTGCAGCGTCAGCGAGCCAACGACGATCCGAGACGGTTCCGCGTGGGCGCCAAAAGCAGCAAAAAGGATAAGCAAGGCCAGGGGCTCTGCCCCTGGACCCCGCTGGGGCCGTAGGCCCCAGACCCCTTTCATTAAGCGTAACATCAGAATCTTGCGGTTACGGAGAATGTGACGGAGAACGGCTCGCCGGGGAGGCCGTCCTCGTAGGCGTTGCCGTAGTAGTTCCCGTTTACCGGAGGAATCTGGCTATAGTAATATTGCCAGTAACGCTCGTCGAACAGGTTCTGCAGGTTCAGATCGAACTTCAGGTTCTTGAGCGGCAGCGACGGTGTCGGCAACGTATAGCTCAGCAGCAGATTGTAAACGGTAAACGCCGACAGCTTGTTGTTGGGGTTGGTCACCGTATCGCCCTGCGTCTGATCCGGTGGGTACGGCGGCACCACCTGGTAGATGCTGAGATCGTACGTGGTATATTGCGGCCCGGTGAACTGGCCGGAGAACCGGGCGGAAAACGCATCGTCGTCACGCAACAGACTCTTTGCCTCGTAGGCCACGCCGAAATTGGCCAGGAACGAAGGCACGCCGGAAATCGGCGTGTCCTTGAGCGCCAGCCCGTACTGGTCCTCGCCGATCGTGCTGAATGCCGGATTGGTCTTCAGATATTTCGCCAGCAGATACGACCCGTTGGCGAAGATCTGCCAGGCCGGCGTCACCTGCCAGGTGGCGGCGGTTTCAATTCCCTTGAACTCGCGCTGGCCGCCATTGCCGTAAAAATTGAGCCCCTGCTGCTCCGCCCCGGAACCCGCGTAGTAGCCGAAATCGCGATCCACCTTCTGGTAGAAATAATCCGCCGATAGCAGCAGCTTGGAAGTATCGTACTTTATCCCGCCCTCGTACATGTGCACGATGGAGGCGCTGGGTACGCCGCCCACGGTCGTGGGGCCGAAATCCAGCGTCGGCGCGAATAGCGCCGACGTGCCGTAGCTGGCATACAGGCTGGTGCCGGCAATCTGCGGCAGCACGCGGTCCAGATCATAGGAAATATTGAAGAACGGCAACGCATCGCGGTCATACTTATGGAACTTGTAGCTGGGAAAGTACCCGATAATCGGTGGCGCGGTGCTGTTGGGGCCCCCAGGCACGTAAGAATAGGCAAAATAGTCGGCCTTGTTGCTCGAATAGGTGCCTTCCAGCGTGCCGCCCGGCGTGATGTGCAACGTATTGTCCAGCAGGTCGATCTTGTCCTGCGCATAGACCAGATAGATCGTCCGGGATGATCCTCCATTATATCCGTTCGGCTGGAACTGGTTGTAGCCATTGATGCTGGGCACGTTCGGCGTGCCCCAGATATAGCTGGTCGGCGTCGGCTCGGTCTCCTTGGCGACAAGGCCGCCAAGCTTGACGGTGTTATATGGCAGGAACAGCGTCATGCGCGGCTGAACCCCATAACTGTCCGTATGCGAGTAGAATGTCTGCGCGTTCAGCCCGCACGGCGACTCGTTGTTCGGCCCTTCAACACCCAACCCCGCCAGATCGGCTGGGCATGTCTTGGGGTTATTGTAGAACCGAGCTGGATCATAGGCTAAATATCCCGGCACGTAGTAATTCCCGGGCCCGACTCCGAATTGCCCGGGGTCATAGTTCGTGAAGGGAACATCGACGTACGGAAAGGTATTGAGCGGGCTGCCGTTCCAGGCGACGTCCGGGTCCTCATAGTTCTCCTGCGACTGGTCGGAGTTGCGGTAGAACGCTGTCAGGCCAATATTCACCGCGTCACTGATGTAAGTATCGTTCTTGACGTAGATGGTCAGATATTGATCCTGCTCGCGCTCGAACAGCTGGTCCGGCGGATAGTTGGAAAACCTGCCGTTCTGCAGCAGCAACGGCGTCGGCGTAGGGGCTCCCTGCAGCGAACCAGAACCGGTATTGAACAGCACGGTCGCCTGAAATTTCGACAGCCCGTCATCATACGGCTTGTCAAGCGCGAACTCCATGTTGTTGTAGCGCGCCGGGGAGTATTGAATGTAGCCACCCGATTGCAGATTGTCATAGGAGAGCAGCAATTTCGGCGCATTGTCGCCGCTGCCCAAAGGCCCGTCCAGCCGCCCGGAATTGAGCTCGAAGCCGAAATCGTAGGTATCGAACGATCCGACACTGCTCGACAGATCGATATGAAAATCATCGCTGGGCCGCTTGCTCTCATAGGCAAGGGTGCCTCCGATCGTGCCAAACGTATTTATGTCCGGATAAGCGACGCCCGGATATATCGTAACACTATCGATCTGGTCTAGTGTGAAACGGTTGCCCAGATAGCCCGTCGTGCCGCCATTCAGCAGATCCTGCATCGGCACATCGTCCAGCGTCGCCGCCACCTCCAGCGACCGCGTGCCACGGATGGAAAAAACCGGCGAGTTCTCCCCCGGCCCCGATTGGTACACGTAGATCGACGGCGCCTGGCGCAGCAGGGTCGACGTGCTGCCCATGGTGCCCTCCTGGGCGATCTGCTGCTTGCCGAGCTCGGTCACCGCGGACGGGGAATTCTTCTCCTTCAGCAGTAGCCGGTGCGCCTTGACCTTGATGTCCTCCCGCACCGGAGCGCTATCGTCGGCGGCGGCAACCACCACCGGCATCAACACCGCACAGCAGCCCAGCCCGAATGCCCCCCAAAACTGTCTCACGATTGCAAGCCCCCTCCGCGGACAACACGCCGCGCGGCCGCATTGTTCACCAGGAAATGACGGTGCCGAAAGGTGAAATCTGCCGCATCGGCCCCAAGTTACTATTCGGCGATGATGCGGGCGCCGAGGCCGAAAATAGTCGCGCCGCCCAACGTCTACGCTAGGATCGCCAGCCATGGTACGCACCGCGCGCACTTTCGAGGACCCCGAACTGGCCGCCGAACGCCAGACGGCGAGCCTCGCCGGCCTCGCCGTGACCCTGGCACTGGTAGTCGCCGGCCTGTTCCTGGTCGAAACCCTGCGCGCCGAAGCACTGCGCCAGGACTGCGCCCTCGCCGGCCGCTCGGGCTGCCTGGCGGTGGCGGGTCGGTAAAGGAAGAAGGCCAGGGGCTCTGCCCCTGGACCCCGCTGGGGCCGAGGGCCCCAGACCCCCATTCATAAGTCAGGGGACAGGGAGGGGGGCGACACGCACTTCACCACGCGCTCGATGCCCCCCTCCCTGTCCCCTGACCTAATGAACAGGTTCTAAGGACTTGTCCTTAGCGGGGGTCCAGGGGGCAGAGCCCCTGGCCTTCTTCTTAACCCACCGCCATAGCCGGCTGCGCGAATTGCTCCGCGGCGCGCATCAGGCGCAGGAAATTGCCGCCCCATAGGGCCGCGATTTCCGCGTGCCCATAGCCGCGCCGTACCAGTTCCGTGGTGATGTTCGCGCTTTCGCCCGCGTGGCGCCATCCGTTGATGGCGCCGCCGCCGTCGAAATCCGAGCTGATGCCGCAATGCGCGAGGCCGATGCGCTTCACCACGTAGTCGATATGATCGACGAATTCGGCGACGCCCACGGTCTCGCTGCGGCCGCGGGCGCGCAGGAACGGCGGCATGGCGGTGATCTGCACCAGGCCGCCGGTGTCGCGCAGCGCGTCGAGCTGGGTGTCGTCCAGGTTGCGCGGGTGGTCGCACAGCGCGGTGGCGCAGGAGTGGCTGGCCACCACCGGCACGCGGCTCAGCATTGCGGCCTGCAGCATGGCCTGGCGCGAGACGTGGGAGACATCGACCAGGATGCCCAGCCGGTTCATCTCCGCGACCGCCTCGCGCCCGAGGCCGGAGAGGCCGCCATGCAGGGTGGCTTCGTCGCCGAGGTCGCGCCGCGGGTTGGCGCTGTCGGCAAGCAGGTTGTGGCCGTTATGCGTCATCGTGACGTAGACGACGCCGACGGCGCGGAAGCGCTCCAGCAGGCCGAGATCGTGACCGATGGCGTGGCCGTTCTCGACCGCGGGGGTGATCGCGAGCACGCCGTCGCGGTGCGCCTGTTCGATGTCGGCAGCGGTCGGGCAGATGCGCGCCGCGATGCCGTTCTTTGTCGTACCCATGGCGTGGATCGTTTCCAGCATGGCGAGCGCCCGCGCCGTCGCGGCTTCGATGTCCTCCGCGGTGCATGGGCCCTGGGGGACGAAGGCGACAAAGCAGCCGGCGTGCAGCCCGCCGGCGACCATCTTGGGCAGGTCGACATGCCGCGCGGTTTCGGTGAATGGGTCGGCGCCGTTGGGCCAGGGGATGTCGATATGGCTGTCGAGGGTAAGGGTGGCGCGATGAAGGGCGGCCGCGTCATGCATCCGGCGTGGGTCTCCTGAACGGGGTGGCAGTGTGCACCGCTGGGTCAAGGTGCGAAAGATTGGGAGCCCGATGTGTCCGTGACAGGTGACGGCGCGGACGGGCTTGCGATATGCAGACGCGCTGGGTCCCCGTAGCTCAGCCGGATAGAGCACAGGATTCCTAATCCTGGGGCCGTGGGTTCGAATCCCGCCGGGGACATTTCCCTTCCGTCGAGTCTCGCGGCGGGAACGGCGGTGGCACCTCCCGCTTCCCACGCCATCCCCACGTTTCGCCCGCTTTTGTCCCGTGGGACTTGCATGTGGTCCGGTGCGGGCGCGGAAGGACTGCCGCCTGTGCGCCGACCGCTTCTCGTCGCGGTGGCGCAATGGCAGCTTCCTCGGCTTCGCCCCCGACTTGGCCTGCAACTGGTCACAGAGGCTCGGCTACAATCGCCCGAGGCCTCGCGTCGCGCTGCTATCCCGCGCCACCTAGGCAACGCAGCTTCGGCATGCCACACCGCGCGTCCGTAGCCGCCGAACCGGGGACCGTATGGCGTTCGATAGTGCCGTGAGCCTGTTCATCAAGCCGCTGGCATTCTCCATCGCCGCACTGCCAATGGTCGTCGACAACCTGCGCACCGGCCGGATCACCAACTGGAACAACGTCATCATCTTCCTCGTCGGGCTCGGCGTGCTGGCGCTCGGGCCAACGCTCAGCTTGTCGGATTTTCACCTGCCGGCGCCCTCGCTGTGGACGCTCGTGGCGCTGGTCCCCTTCGTTATGTTCGCGCTGAAATGGATCGGTGGCGGCGCCGCGAAGTTCCTCATGGCCCTGCTGCCCTGGTTCCCGCCAGGTGAATACCTTTGTGTGACCATCGCCGGGTTCGTCCTGGCGAGCCTGGTCAGCCTGGTTCGGCGACAGAAGGAGATGCAAATCGCGCCACCAATCGTGCTGATCGGTCTCATTGTGCAGATGGCCGGCATTGCCGCCTCCCGGCAGCACTGATCCGCCGCTCCGATCCGGTACGTGACCGCAATGTCCCGCGGCCTCGGCGCCGCGCTCGGCAGCTTTCTTGGCCTGGTCTTGCTGTGGGCCGTGATCGAGGCGGCAACTGGCCATCACCTGCAGGCCCCGGCGCACAGCGTCGTCTCTCTCGGTATCGCCGCGGTCAGCCTGGGGGTGGGCATTGCCGTGGTCCGACGCACGCGCATTGCCATGATCAGGCGCGATCGGGCCCATGGGCGGCGCGTTGGCGAGGCGCTGCTGGCCGTGCTGGAAGCGGTTGAGAAGGCGCACCAGCCGGTTACCGGGTTTGCCGTCTCCGGCGATCCGGCGTCTGCCGTAATGGA
>Ga0181531_10003174_pt1 | contig 10130 bp, 8 predicted proteins | sample PEATcosm2014_Bin_38_FD_119743 | JGI IMG/M metagenome (GOLD analysis project Ga0181531, IMG submission 119743) | Peatland microbial communities from MTU Mesocosm Facility, Houghton, MI, USA - PEATcosm2014_Bin11_10_metaG | ecosystem: Environmental > Terrestrial > Soil > Wetlands > Peat | place... | reverse complement strand
TCTCGTGATCGGCCCGCACGGAGCGTTGTACGGGACCACGGGTTACTTCGGCACCGGCAGCGTTGCGGCAGTTTACGCGATTGAACGCTAGCGCCTTGGATGGCGGGATTAATCCCGCGCGGGGCTTCAGCTCCGCTAAACGGCCCGCCCGGCAACCGCCGCGGCGGGCCATTTTCTGATACCCTGCGCTATGACATTCGAAAAGCTAAAGCAGTTTCTGCAAGAGATTCCCTTCAACGCGCACGTCGGACTGAGGTTGGTGCGGATGCACAAAGACGGCGTGACCATCGAGTGCGGGATGCGGCCCGAGCTGCTGAACGGCTCGGGCGTGCTGCACGGCGGGGTGACCGCGACGCTGGCCGACGTGGCGGTGGGCATGGCGCTGGCGCGGCACCTGGGCCGCCCGCGGGCGGCCACCACGGTGGAGATGAAAATCAACTATCTGCGGCCGGTGACGCATGGAAAAATATCGGCTCGGTCGCACCTGGTGAAGGTCGGTTCACGGCTCTGTTGCGGGCGCGTGGAGATGTTCGACGGGGAAAAGCGGCCGGTGGCCGCAGCCTTGATCACGTACATGATTCTGAAGGGATAAGTTGCGGCTAAGCGGCTGGTTCTGCACAAATTGAGACATGCGGCGCGCGCAAAAGTTCGCGTTTTCCGCAGCCTCCACTTGCGGAAATCTGGTATCATGGAATCGAATTTGATTTGCCCGCAAAACTGGCCGAGAATTGCGCCTAGTCTGCTCGCTTTCAAATACGAGGAGATCACGTGAAGAAGATTTTCGTAGGCAACTTGGATTTCAAGGCGACGGAAGAATCGATCCGCTCGCTTTTCGAGCAGCACGGGACCGTGGAGCGGGTCAGCCTGATGACGGACCGGGATACCGGCCGGTCGCGCGGCTTCGCTTTCGTGGAAATGACCGACTCAGCTGAGGCGGAACGCGCTATTGCCGCCCTTAACGGATTCAATTTCGGCGGCCGCGCCCTCAACGTCAATGAAGCCCGCCCGAAGGTGGAAGGCGGCGGACATGGCGGCGGTGGCGGCGGGTTCCGGCCGGGACGCGGCGGCGGTGGTGGCGGCGGCGGACCGCGGCAGCGCCGCGAACCCCGCTGGTAGCAGCGCCCGCAGCCGCTAAGGCTGCTTTTTGAGTCACTCCACGAGAAGAGCGAAAGAGGAACTTTATGGCCATGAGATCGCGCACGACATTCAAGAAACGCCAGAAAGAACTCGCCCGCCAGGAAAAGCAGCGCGACAAAGCTGCACGGCGGGTCCAGCGCAAGCTGGAAAAGGGCTCTCCGGGATCTGGGGACGGCTTATCGGACGAAGAAGGTTTGGACCTGGAAGACGATTTGGCGGAGGATGGCGACGACGTTCTAGAACCGGTGGCGCCATCCGCCGCCGGCGAACCGCGGGGCGCAGACTCTTAGTCTCCCGCGCCGGCACTCCTGACGGCGCTTGGCTATTGTGCCAGAGCTTTTTCGATCGCGGCGGTGACTTCGGGATCGTCGGGTTTGACCTTCGACTCAAATCGAGTAATGATCGCGCCGTCCCTGCCGATCAGAAACTTGGTGAAATTCCACTTGATGTCGCCGCCGGTGGATTTCGTCAGATAGTCGTATAGCGGCGCGATATCCGAACCCTTCACCGAGATCTTGGCGTACATCGGGAACGTGACGCTGTATTTGCGCTCGCAGAAGGTCTTGATCTCCTCATTCGTGCCAGGTTCCTGAGCGCCGAAATTGTTGGCGGGAAAACCTGCGACTACCAAGCCCTTGTCCTTGTACTTCTCGTAGACGGCTTCGAGCTCTTTGTACTGCGGCGTGAAGCCGCACTTGCTGGCCACATTCACCAGCAGCAGGACTTTTCCCTTGTAGGCGGCGAGCGGCGCGGGCGCGCCGTCGATGGAGTTCAACGTAAATTCGTAGACACTGGCGGCGCCGAACAGGGCGGCCGCAAAAACAAGCAATGCAGCAGACAGCAGGATTTTGAGCATGGAACCAGTATCGCATGCCGGCGTGGCGCTAGCTGCTGGTATGGTCGTGAATGATCTTCCATCCTGAAGGCGTCTTGCGCAAAATCAGGGTGTAGCGCCCCGCGGCATTTCCCCCGCCGGCGGCGGTGCGCTCCAGATGGAACTCGCCGGTGACCAGCGCCAGATCCGGCGCGAGCATCCGCACGGCGATATTCGTGAAGGAAAGCGTGCCCATGGCCTCGCGGGTCGGGTAGGCTTTGCGGTAGCGGGCCAGGATCGCCTGCACGCCCCCTCGGACCACGTCCCGCCCGATAAAAGTCGTGTCCGGCGAATCTTCGTAGTAGGAGGCGAAGGCCGCCAGATCGCCGCGGTTCCAGGCTTCCTGCGAGTGCGTCATAACCGCGCGGACATCGCCGCTTTGGGCCAGCAAAAGCGGAACAAAACTGAACAGCACACACCATCGGAGCATGGCTATAGCATAGGCGTGTTGTGCGGCAGGTTGTCAACCTGCGCGCCGATTGCCAAGCGGCGCCGGCTCTCGTGGCCCGTCCCCGCGCGCCGAGATGCTTCTTGGTACTATTGGCAAGCAAGCGCTCGGGTACGCTGCCTAAACGTTCTACACCTGGGAGGGTCCATGCTGTACAAAGGAATTCGAGAACTGCTGGCGGCGTCGGCGGCCGCGCTATTGCTGGCGGCCATCCCGGTCGCCGATGCGCAAACCTTCCAGGCTGTGCCCGCGCTGTCTTTCACGACGGTCGCCAGCGGCGCGAATCCGCTACCCGAGGTGGTCGCCATCGCCAGCACCGGGGCACAGATGGCATTCAGCGTCACGCCCACCACCTCCACGGGCGGCAACTGGCTGACGGCCAGCCCTACGGGCGGGGGATGCTGCTTCACGCCCGGGGGCATTGTGGTTTCCGCCAACGCGACCGGCTTGATGGCCGGAACTTATACCGGCCAGATCGCATTCGCCGAGTACTTCGCCGGAACGCCAAGCATTACGGTGCCGGTGACTCTGTATGTGGCCGCGGCCGGCGGGACATTCTTCGGCGATGTGGCCGGCCAGGCAAGCTTCTCGATGCTGCCCGGCGGCGCTCCGCCATCCCAGACCATTCAAATCGAAAACGGTGGTACCGGAACCCTGCACTGGACCGTGACGGCCAGCACCGCCGACGGCGGCACATGGCTTCAGGCTCCAGTAACCTCTGGCGCCGCGCCGTCGATGGTCTCGGACGGCATTACTCCCGCATCTTTACCCGGAGCAGGAGCGGTTGCCGGTACCTATACCGGCCAGCTTTTGTTTACGGCTACCGGCAGCAGTGTCACCGTCCCTGTGAGTGTGACTGTAGGGAGCGCCACCTCGCCCTTATTCACCCAAGTGAATCCGATCGATTTCACTATGCCCCAGGGCGGGGCCGCGCTGCCTCAGGTGTTGAGCATCTCAAGCCCGGGCACGAACTTCACGTTCAGCACCGCGGTGCATACCGGAACCGGCGGCAGCTGGCTAAGCATCTCCAACGTAGGTGGCGAGTGTTGCAACACGCCGTTCGCTCTCACGGTCAGCGTTAACGCCTCCACGCTAGCTGCGGGAACCTATATCGGGGAAATTATCGTCCAGGAGTATTATCAGGATGAATTGACCATGACCGTGCCAGTTACTCTAACCGTCGCGGCGCCGGGCACTACATTCTTCGATAGTCTCCCAGGTGAAATGAGCTTCTTCCGCACCACAACCGAGGCTCCGTCTGCCCAGGCAGTGCCGATCCGGAACGGCGGGACAGGCACGCTGAACTGGACCGCGTCGGGCAGCACGGCGGACGGCGGCAACTGGCTGACACTCTCCGCTGTCAGCGGGACCGCGCCCTCCAGCCTGACCGTGAGCATACTGACTGCGGCTCTTCCCGGTGCCGGCGCCACATTGGGAACCTTTGACGGCCAGGTGGTGCTCGAAGCCGGGACCGATGTGGTCACGATTCCAGTCAGCGTGGTAGTGGGCCCCAGCGTTTTCGGCCAGGTCAATCCGATCGCATTCACCATACCCGAGGGCGGCGAAGCCCTGCCGCAGGTATTGTCTGTCGCGAGTACCGGCACGAATTTCACCTTTAGTTCGGCGGTTTACACCGCCAGCGGCGGCAGTTGGCTGACCATCTCCAACCTCGGCGGCGAGTGCTGCAATACGCCGGAAAATATCACGGTCAGCGTCAACGCCGCCGCCTTGCCGGCGGGGACTTATGCCGGCGAGATCGTCTTCGAGCAATATTCCCAGCAAGACATGGGCCTGACTGTGCCGGTTACTCTGACCGTAGTGGCATCCGGTTCCACCGCGTTTTTCGACAGCCTGCCGGGTGAAATGAGCTTTTCTCTGGCTACCGGCGGCGGCGCCCCGGCGCCCCAGGCCATCCGGATCAGAAACGCCGGAACCGGCACTTTGAACTGGACGCTCGCGACCAGTACGGCGGATGGCGGCAACTGGTTAACCGCGTCTGCCCTAAGCGGCGCCGCGCCGTCAACCGTCAGCGTCTCGATCAATCCCAACTTCCTTCCCTCCAGCACCGGGACCTTTAACGGGCAAATCGTGCTAAAGACTACGGGCGACGAGGTGACCATTCCGGTCAGCGTCACCGTGGGAGCGAATGTCTTCGCGCAGGTGAACGCCCTCAACTTCACCATGCCCCAGGGCGGCGCGAACCCGCTGCCACAGATCCTGGCCATCGCCAGCACCGGCACCAACTTCACTTTCAGTACGGCGGTGTACACCGCAACGGGCGGCTCCTGGTTGACCATCTCCAACCTGGGCGGCGAGTGTTGCAACACGCCGGAGAACATAACGGTGAGCGTCAATGCCTCCACGCTGACCCCGGGAACTTATACCGGCGAAATCACCTTCGTCCAGTACTCCCAGCAAGACCTGGCGATAACCGTGCCGGTCACTCTAACCGTCGAAGCCACAACTTCCGCCTTTTTCGATAACATGCCCGGCCAGTTGAGCTTCTTCCTCAAACCGGGCGCCACGCCTCCCTCCCAGACCGTCCAGGTTCGCAACGCCGGATCCGGCGCGTTGAACTGGACCGTGGCGGGCAGCACGGCGGACGGCGGCGCATGGCTGACAGTATCTCCCGCCAGCGGGAAAGCCCCATCCAGCGTGACTGTTTCGGTGGTCACCGCCCACCTGCCCGGCAGTGGAATGACGGCTGCGACCTACAACGGCCAATTGGTGTTTACGGGCTCCGGCGACGTGGTCACCGTTCCCATTAGTGTCACGGTGGGACCTAATGTTTACAACCAACTGAATGGCATCGGCTTCATTATGGCCGAGGGCGGTGCGAACCCGCTGCCGCAGATCCTGCCCGTAATAAGCGGCGGCACGAACTTCACTTTTAGTACGGCGGTGTACACCGGAAACGGCGGCAACTGGCTGACCATCTCCAACCTGGGCGTCGAATGCTGCAACACGCCGGAGAATATCTCGGTCAGCGTCAATGCTTCTACGCTGCCCGCCGGCACTTATACCGGCGAAGTCACCTTCGCCCAGTATTTCCAGCAGGACATACTCATGACCGTGCCGGTGACTTTAACCGTCGTGCCGTGCGGAGCGTTTTTCGACAACGTCCAGGGTCAGATCAGTTTTTCCTTTGCGCCGTCGAGCGCCAACCCGGCGTCCCAAACGGTGCAGATCCGAAACGCGGGAAATGGGACGCTGACCTGGAGCCTCTCCAAGGCGACATCCGATGGCGGCAACTGGCTGACGGCGTCCGCAGCCAGTGGAAAAGCGCCTTCGACGGTGACGATTGGAGTGACGACTGCATCCCTGCCGGGAGCCGGACTCGTGGCGGGGACCTTCACCGGTGAACTGGTATTCGAGGCGGCGAACGGTAACGTGAGTATCCCCGTGAGCGTGTCAGTGGGGCCGAATGTTTTCACCCAGGCCGGCACGCTGAACTTCAGTATGACGCTCGGCGGCCCCAATCCAGCGGCGCAGATACAGGCGGTTACCAGCACCGGTACCAACTTTACATTCAATGCATCATCGTCCACCGGGAACGGCGGCGCCTGGCTGAGTATTTCGCCCTCGGGCGCCGAGTGCTGCAACACGCCCGATAACATTACCGCCAGCGTAGCTGCCACTACGCTGCCGGCGGGGATCTATACGGGCCAAATGACCTTCGTCCAGTACTTCTTACAGTCCGTGTCGCAGACCGTCCCCGTCATTCTCACCATTAGCGATCCGCACGTGCCGGCGGCCATCACGGCCACCAGCGGCACGCCGCAAAGCGCCACTGTGGCCAAGCCTTTCGCCAGCGCTCTGGCTGCGACCGTGAAGGACTCCTCGGGCGATCCCGTATCCGGCGTGCTGGTGACGTTCAACGCTCCCACCAGCGGCGCCAGCGGTACCTTCGCCTGTTCCGGAAACACCGCCATCACCAACAGCGCGGGCATCGCCACATCGCCCGTGTTCACGGCCAACGATACGGCCGGCAAATACACGGTGACCGCCACCGGCGCGGCTTTCACTACCAATCCTGGGTTTGCGCTAACCAACAGGGCGGGGGCGCCCGCTTCGACCGCGGCCACGGCCGGGACGCCGCAGACCGCGACCGTCAACACGGCTTTCGCCACGCAGTTGGCGGCCACGGTGAAGGACGCTTACGGCAATCCCGTGCCCGGCGCGACAGTGACTTTCACCGCTCCGGCCAGCGGCGCGAGCGGGACCTTCGCGGGCGGCGTGAACACAGCCACTACCAACGCGCAAGGTGTGGCAACCGCCGCGGCGTTCACCGCCAACACCACAGCGGGCGTCTACACCGTCACCGCGGCAGCCGGCGCCCACACCACCAGCCCCGGATTTGCGCTCACCAATCAGGCAGGAGCGCCGGCCGCCGTCACGGCCACCGCCGGCACGCCCCAAACGGCGACCGTCAATACGGCGTTCGCCACCCAACTGGCGGCCACCGTGGTGGACGCATTCAACAACCCGGTGTCCGGCGCAACGGTGACCTTCAATGCGCCCGCCGGCGGCGCCAGTGGGACATTCGCCGGCGGCGTGAATACGGCTACCACCAGCGCCCTTGGCGTGGCCACGGCGGCGGTCTTCACGGCCAACACCACCGCGGGCGCGTACACGGTAACGGCCACGGCGGGAACCGTCACCACCAGCCCTGGCTTCGCACTGACTAATAAGGCGGGGGCGGCCGCCTCCATCGCGGCCACCGGAGGAACGCCGCAAACCGCGACCATCGATACAGCTTTCGCCAAGCGGTTGTCGGCCACGGTGAAGGACACCTACGGCAACCCTGTGGCCGGCGCGACCGTCACATTTAGCGCCCCCGCCAGCGGCGCTAGCGGGACCTTCGCCGGCGGAGTGAATACAGCCACGACCAGCGCCCTGGGTGTAGCCACCGCGCCCGTCTTCACGGCCAACGGAACAGTTGGCACCTACACGGTCACGGCGAAGATAGGGACGCTCGCCACCAGCCCGGGCTTCAAACTAACCAATCAATCCAATTGATGGGGCGGCGCGCGCCACGTTTCTAGGGAGACACAGCGAGGAACCAGGAGTCATCCAGCACGGGGCCGGAACTGGCCCCTCCGAACATGAGGACTACCTTGCGGAGGGCATCGTATGCGATGGCCGGAGCGTTGCGCGCCTGGGGCAGGGTACCGGTTGGATAAATCTCCGTCCAATTGACGCCGTTCCAGGTCCAGGTGTCATTCAGATTATCGTAACAACAAGCCCCGACCGCTCCGCCGAACAGCACGACCGCACGGAGGCCGGGGTCGTATGCCAGGGCAGGTCCGTTTCGCGGAGCCGGACTGGTTGCTGGGGATTGCTCGGTCCAGTTGCTCCCATTAAAGGTCCAGGTGTCATTCAGCGGAGTGAGGTCGGTCGTGACGCCGCCAAAGAGGACGATAGTCCGGTTTGCGCCATCGAACACCAGCTGATTCATTGTTCGCCCGGGCGGGCGTGACGCGGGATGCAGCTCGGTCCAGGTCTTGGCTACTCCATCCCATGCCCAGGTATCGCTAAACGCATCGTCGCCACCTGGCGAGTTGGTCCCGCTGAAGAGTACGACGGTCTTGGTCACCGGATCGTACACCATGTTCGACCACACTCGCGGCGATGGAGATACTGGCGGGAATTGCTGGGTCCAATTGGTTGCATCCCAGGTCCAGGTGTCGCCGAAAGCTGTTCCAGTGCCGACCGGCGCGGTAGGAGAGCCTCCAAACAGAACCACGTTATGCGCCGCGCCATCATACGCCAGGGCAGGGCCTTCACGGGGGGACGGCGATGTGGCGGGAAGCATAGCGCGCCATGTCCCATTCCAGGTCCATGTGTCGCCCAGGATAGAATAGCCGTTGTATCCGCCGAACAACACCGTTGAGCCTGTGGCCGCATCATATGCGGCTGCCGAGTTCTCGCGAGCCGACGGAGCGGTGGAATATCCCACTTGAGTCCAGCTTACGGTTTGGGCTTGCAGCGTGCCGGATAGGACCAGCACCACCGCAAGACCGTGCAGACGGTAGTTACCTTTCATTCGACAATTCCTCCGATGTGATGAGCACGATTCGTAACGTGCCTTACTGGCAATGATTATCCCCCCCCAGCAATTGTCAAGCCGGCGTCCACGCAGCCTACGGATCCTGGAGGACCCGTGCACGGTCGAAAATCCAGCACGCGGGGCTGAAGCTCCGCGCGGGCTAAAGCCCGCCCTCCAACCGAATTTGGATCACTATTCGTGGGCCAGAGGACCATCCTGACAGACCGGGAAGTCTGCCCCACCTCAGCCGTTAGCCCTGGCCGCCACCACCATGGACTGCAGGATCTGATCGGAAAGGTCCTTGACCACTCCCGGAGAATGCGCCAGAAACAGCGTGTTGGTACGGTCGCTCTCGCCGATGGATTTCAGAGTATCGAAATACTGAGTGACCATGACCAACTGCATAACTTCTTTCGCGGACGCCCCGTCCACGACCTTCTGAAATTGTTCGATGGAAACCTGCAGTCCCTCAATGATCGCCTTCCGCTGGTTGGCAATTCCCTGCCCCTGCAGCGCCTTGCTCTCCGCTTCGGCCTCCGCTTTCTTAACCACCAGGATCTTTTCCGCCTCGCCCCTGGCGTTCGCGGCCACCTGTTCCCGCTGCGCGGCATTGATATCGTTCATGGCCGACTTCACCTTCGCATCGGGAACAATGTCGGTCACCAGCACATTGACAATTTCATATCCGAATCCAGCCATGTCCGCGTCCAGCTCCTGCTTCACCGCCGCCGCAATACTCGACTGACTGGCGAACACTTCATCCAGCGTCATGCCCGGCACGTGGCCCAGGATCACCTGCTCCACATAGGATTTGATCTGGGCGCTCGGGTCGGCCAGCTTGTAGAATGCGTCATAGACCTTTTCCGGGCGTACCCGATTCTGTACGGAGATAGGAATCGTCACGAACACATTGTCCCGTGTCTTGGTTTCCATGGTCAGCGTGATCTGATTCACGCGCAAGCTGACAATGCCTGTCACCGAATCGAAGAACGGCCGTTTCCAGTTCAATCCCGGCTCGGCGACACGAAGAAACTTGCCAAATCTTGTAATTACGGCAACCTGGGCTGTGTTTACCGTGAAAAAGCTGGCGAAGACCAGGTAGAGCATAATCAGCGCCAAAATCATTAACGGAATTAAGTAGAGTTGCTCCATTCCTTTTCTCCTTAGTCGTTGCCGACCGGTTCAGCATAGCGGAAAACGCGATCCTGCGCCACCGTACTTGCGTTAAGCTTGGTGCTTACGAAAGAGAGGTACCGAGCGATGAACTCACGACGGAAGTTCCTGCGCAATGCGGGGTTGGCCGGAGCGGCGGCGCCGCTGTTGGTTCCGGCGCGCGCGCTGGGCCGCGGGGGCGCGACGCCGCCCAGCGATCGGATCTCCATGGCCTGCATCGGCCTGGGCTGGATGGGCTTCGACGGCCACCTCAAGGAATTTCTGAAATTGAAGGACGCGCGCATCGTGGCCGTCTGCGACCTCGACGAGGGCCACCTGACGCGGGGAAAGGCGCTGGTGGACACCGAGTACGGCGATCAGGATTGCACACCCTATCACGCCTTCGAAGAATTGCTGATGCGCCGCGACATCGACGCCGTCAGCATCGCCGTGCCGGATCACTGGCACGG
>Ga0181531_10003173_pt1 | contig 10132 bp, 8 predicted proteins | sample PEATcosm2014_Bin_38_FD_119743 | JGI IMG/M metagenome (GOLD analysis project Ga0181531, IMG submission 119743) | Peatland microbial communities from MTU Mesocosm Facility, Houghton, MI, USA - PEATcosm2014_Bin11_10_metaG | ecosystem: Environmental > Terrestrial > Soil > Wetlands > Peat | place... | reverse complement strand
CGCCAACGTGTCCATCCCCGCCGCCGCAACCGTGTTCCCGAGCGAGATCTACGAGGCGCCGCGCAGTTGGACCGAGCGTGCGTTTCACAAGCTGATCTACTTCCACAAGGCGGAGGCCGGCGGCCACTTCGCGGCGTGGGAGCAGCCCGAGATCTTCTCCCGCGAGGTGCGGGACGGCTTCCGTTCGCTGCGAAGCTAGCCGTAGCATCGCGCTTGGTCGAGAGACCGGAGGTCAAGGTGAAGGAGATCGATCCCGCGGTCAAGCCGTCGGGGACGGGTTGCGTCGAGTGCCTCGCCTCCGGCGGCTGGTGGCTGCACCTCCGGCGCTGCACCGCGTGTGGCCACATTGGATGCTGCGATAGCTCACCGAGCCAACACGCGCGCAAGCACATGCACGAGCATGGTCATCCGATCATCGCGAGCTTCGAGCCTGGGGAGACGTGGTTCTACGATTTCCGCACCGACCGGATGGTGGTCGCGCAACCGCTCGCGCCTCCACACTCGCATCCCACCGATCAACCGGTCCCGGGGCCACAGGGACGCGTCCCTCGCGATTGGCAATCGCATTTGCACTGAGCGAGCGCGATCTCGCCCAGGGGGGCGTGCCCCCGATGGTTCGGCCGGCACAAGGAACTGGCGAGCGCTCGCGCTGTACATAGGGAGCAACAAGATTCTTTCATAGAAGGAACGATGTTGCACAATTTTCTGACACAGCTCCGCGCGGCTGCTCTCCTGACGGCCGCGGGCCTTCTGTTGGCGAGCTGCGGCGGCAGCACCATCGGCCCCAGGCCCCTGGCTTCCGGCAATTCCTTGGTCCTGGTCACGGACAGGGGGTCCGTCCAGGGGACCTCGGGCAGCGGCGTGCGGAAATTCTACGCGATTCCGTATGCCGCGCCGCCGGTCGGGGCGCTGCGGTTCGCGCCACCGGCCCTGCACGCGAAGTTCTCGGGCATCCTCAACGCGACCGTGCCGGGGAATGTCTGCCCGCAGCCGGGATCGACCGCGCCGCTCGTGCAGAGCGAGGATTGCCTCAACCTCAACGTCACGACACCCTTCCCCGCCGGCACCGGATTGCCGGTCATGGTGTGGATCCATGGCGGTTCGTTCACGGGCGGTGCCGGCGTCGAGTACGACCCCACGCAACTGGTGACGGTCGGCAACATCATCGTGGTGACCATCAACTACCGTTTGGGTATCTTGGGCTGGCTCGGTGCCAGCGCGCTCGACAACGGGACGGGCAACACCGGGAACTACGGTATCGAAGACCAGGTTGCCGCGCTCGGCTGGGTCCAGCGCAACATCGCCCAGTTCGGCGGAAATCCCGGCAACGTCACGGTTGCGGGTGAATCTGCGGGTGCGATCAGCGTTGCGCAGCTGCTCGCCGTCCCGAAGGCAGCCGGGCTCTTCGGGCGCGCGATTCTCGAGAGCGGTCCCCCGGCCGCGCCGACGAATCCGGTGTCACTCGCGGAGACGGAGGTCGGTCCGCTGGTGACGTCGGGCCTGGGATGCGGCGGGTCGAATGCGCAGATCGTCGCCTGCCTGCAGAACCCATCGAATACGTTCCAGAAGATCCTCAGCGTGCAAGCGACCTTGCCGGCCTTCAAGATCGGGCCGACCATCGGCGCCGACATCACCTCACAACCGCGCACGCAGCTCGGGAAGATTCCGTTGCTCGACGGCGGCAACGAACTCGAGATCGCGACGTTCCTCGAAGGCTTCAACGTTGCCCTCCCGACGGCGCTCATTCCGGGGCAAAGCGTCACGAACACCCAATACACGAACGATCTGGCCGTGTTGTACGGCTCGGCTCAGCTCGCAGCGGGCATCGCCGCCGAATATCCGCTCACGGACTACCCCGACGGTTTCACCGCTGTCTCGCAGGTGATGACCGACTACAATGTTCCACTGCAAGTCCTCACGCTGTGTGAAGACGTAACGAGCTGGAACGTCCAGGCGGCTGCGGGTGCGGCGCCTGCGTACGCGTACGAATTCGACGATCCCAACGCACCGCCGATCGAACCCGGTTTGCCGCGCGGTCCCGATCACGGGAGCGAACTGGTCTACCTCTTCCCCGCGTTGCAGTTCGGTGAGCCGCCGCTCTTGCCGGCGTCGGAGCCGATTGCGAGCGCGATGCAGCAGTATTGGACCAACTTCGTGCGCACCGGAAATCCCAACGGCGACGGTCTGCCGAACTGGCCCGCCTACACCACCCCGACCAGTGTTTTGCAGCTCGCCCCGACCATCCAGACCGGCCTCGACGTGAATCAAGAACACAAGTGCGACTTCTGGAACGGCTTGGGTCTCGCAACGAGCACCGCACGGTCCCCCGCCTGGAAAGGTACCGCGAGGTTCTACCCGTGAGGTCCTAGCCGGCTTCCCTCGGCGGCGCGCTCAGGCTACGGGCCGGCCTGGGCGCGCTGCAACTGGGCCTTCATCTGTTGACGTTGCCGGTCGATCGCGTCGATGCGCGTCACGACCAACCCGCGAGCGTACTTCGCGCTGTTGTCGGCGTCGTGCACCGACTGCAAGTCCCAGGTGACCTTGAGATAGAGGCCGCCCTCGACGGCGACGTCGCCGGCGCTGCGCAGCGCGCCGACCTTTCCGGTTGGATCGAAGGCGGCGGCGTAGCGCGAGAAGCCGTCCAACGCGAGCGCGGTGCGCTCGACCGCCGTGTGCTCCTCGCTCAGCGTCTGCGCGGTCTTGTAGGTCTCGTGCGTCGCATCTGCCAGGCGGACGAGGTGCGCTCGCGCGGCCCCAGGCATGGCGATGCCGGCCAGCTGTTCGGCGAGCTCGCGGCTCGCGTCGGCGAGCTTCTCGTCTGCCGCCTTGCGTGCTTCGGGAGTGCCGGTGCGTTCGGCTTCGTCGTGGGCTTGCTTCGAAGCGACGAGGCTGAGCACGAGGTGGTACCGTTCCATCGCCTCGGAGACCGCCTTCGCCGACGCGGGCGAGAGGCCGGCGTTGCGCAGAAACGCCTGGCTCGCCGCGAGTTGCACCGTATCGAGCATCGCGCTTTGCAGGAGATCCTGACGGAAGCCCTCCATCTCGCGCTCCGAGTCGCCTTGCTCGTCCACGATGCGATCGAGCACCGCGACCTGCTTCTCCAATCCCGCGCGCTCGGTGTTCAGCCGCGCCAGTTCGATCTGCGCGCCCCGCACCAGCTGTTCGCGGGTCGGGTGGCCTTCGGCTTCGGCCGCCGTGATGAGCCTGGGCAGCGCGGTCGGCTGCGGTGTCGGCACCGGCGTCGCCGGCGGGGGCGTCACCACGCGACGGTACTCCACGTGATAGTAGTCCGGGATGTTGACCAAGCCGCCGAATGCGCCGCTGTTCGTGTACCAGTTCAGCCGGTATGCGTTCTGCGACTGCGTGAGCGAGTCGCCGTCGCTCGAGACCGTCAGGGTCTCGGTGACGATCCATTGTCCGACCGCACCGCGGACCGCCGGGTCGGGCGCGTTCGGCACGTGCTGCTTGATCTCGTCGAAGGTCAAGTTCCAGGTCCGCGAGACCGAGGTGGGTCCGCCCTGATAGGCGCCCAGCACGGCGCCGTTCGCGGCGACGGCATGATAACCGTCGCTTGCCGGCACGAGCGACATCGTCGCGCCGACCGGGATCGGCACATTCGTGGCGGAGGTGACCATCCAGGTGCCCGCGACCGTCCCGTCTGCCAGGGCGGCGAGGGGGCACAAAGCGCCCAGCGTTGCGGCAAGAATGCCGCAGCGGAGCATTGCATTCAGCGTTCCAGGCATGGCGACGCCGTCTCCTCAGGTGCGCGAGTGAGCGAAAACGCTCGTTCACCGAGGCAAGCGAGCGGACCTGGTCCGGGCAGCCTAGGTGCAGTGGGATCTGCGGCCGGGGACCACAATACGGTGCAGCGTCCCTGGGATGACCGTCTCGTGCAGCAGCACGGATTTCCAACTTCCGCTCTTCCAAACCAAGACGTCGGTCTGACGCTCCTCGACATCGAAACAGTCGCTCACGATTTTTCCGTTGTGTTCTTTGATCGAACGGCCGGCCGCATCCAGATGCGTCGTGACCAGCGCCGTGTTGCCGTAGAGACGAACGCGGGGTTTCGAGAGAACCATCTTGCTGCGCGTAAAATCGCCGGCTCGAACGTATGCGATGAACGACGTTCGCTCGGCAATGCCGCCGAAGCCGCTCACGACCACCCAATCGTCAGCGAGCAGGGTTTCGAGCGCGTCGGCATCGCTCTTCAGGAGCGCCTGATTGATCGATTCTTCGGCGCTCAAGGCGCTCGCGGTCGAGGCCTGGGATACGGTGGCCCGTGCGAATGCTCCCAGAGACGACACGAGTACCAACGATGCTATAATCACCATCATGAAGGCGTTCGTCGCCGTGCGCGATTTCATCAGGTACCTCCGCTTTCGGGTAGATGCGTCATCCATCGTAGCACGGGAGCACGCCGAGCGTGACGAGCAATCTGCAGCCCGAGTCCGTCGTACGGTGAGTCGCCGATTTTGGGCGCTGAGGTGAGATTGCGCAGCCGCGCGGATCTGCCCGGCTTTTGGACGCTCCAGGCGGCGGGCTGGGGTTGCATGGCCTCCTCGGCGCTGATCGCCGACCTGCCGTCGATCGCAGATGCGCGTGTGCTGCAGTTCAGCGGGTCGTTTCTGGCCTGGACGTTCGTCGCGAGCTGCTTGCTGCGGTATGCATGCAGGTCTCTGGCGGGACGCGGCCTAGCGTGGATTGCTCTCGAAGCACGAGCATTTGTCCTGTGCGCGTTTGCCGGCTTGATCAGCGGGTTTCTGGCCGAATTGACGGGGCGTGGCTATCCTTTCGATTGGTACGAATGGTTTGCACGGTCCGTTCAATGCGCGTTCATTCTCTTCGTCTGGTGCAGTCTCTACTTCAGCATCAAGACGTGGCAGCAGGCCACGCGAGAACAGGAGCGGTTCCTTCGCGCGGAGGCTGAGACGCGCGAGGCCAGACTGAGCGCGCTACGCTACCAACTCAACCCGCATTTTCTCTTCAACTCGCTCAACGCGGTATCGACGCTGGTCCTCGAGGGGAAGTCCGCCTCCGCCACGCGTATGCTCGCGCAGATCGGTGATTTCTTGCGGACCATGTTGGACACGGAGACCAAGCTCGAGATACCACTTTCCGACGAGGTCGCGTTCATCGAGCAATATTTGGCGATCGAGCAAACACGCCTCGGATCTCGCCTCCGGACCGATGTCTCCATGTCTGCCGAAACCCTGGACGCACTGGTGCCCAGTATGCTGCTCCAGCCGTTGGTCGAAAATGCCGTTCGCCACGGCATTGCACCCTGTCTCGAAGGGGGAGGGATCACGATTCGCGGCCACCGCGACGGCGTGCACTTGAAACTCAGTATTCGAAACTCCGGACCAGCCAACGAGGGAACGTTGCAGCGCCCCGCAATGGGAATCGGACTGAGCAACACCGCTGAACGGCTGAAGACCTTGTATCCGGACAGTCACGACTTGTCGTTGGAGTGGTTGGCGCTCGGGGGCTGCGAGGTGCTCATCCAACTTCCGTTCCGCAAGGCCGAGACGACATGAGCACTGCCTTGCGTGTCGTGATCGTCGACGACGAGCCGCTCGCCCGGCGCGGGGTCTCCCTACGGCTTCGTCAATTCGCCGACATCGAGATCGTCGGCGAGTGTGGCGACGGCCAAACCGCAGTTGAAGCGATCCTCGACCTCTCTCCCGACCTGGTGTTTCTCGACATCGAGATGCCGGTCATGAATGGGTTCGACGTCCTCGAGGCGTTGCCGGTAGAACGGGTGCCGGCGGTCATCTTTCTTACCGCATACGAGCAGCATGCCGTGCGCGCGTTTGAAGTGCATGCTCTCGACTATCTCCTCAAGCCGGTGGACGACGAGCGCTTCGCGGCGGCAATCCGTAGCGCGCAACGCCTCCTCGAGTCCGCGACCCAGATGCAGATTGCCGCGCGCATCCTGGGAATGCTCGAGGAACGCCCGAAGCACTATGCTTCTCACTTTGCCATCCGAACGGGATCGCGAATTCAGATCGTGTTGGTCGACGATACGGACTGGATCGGAGCGGCGGGAGACTACGTCGAGCTGCACGTCGGTGGCCGTTCGCACCTCTTGCGGGAAGCGATGAACGCGCTCGAAGAGAAGCTGGATCCCGCGAAGTTCTTGAGGATTCACCGTTCTCGCATCGTCCAGGTCCGCTGCATCACGGAACTGCGGAGCATCGATAACGGGGAATACACGGTCAGGCTCTCCGACGGGTCCGAACACCGCTCCAGTCGGACATACGCGAAGCGGCTCGACTCCTGGCTGAGCGGCGTCCAGCGCCGATAGGACGCTGGTGCGCGTACCCCGGGTGCGGTGTACAATAGCGTCTGTGAAAGAGGCACCCATCGCAGGCCGACAACTGTCGTTCGAAGCGACGCTCGAGAACTGGGCGGAAGGAATGGACTATTGTGCCGTTCCGGTTCCGGCGAAGATCACCGAAGCTCTCGGGACACACGGTTCCGTCCCCGTCATGGCTTGCCTCAACGACTCCGCGCCGTTCAGGGTGAGCCTCTTCCCGGTCGGTGGCGGTCGGCATTACATCCGCATCAAAGCCAAGGTTCGAAAAGAGACCGGAACCAAAACCGGCGAAACGGTGCATCTACGCATCACCGTCCTCGACCTGGCTGCCGTGACGTACCCGGCCGATTTGCTCGCCGCGTTGCGGGCGGAAGGAGCCACGAGAGACTTCAAAGCCCTCCCGCCCGGACGGCGGGCCTTCATCGTCCGGCGCATCGAGGAGGCCGTGAAAGCCGAAACCCGCCAGAAGCGGATTCACGAGGCGGTCACGCAGATTCGGCGAGAGGGAGCAAAGCGCGCCGCGATGACAAGAAGTACCTAACACGGTGCGCGCGACGTACCTCCGCTGCCGCGAGTGGGCGGAATCGCTCATTCACCGGCGTGAGCGGTGCGACGCAACGGCGACGGCCCGTAGGCTACGGTCATGGCATGCGTGTACGTCGTCGCGTTCCTTTTCGTGCCTTGCTCGCCATGGGGGTCTTCGGAAGCGTCCTGGCGTTGGAGGCGTGCGGCGCCGGCACGCGTGCCCTCTCGCGCTCCGTTCCCGCCGGCGTCAGCACGCCGCCGAGCGTCACCGGCGCGGGCCAGGCGATCTTTCACATCACCATTCCCGCGCCGTCGAAGGTGACAGAGCGGAGCGGCCGTCGACCCGCGTACGTCTCGTCGGCCACCGCGTCGTTCTCGTTCACGCTCGCCACCGCCAGCGAGCTGACGGCGAGCCAGGTGAGCGCGTGGGGGACACAGACCTTCACCGTGACGCCGGGCAGCGGCTCGTGTCCGGGCAGCGGTCCCTGGACCTGCACCGTCACCACGCGTTTCCCACCGGGCACCGACACGATCGCGGTGGCCGCATACGACCGCAGCGGCGCCCAGGGGAATGTCCTCTCGCGGCAAGTTGCGACGATCACGGTGACCGAGGGGAGCGCGAACGCGCTGAGCCTCACGCTCGACGCACAGACCGGCGGCGCGGGCTGCGCGAGCCCGGCGATCGCCATCACGTCGTTGCCGAGCGGTACCAGCGGCGGCGAGTGCAGCGGCACCGCGCAAGGCGCGATCGCGCTGAGCAGCGCCGGCGCGGTGACCTTCCCGGTCGGCATCGCCGACGCCGACGGTGCGTCGATCGCGGCCGGCGGTCCCGGAGCGCCGGTGCTCTCCGCAGCCCAGAGCGGCGGCGTCGTCTCGGTCAGCGTGTCGCAGAATCCGTATCAGGTCACGCTCACGCCCGCCGCTGCCGGCACGGGAACCGTCACGCTGACCACGACCGGCACGAGCGCCGGCGACGGCGTGACCCAGCAGTCGATCACGTTCACCGTCGAGAACCCGCCGTTCTGGACCAACGTCGCAACGACGCTGCCGACCACGCGTGAGTTCTTGGGCGCGGGCACGATCGGCGGGATCGTCTACTGCGTCGGCGGGCTGATCACGTATTCCGCGAACACGAACGTGAACGAAGCCTACAATCCGAGCACGAATACGTGGACGACCGAGGCTGCGATGCCCACCACTCGTGCCGGCTTGGGTGTGGGCGTCGTCAACAACATCTTGTACGCCATCGGCGGCTTCACCACGGGCTCCGCGTCGTACCTGAAAACGGTGGAGGCCTATAACCCGTCCACCAACACCTGGTCCACCAAAGCGTCGCTCCCCACTGCGGCCTACGGCATGGGTGTCGGCGTGGTGAACGGCATCCTCTACACCGTCGGCGGCGGCAACGCGGGCGGAGCGCTCAACAAAGTCTATGGCTACAATCCATCGACGAACGCCTGGACCGCCGAGGCGGCGCTGCCGACGGCACTCGACGAAGCCGCAGTCGCGGTCGTCAACAATACCCTCTACGTCATCGGCGGCGACAACGGCAACTACCTGACCACCGTTTACGCGTACAATCCGACGACGAACTCGTGGACCACGGAAGCCTCGATGCCCGGCCAAGGACGCGAGGCCGTCGCGGTCGGTGTCATCGGGACGACCATCTACGAAGCCGGCGGCGACAACTACAACCAAGGCTACCTGGCGACGGCGGCTGCGTACAACACGACCACCAACACGTGGACGACGATCCCCTCGCTGCTCGAACCCCAAGACACGGCGGCAGGCGCCGTCGTCAACAACGTCTTCTACGTGATCGGCGGCGACAACGGGCCGGCGATCAACACCGTCGAGGCGCTGACCCCGTGAGTCGCTAACGCCCCGGGTAGTCGGTGCGCGAAGTCTTACCCTGCGAACGAGTACGAGCGCGGCATTACCATGCCGCGAAACTCGATGTCGTGAAGCTCGTCGATCGTGATCGTGAGGTCGGCATGCCGCGCGTCAGCCGGTCGCGCGGCAAAACGCCATGTCGCCGGCGACACACCGTGCGCGCACCGGAATACGCGCGCAAAGTACGCAGGATCGTCGTATCCGCAGGCGGCGCCGACGTCGGCGACGAGGAGATCCGTATGTTCGAGCGCCGCGCGCGCTCGCGCCATGCGCATGTCGGCGATCGCGCGCCCTAACGTTCTTCCCGTGTATTCGCGTGAGAGATTGCTGAGGTAGTCGGCTGTGTAGCCGACCGCCGCCGCCAGCCGCTCGAGTGAGAGCGGCTCGGAGAGCTTCGACCAGATTTCATCGAACACGGCCTGCAGCGTCGTGCGCCCTGCGCTCGACTCGCGTCGCCAAAGGTAGGGAAGGACGGCGCGCTTCACGGCGTCCACGTCGTCCCAACCGAATCGCCCGGTTGCGCCGCGGTGGGCGTAGCTCGTCATGCGCTCGCGCCAGGAGCGGCCTTCGGCGCCCGAGAGTTGCCGTTCGAGATGTGGTAAGAACGCGTCCCGATCATCGAGCGTTCGCGCGGAGGCTCGAAGTGCAACGGCGTACATCTCGCGGTCGCTGCTGAGCGAGCACGCAAATCGGCCGGCCGGCACGGTCAGCAGCGTGTTGGGCCTCAGCGCGCCGGCCCGTCCGTTCGCTCGGTACGCACCTTCACCCCTCGCCACGAACAGCACGAGGTCGTGAGCTGCGATGGATTCGGCAGTCGGCTTGGCGTGCGGCGCCTGCCCCAGCACGACCGTCGCGCCCGCAACCTCGTCGGGGCGCATGACGATGATGCGTCCGTGGTTTGGGTCCATGGTGAGGTCCTACCGAAGGCAGCGCCGGAAGTCTCATCGCGACGAGCGGTGTACCGTGTTCGCGGCTGGCAGGTCGCGCCGATCCCTGTTTCCTCCTACCCTGAGTGGGACGCCGGATCGTACGATCGGAACCTGACGCGACGTCGTCGCGCACGGTTCAAGAGAGGGAACGATCTCATGTCGAAACTGGCTGGCAAGGTAGCGGTCGTAACCGGTGCCTCCAAGGGCATCGGCGGCGCGATTGCTCGAGCGCTCGCAGCGGAAGGCGCCGCCGTCGTGGTCAACTACGCGTCGAGCAAGGCCGGCGCGGACGCGGTCGTCGATGCGGTCGTCAGCGCGGGCGGCAAGGCCATCGCGGTGCAGGCAGACGTGTCCAGGCCCGACCAGACCAAGGGCTTGATCGAGGCCGCGATAACAGCGTTTGGCCGCCTCGACGTGTTGGTCAACAACTCCGGCATCTACGAGATGTCGCCCATCGAGGCCGTGACGG
>Ga0181531_10003171_pt1 | contig 10136 bp, 14 predicted proteins | sample PEATcosm2014_Bin_38_FD_119743 | JGI IMG/M metagenome (GOLD analysis project Ga0181531, IMG submission 119743) | Peatland microbial communities from MTU Mesocosm Facility, Houghton, MI, USA - PEATcosm2014_Bin11_10_metaG | ecosystem: Environmental > Terrestrial > Soil > Wetlands > Peat | place... | reverse complement strand
ACGCTCTCCGAGGAGTTCACCAAGCTCAAGGATGAAGTGTTTACTGCGGTGCTGGCGCAGCGCGATGCCCAGGCAAAGCTTGACGAAAAGAAACTGGCGCTGATTCAACTGGTGAGCGAACATGGCAGCGTCCACGGGGAGAAGTCGAAGCTGCTGCACGGCATCGTCTGGGAGATCATGGCGTCGTTTGGCCAATACACCAAACAGGATTCGGCCGCGATCGAGCGGTTGCGGCAAGCGCTGGTGAAGGCGAAGAAGGCGCGGCTGCTGGGCAAACTCTTCAAGAAGGACGTCCGCTGGACCTTCGATGCCAAGGGCATGGAAGTGGTCAAGAACGAAAAGCTCACGCCCAAGCTGATGGCGCTGCTACTGATGTGCTCGGTGACTGAGGACAAGACGCCCACGGTCGACGTGCGGAAAAAGAAAGAGGCATAACCATGCGGGGATGGCCATTGCTCGTGATAGGGGCTGTGCTGTTCTGCGCCGCTCTTGCCGCGCCGAAGCCGGGCATGTCGAAGCCAGCGAATCTCATCGTGGAGAAGCCAGGGGGCCCGTCGTCTTGACCTGTCGCCTGGACGGCGGTCGTATTTCCGGGTGCAAATTGCGCGACGGCTATACCCTTGATGATGCTATGCAGGCCATCTACGAGATCCAGATGAGGAGATGACAGATGGCGAAATTCGAACTGCTAGGCTGTGACTCCAATGCTCCGGTCCATACCTTCCAAGCGGCGATTCGGAAGGTCGAATGATCACTCGCCGCAATTTCTTTTCGATGCTGGCTGCCGGCGCGGCTGCCATCGCGGCCGTGCCTTTCGCGCTGGCCAAGGCAGAGAATCCCACGGTCGCTTCGCCGCAGCCTTATGAAATTAACGGAATGATCGTGGACAGTTTATTTGTTGATGGCATCGAGATTCCGCGCGGCTGCTATCGCTTTTTCCCGAAAAAGAATTCTGCACAGTTTTTCCGCACCTGATTTTTTGGGGACTCTATGCTTATCGTGCTTCCAGAATTAGAGTGTCGCGTAGGAGGCAATATGTTGCGAATTGAAGTGGACACGGAATCGAATCTCTTGCAGGTCGGCGGCATCTCTTTGCCGCTGGCCACGCTGGAGGAAATTTCCAAGCCGGAATTTGAGGGCGCGGTGCTGCAAGTCACGCGCGAAGGCAACACGGTGCGGCTGCGGCCGGCGGGCATCATGACGCGCATTACGGGTTACCCGTCGAAGCGCATCCGCGCCAACACATAGTTCGTGAGGGACACACATAAATCATGTGTGTAGGGTTTGCTATATGCGTAATGTCCGATTTTGCAAAACCTGCGGCGCTCCGGCCCACGGGCCCTGCGCTCTGAAAGACCTGCAAGCCAAACAGGATCCGTTTGGCATGAAGCGGCGCCCGCCGCCGCCGGTGAGCGGACCGAGCGACCCCGCGCTGCGGGACGCCAATGACCGGACGATGTTCCTGATTCCCACGAAACGCTGAGGAGTGGAATGCTAGAGTTGGGCATCACCGAAGATGAGCCGGACCGGCCGGCAAAGAGGATTATTTCCGGACCGCACCGCCGCCATCTGTCTGCAGGCGGCGTGACTCTCGACCGCTATACCCGGTTCGCCACGTTCGGCGGCGGCGAGATCGAGTTGCCGAAGATGGAGTTTTTCCTGCTGGAATTCTTGATGCGCCGTTCGCCCGAATTTACTTCGAGAACGGTCATTGAGAAAGAAGTCTGGCGCAGAGAATTAACCAGCGGGACCAATGTGGTGGAAGTTTATGTCAACTATCTACGGCAGCGGTTCGGCAAGGATTACATTGCGACAAGACGCCACGACGGCTATGCGATCTTGAACCCAAGCTGAATCATCACCATGTTGCCCCGGTAACAGCGAGGGCGAGAAATATGCCCGGATTGCCTTTTGGCAGTCCGGGCATTTTCTTTTTTGGCTGATAAAATCGGGCGAAAATTAAAGGACGGCGCTCCCCGCGGGTTCCCACCCAAGGAGGCCGTCCGCCAGTGCGACGCGGCGGCGCTGTAGGTGCCCTAATTATAGGGCACAGCTTCCGTTTTCGCCTAATGGAATAATCGGGTTGTGACACGCAAGCGGCAACGTGACTTTATGCGTTTGGGTTAGTGCGGGGCGGCGCCTGCGTTTCATCCGTGATGTCGCCCTTCCACGGTTCGCCTTTTATGCAGCGGATGTCGAGACGCTGTTCGCTGCGCCGGATGCGCTCCGCATCCTCGTCGCGGCGGATGCAGCCGTAGAGATGATTTTCCGGCTTCCACGGCAGCCCGGTCAGCCCGGTGATCATGCTCACCAGTTCGTGTTGAAAGCGGATGTGGCGAATGTGCAGGAAGCGGCTATAGCGGTGGGCGCAATCGGAGCGCAGCCAGCAGAACCAGCAGTCGCGTTCCTTGGAGAGTTCGTTGTAGGCGCCATAACAGACCTCGATGCCGACATCCTCGAAACTGGAAAACATGGCGCGGTCGAGATCGCCAAACCATAGCGTCCAGTGCTTGTTCTCCGGATGATTGCGGTCGGGCGTGTCCCATTTGAAGCCAACGGATTTCAGCCAGTCGTCGGCGATGAACGCGGCGGATTGGGTTGGCTCCGTCATGTCGGCATTCCAACTTCCGCTTTAAACCAGTCGGCCAACTGCTGCTTCGACTCTCCGTCCATCCCCTGCTGGTTAAGTAACATCACGCGGCTAGGGGCGAGCGGTCCGCCGAAGTGCAGAATCTCAATCAGCACATCCGCGCCGTTAGCTACCATATCGCGTTGCTCCGGCGTCAGTTCGCAGCGGTAAATCGCACTCACCCCGTTTTGCGCCGGCAGCGTCCTGATCGGAAGATACTCGCCCTGCTCAAGCGCGTAGATTTTCTCTTGCTCCTCAAGACCGTCAACGACTGGACCCTGCGCCGGCTGCAAGTAATCGAACCTCGTCATGCCATGCCTTCCCTCGCCCATTCGGGCGGCGATGATGATACTGGCCACTTCTTCTGCGCGGCCAGTTTCATCTCGCGCTTAAATGCCAGGCCAAGTTTATTTCCCTGGAGTTCGTCCACGATGTCTCGTGGATTTTTCCCTGTCGCTTTCCCGTGCGCGATGATGTTTTCGCGGTCCTTCGCGTCCTGTCCGCGCGGGTCGATCGCATGCGCCGTTCGCCAATCCCAATTCCCGTCATCATCGCCATCGGCTACGTTTGGCGCAGATAGCTCCAATCCGCGCTGCACCGTGATTCCCGCGCGCCGGCAGCCCTCGGCGAAAATCTGCATCCGCGAAATTGCGCCCTCCGGCGGCGGGTCGGCATCCACAATCCACATGCCCTCGGTGGCTCGATGGAGAGATTCCAGTGCTGCATGCAGTTTTCTGGTGTCTCTTTCGTCGAAGTCCCATTGGTTGAATTTTGATTTTATTGGGGGCGGTTCGCTTAAACCTTCCCTTAGGTTCTTGCTTGGTACTTTCCCTTCTTCCTTATTGCACCCCTCATTTTGGCGCACGGCTACCCCGATTTTGGCGCACGGCTCCCCTGATTTTGGCGCACGGCTCTCGTCGATTTTGGCGCACGGCTCTTGTGCGAAATTTCGCACAACTTCATTTTCGATGACGGGGTTTTCGGCGGGGGAATTTTCAGCAGGCAATTCGAACAAGAATGAATATTGCGTGGCGGCATAGGTCTGCTGGTTTAAGCTTCTGCCGGTTTCGGCGCTGATGGCCTGCCATCCGCGAAGCTGGGAGAGTACGCGGTCCACAGTCCTTTCACTGACGCCGGCGAAGGCGGCGATCGTCTGCCGCGATGGGCAGCACAGCGATGACCGCCGGTTGCGATGGGCGAGGAGACAACCGAGCACTGCGGAGTGGACAGGCTTCCATGCGCCATGGCGCGCCGCAATTTTACTGATGGCTTTTACTTCGATGGCACCGAGCATACGGGAGTGGGAATAATAACTCCGTATAAAACGAGGGCAAGTGTGAATATCGGTTCGCTTTTGCGGAAAAGCACCCGAAAGTAGTCTTGACTGGAAAATCGTACGGGCCTATTATGCGCGTCCGTTATGAGACTGATTTCGGATTCGAGAATTTTGCCGGGGCGTCGCCCTTCTGGTCCCGCTTTTTATTCCGTGCCTTTCCGCCAGCGCGTCCCCAATCAACTCTTCGCTATGTGTCTCGGCCGTGGTCTTGCCGCCCTTCGAAGCGATGCAGCGCGGACGCACGAGGCGCGTGCCTGGGGTGCTCGTCGCAAAACTTTTCTGACATCGGTCGTCTCCGCGGCTCTGCGATTTTACTTAGCAATGCGGTCGCCAAAAAGCCAGCGGCTGCCTTTGGCCACTAAAACGCACATAGAGCTATCAATTGATTCCCAAAACGGAACATTTTCAACAGTTTGTGAATTCCCGGCTGCCGGTCGGTCGGCAGCGTGACTGTGGATTTCAATGGAATGCACCGCTTCATCGGCGGTTCGGGGGCTGACGAAATGTCGGCAGGGATAGCACAAACGGATAGACCGGCGCGAAGGTTCTAATCCTTCCGCGAAATGCGCCGAAGTGGTACGCGGCGGAATAATGGAGGCATGCGGGTCCTGATGCGCGGGTTCGGCAGCACCTATCGTCAGAAGGACAGCCGCTACTGGTGGATCCAGTATTGGCGCGATGGGAAACGTGTCCGCGAATCGTCAGGCTCGGATAAGCTGAAGGCCGCCCAGGATTTGCTCAAGCAGCGCGTTCTCGAGACGCGCGGCGGTGACACCGCCCTCCCCGTCGCGGGCGGTCCTGTGGTGGCCCAGCTTTTCGAAGAACTCGAGCGCGACTACATCATCAACAAACTCCGCAGCCTGCCGGATTTGAAGATCCGCTGGGCGCGCCACATTCAGCCTTTCTTCGGCGAGATGGTCGCGTCCAAGGTCGGTCCCACACAGATTCGGATTTACATTGTGGAACGCCAGAAAGCCGGCGCCGCGAACGCCACCATCAACCGGGAGCTGGCCGCGCTCCGCCGCATGTTTAACCTGGCGGCGGAGATGGGCGCCCTGCAGTTCGTCCCCAAGATCAAGGCACTCGATGAGCGCGAGAATGTCCGCGAGGGGACGATGGAGCAGGACGTCTATGAAATCTTCGCGGTCGAGACGGCGAAGATCGGGATCTGGTTCCGCGCCATGTTCGAAGCGGGATACAGCCTCGGCTGGCGGAAGTCCGAACTGACTGAGCTAAAGGTCGAGCGGGTGGACCTGATGGAGCGCATTATCCGCCTGACGCCGAAGATGACGAAGAGCAAGAGCTACCGCGAAGTGAAGATGCCGCCCAAGCTTTTCGAACTGGTCAAGCTGTGTGTCGCCGGCAAGGGCCCCGACGATTACGTGTTTACCCGGGAGAAGGACGCGCGCGGCCGGAAGGCCAAGAACGGTGGTCACATTACCGACTTCCGCAAGGATTGGGCCAAGGTCTGCAAAGCCGCCGGCGTCGCCCCGGGGTGCCATGGCGGTCTGATCTTCCATGACCTGCGGCGCACCAGCGTCAGTAACATGATTCAGGACGGGATCGACGAAAAGACGGCCATGACCATATCCGGCCACAAGACCCGGAGCGTGTTCGACCGCTACCACATCATCCGCAAAGAGGCACTGCAGGAAGCGGCGGCCAAGATGGACCGCGGCGCCAGGGAGCGCCACAACGTCGAGCAGCAGCGGGAATTATTCGAGCAGCAGGCCAAGTTCGATGACTCAGCCATAGACGGCGAAACAGCCATAGCTCCGCCCAAAAAACCGAGCCAAAATGACGGCCATAGTACCGCCATAGCGGCCCCGCTATCAAAGCCTAACTAGCTTGTTTTGTGTGAGTTGATAAGTGCTGAAACATAGCACAATGGATTGAAAGTCCGGTGTTCTGTCCCACAGGTTTTACCCGCCATAGAACCGCCTAAGTCGGCCCGATCTGGCCAATTTATCGCCTGGGATGTGGGGTCATTCCATGCCGAAAATCGCTGTCCAATTGGGGGAAAATTTGCCGGACTGGACGGTCATAATTGTAGGCCGAGGCGCATCTTCCCGTCTGTTCAATTTTGAACAGTCGCCGATGTGACGGCGGTCACAGACTGTGCAAATGCCGTTAATAAAGCCGTAACAATTGGCAAAGTGCTCCTCCGCATGCCGCATCCGGCGCGGCTTCCGTCGAATTATAGAAATATTAGTTGACTGCAATTCAGCGCAGCCCTATATTACGAAAGTAATTTGGCTGTCGGTTGTTGGGAGAAAGAAAGACGCGGTTTGAGAGCGATCGGCAGCCGGGTTCCTCTTAGATACGTTCGAAAAATGAAATGCCGCGGCCGCCAGGGGTAGAGTTGAGGGCGCGTAGCTCAAACGGATAGAGCATCGGATTTCTAATCCGTGCGCGTCCTATGGTCTGCGCGAATTGCCCCAAGGCGGCGCGGCATCGGAGATAAACCGATGTCTGGCCGCACGGTTGAAAATTCGCTTCACGCTTCCACCCCGCAGAGACTTTCCGCTAGCGATGACACTCCATTTTTCAACCAGGCGCTTGCCGAGATCGGTTGCGAGTATGGGCATCTTGATGCCGGCCAGCAGCACGCCGTTATAGCCCGCGCGCAAGAACTGAAAGACGAAGCCGCGCGATCGACGTTGACGCACTCCGCCGCACGGGATGCGTCCGCCGCCGGGGATGTAACGGCCAGTGACATCTCCGGCGTCATTTCTCACGAAAATCGCTCTGGCGAAGGCGAAGATTCCAGCTTAGATTTTGCTGATGCGCACCTACTTTCCCCCGAAGCAGCCGAAGGCGAAGGTGAGAGGCCACGGCAACTCCATCCACTCTTCGCGTGGGTGAGTGATGTTGTGGCCTTTCTCCGGCACCTGTCATGGAGGCCGCTATGACGGCCACCGTAACCCGGCTCATTCCGGAAAACGAAACCATCAAGAGCCTTCCGCCGAATAGCGGACTGGATTGCGTCAACTGCATGGAGCGCGGCCACACCTGCCCTGCGACGCACACCATCAGCGGCAGCCCGTGGTGCATCGGTTGCCTGGATGACGTGCCCTGCGAGTTCCAGAAGCGTAACGGCAATCATCTCGACCGAGTTTCGCCGGCTGCGGCCGCTGCGAATAGGGGCGGCGCGGCCCAGGCTAGTTTAAAGCCCGCGGGGAGTCGCGCCGCCCTTCCGAAGCCCATCCGTTTGAAGCCAATGCCAGTTCCCCGCGCCAAAGAGGTTCCCGTGAATGCTGCGCCCGTAAATGCCAATGGCCACGCGCCGGCCGTGAATGGAAAAGCAGCCGAAGCTCCGCGCCAATGCTCGGTCGAGCCCTGCGATAACAAGCTGCGCCGCGACAACAAGAGCGGCATCTGCACAAGCTGCGCTCATAGCGGGAAGGCGCGCAAAAAGGCCGCCGCTGCGCCGGAGTTTGAATCGCCTGCAGAATTCGCCCGATCGTTCATGTCAACAGAAGTTGACACGCCTGCCGAGATGTCAACAAAAATTGACACGCCTGCAGAATTCGCCCGGCCGTTAGTTCCCGGTCCAACTTCGCACTTCCTGCGCGAGATCGTCTCCTCGGAGAAGGTCACGGTGCTGGATTCGATGTACCACCGGCTCGAGATTCTGAGCGAGAACGGTTGGAACTTTTCCATCCGCAATACCGATTTCGTTTCCAGCATGAAGGCGGACGCGGCGGAAGTAAAAATCCTTCGCCTGACGCGGCCGGAGTTGGAAGCGCTGAATGGGCGCATCGCGCAGATGTTGCGCGACGTTCCGGCGCAGCGCCATGCGTAAAGTTTGCCGCTGGTGACGGCGGCGAAGCGTGGTTTGTGTACTGGCGAATCACGCGCTATTTGAGTGCCAGAGCAACAAAAATTCGGTGAGGAAAGGAGGTCGCGGAGAATCGCCAGAGCCATTGCGGTCCGGTCGTTTTACTCGGGGTTCCCCGACCGGACACCAATGATATGAGAGCAATCCGGGATTCCGGACTGCGATGGCTCCAAGTTCCTCGCACCTGTTATGCGCACTGGCCAGATTAAACAAGATCATTCGAGCCTCATCGTGCAATGCAACGGCGAATGCGGGCAAGGCAAAGCCCGGCAGTTCTACCGCCCATCCGACTTAACCAGAAACTACCCTGTGTGCCGCGATTGCCGCAACCGTCCGCTGCGCCGGATTCATCCAGTGGCGCGCGGGACGCAATGGCGCCGGCAGGCATCGACGCTGTGCGCGGGAAGCGCGGCGGCCGTGGTCATGGCGGAATCTGAACGCAGGACCGCTTGAGCGCCCGCCTGAATACCCGCGTAGTGCGCCGCAACCGGGCGACTTTTGCCGAGGATGCCGCGCAAAGGCAGACGCCCGGCAATTGGGAAGCGCAGGAGATCGAGCGCGCCATGACCGCTCGCGCCGCTGGACAGAACACGGACCCGGCCAAGCGCGCATCCTTCGACCGCGATTTTCGCGGGGGGATTAACTGGTGGTCATCGACCGATCTGCCAGCAGCGAGGCACCACGCATGACGGAAACGGCAACGCTGACAACAAGCACCTGCACCTGTGACGGCACCGGCTGGAAGATCGTCGGCGCCCGAGTCGAACCCTGCGAGTGCCGTAAAGACCGCAAGGCGTGCGAGATGATGAAGCTGGCCGCCATCCCGGAACGCTACCGCGATAAAGAGTTCTCCGACTATCGGATCGACGGCAGCAATTTAGACCTCTCGGCCGGGCTGCTGATGGCCACCCGCTTCGCTGAAACCTATCCGGTGCTCGGCCACGACGTGCCGGGCGGACTTCTGCTGATTGGCAACTGCGGCACGGGCAAGACGCATCTCGCGGCCTGCATCCTCAAAGCCGTAATTCGCAAAGGCATTAGCGGCCGCTTTCAGGATTACGCCTGGCTGCTGAAAGAGATTCAAGCCAGCTACGCCAGCGATGGCGAGTCTCACAAAAACGAAGCCGCTATTCTCTCGGAAATGACCGACGTTGACGTGCTGGTGCTGGATGACCTGGGCTCGGTGAATCCGTCGGCCTGGGTGATGGACACCATCACGCGGCTGCTGAACGCCCGCTACAGCGCCGGCAAGGCCACCATCATCACCACCAACTTTCCCGACCGCAATGCCGGCCAGACGCGATTTACCTTCGCCGAAGGGATGTCGCTGGCCGATCGCGTGGGCGAGCGCGTCGTCTCGCGGCTGCGCGAGATGTGCCGCTTCGTGCCCATGAACGGTCCCGACTTCCGCCGCGGCATCCACCAGATGCACACGGTAAAGGGAGGCGCCGCGTGAGCCGCCACCACATGTGCGTATCGGTGCGCGGCCTGTTGCGTCGCAGCGCCGCCGAGATGAAGCGTGACATCAAGTCCACCACCAAAGACGACGGGACACCCTTCGCCTCGGTGGATGAGTACCGCAATGCGCTGCTGGATGAAATCGCCAAAGGCCACGAAGTTCTGCCCATGTCGAAGGACTGCGACAACTTCGACTTCAAAAAGGGATGCCAGGGGCATGAGGACGTGAAGGGAGGCGCCGCGTGAGCCGCCACCATATGTGCATATCGGTGCGCGGCCTGTTGCGTCACAGCGCCGCCGAGATGAAGCGGTACATCAAGTCCATCACCAAAGACGACGGGACGCCATTTTCCTCCGTGGATGAGTACCGCAATGCGCTGCTGGATGAAATCGCCAAGGGCCACGAAGTGCTGCCCATGTCGAAGGACTGCGACAACTTCGACTTCAAAAAGGGATGCCAGGGGCATGAGGACGTGAAGGGCGGCGCCGCATGAGCGGAAAACCCGATGAAATCGTAGATGAAGTTACGCACTATGAAGGCGAACTGGTTTTGCCCGGCGATGTCCTTGTTTTCGTCGGCGTGATAGCTCCGATGGACACTGCGCCCAGCGGAAAGGCCATAAAGTTTCGCTTCGATGAGGACGTTCTTGAATCCCTAAAAACTATGCCACAGGATGCGCGCAATGAATTGAGCGAATGCGTTAACTACTTCGCGCGCATGTTCGCAGAGAAAATGGGGTGCCGGACGCAATGATCACTAAGGTCAAGCACTCTAAGGGCGAAACCAAGATTCTGTGGAATGAAAGCCGGCGCGAGCAGGAAGAACTGATCGAGCACGAAATGACCTGCACGGAGATGCCGCGCCCGGAATT
>Ga0181531_10003169_pt1 | contig 10139 bp, 6 predicted proteins | sample PEATcosm2014_Bin_38_FD_119743 | JGI IMG/M metagenome (GOLD analysis project Ga0181531, IMG submission 119743) | Peatland microbial communities from MTU Mesocosm Facility, Houghton, MI, USA - PEATcosm2014_Bin11_10_metaG | ecosystem: Environmental > Terrestrial > Soil > Wetlands > Peat | place... | reverse complement strand
GACGATGTCGTGACTCTCCTCCGGGGCCTTGAGGAGCGGCGTGCCCTCCTCCGGCACGGTCGCGGCGCCGAGCAGCGGCAGCGCCCGCTCCACCCCGCTCACCTGCCACACCGCCCGGTGCCGGTGGCCTGCGAGCTCCGCGAGCGCATCGGCCGCGCCCAGCGCCTCGAGATCGCGCCGGTCGAGCGCGGCGCGCTCGGCGAGATCGGCGATGCTCGAGTACGGCGCGCGCGCCCGGGCTGCGAGCAGCCGCAGCGCACCCTCGTGCGAGAGGTGCTTCACCAGACGCAGCCCCAGGCGCAGCGCCGGCCGCCCGTCCTCGCACCGCTCGAGCGTGCAATCCCAGTCGCTGCGGCCGACCGCGACCGCGCGCACCTCGACGCCGTGCGCGCGCGCATCGCGCACCAGCTGCGCGGGGGCGTAGAAGCCCATCGGCTGGCTGTTGATGAGCGCCGCGCAAAACGCCGCCGGCTCGTAGTGCTTGAGCCAGGAGGAGCTGTAGACGAGGAGCGCGAAGCTCGCGGAATGCGAGTTGTGGACGATGAAGTGATTGGCCAAAAAGTTGTGGTGCCCCTCGATCTCGAGATCGTAAGTCTCACGCTCGCCCATCGCCTCGATCTCCACGACTCTGTCCCAATAGATGTCCGATCGCATCGGTAGCGCCCGGGCCGTCGCCACGTGATCGCCCACCTCGAGCTGCCCGAGCGTGCGCCAACCCGACAGGGTCATGAACGGATGCTCCGCGGAGGCGCAGATCTCGTGGCCGAGCGCGGTCCTCAAGCGGAACACGGGCTTGAGGCCGCTCGAGATCACGCGAACCACCTTGCGCGGGCACAAGCGAAGCTCCTGATCGCAGGCCAGGGTGCGTTCAATGACGCGCTCTCCCCGGGCAACGCTCTCGATCGTGAGCCAGCGACCGGAATCGGCATCGACGATCCGTGTGTCGCCGGTCACGCATTCCGGAAATCCATATTCCCCGAACCCCAGGATCTGCTGAAAGATCTGCTGCGCGAAGCTCTCGCTGTAGCCACGCGAGCGCATGCCATCGATCAGCTGCCGCTCGAAGGGCTCGAGGCCGCCGTGGCGCTTCCAGGCCGCCATCGCGCGGCGCAGCCGGTCCGCCTCGCCCGGCGAGAAGCCGGCCGCGACGATCGCGAGCTGCATCACCTGCTCCTGGAAGATGGGCACGCCGAGGGTGCGCTTGAGCACCGACTCGACCGCCGTGCTCGGATAGCTCACGGGCTCCTCGCCGCTGCGGCGTCTGAGATAGGGATGCACCATCTCGCCCTGGATGGGGCCCGGGCGCACGATCGCCACCTCGATCACGAGGTCGTAGTAGTTGCGCGGCCGCAAGCGCGGCAACATCGCCATCTGCGCGCGCGACTCGATCTGGAACACCCCGACCGTGTCGGCACGACAGATCATGTCGTAGACCCGCGCATCCTCCGCCGGGATCGTCGCGAGACTCAATGGGCCTGCGAGCGTGCGCGCGCCGCCGAACTCATTCACCAGATCGAACGTGCGGCGCAGTGCAGAGAGCATCCCCAAGCCGAGCACGTCGACTTTGAGGAGCCCGAGCGCATCGAGATCATCCTTGTCCCACTCGATGACGGTACGCTCCGGCATCGCCGCGTTCTCGATGGGTACGAGCTCATCCAGGCGCCCGCGGGCGATGACGAAGCCGCCGACGTGCTGCGAGAGGTGGCGCGGAAAGCCCAGGATCTCGGCGGTGAGCGCGATCAGGCGCCGCACCTGCGCATCGGCCGGATCGAAGCCGCTCGCACGGATGCGCTCGGGATCGATCCGCTCACCGTCCCACCACTGCATGCCGCTCGCGAGCCGGTCCACTTCGGCCAGGTCGTATCCCAGAGCCTTGCCCACATCGCGCAGCGCGCTGCGCGGTCGATAACAGATGAGTGTCGCGGCGAGCGCGGCGCGCTCGCGGCCGTACTTGCGATAGATGTACTGGATCACTTCCTCGCGCCGCTCGTGCTCGAAATCAACGTCGATGTCGGGGGGCTCGTTGCGCTCCTTGGAGATGAAGCGCTCGAACAGCATCGACATGCGCGAGGGATCGACCTCGGTGATCTGCAGGCAATAGCACACCACCGAGTTCGCCGCCGAGCCGCGTCCCTGGCAGAGGATCTTCTGCGAGCGCGCGTACTGCACGATGTCGTGCACGGTGAGAAAGAAGGGCTCGAACTTGAGCTCCGCGATGAGGGCGAGCTCGTGCTCGATCGAGGTGCGCACCGCCGCGGGCGCGCCCCCGGGCCAGCGCAGCGCGACGCCGCGCTCGGTGAGCGCGCGCAGGTGGGTGGTCGGGGTCTGGCCCGGCGGCACGATCTCCTCCGGATACTCGTAGCGCAGCTCATCGAGATTGAAGTGACAGCGCGCGGCGATGGCGAGCGACTCGGCGAGCAGTGCCTCGGGATAAAGCTCGCGCAGCCGCTGCAAGGAGCGCAGGTGCCGCTCGCCATTCGCAAAGAGGGCGAAGCCGGCCGCCTCGAGGGGCGTCCTCAAGCGAATCGCCGTGAGCACGTCCTGCAACGCACGGCGTCTGCGCCGGTGCATGTGCACATCCCCGGCCGCGACGCACGGTACGCCGAGCGTCGCGCTCAACGCTTCGAGCGCGGCGAGCCGGCGTGCGTCGCGGCCGCTCGTGAGGAGCTCGACGGCAATCCACAGGCGCCCGGCGAAGCGCTCGCGCAGCCACTCGCCGTCGCGTGCCGCGCACGGCGTCCCCGCATCGCTCGGCGGCGGTACCCACAGCAGCAGGCACCCCTCGAGCGTGTCCTCGAGCGCGCGGCGCTCGAGCGCATAGGCGCCCTTCGCCTCGGCGCGGCGCGCGTGGGTGATCAAGCGGCTCAAGCGCCCGTAGCTCGCCCGGTCGGTGGCGAGCGCGATCACCTTGAGACCATCGACGCACTTGAACTCGCTGCCGATGATGAGCGGCAGGTCGACTTGCCGGGCGGCGAGGTGCGCGCGCACCACGCCCGCGAGCGAGCACTCGTCGGTGAGCGCGAGCGCGCGATAGCCCAGGGCATGGGCCTGCCTCACGAGCTCCTCCGGATGCGAGGCGCCGCGCAGGAAGGAGAAATTACTCAAGGCGTGCAGCTCGGCGTACATGGTGCGTGAGTCCGTGGCTCGCGGCTACGCGGCTCAGGCAAATACGCCGTGCAGATACCAGTGCCCGCTCTTCAGCTCCTTGAACACCCACAGCCGCGCGCCGCCCGGCTCCCGTGCCCGGTAGTAATCGCGGGTGACGTCCGCACCATCCCACCAGCCGCTCTCGATGCGCTCGGGACCCTCCTCGAGCGTGAGGGCGCCGCGCGCGGAGCGCGGTGGGTCCGCCTGGAGCTCGAGCGGGCTGTCGAGCAACCATAAGGGGCGCGTCGCCGCACGCGCTGTCGCTGCACGCGCCGCAGGCGCAGGCACAGTCGCGTCGTGGGCGCTCACCGAGGCGCTTGCCCTGGAATGCGCCCGCGGCGCATCGCTCACGAGCAGCGGGTGGTCGGGATCGAGTGCCTCGTGACGCTTCCAGGCGGACTCGGGCCGATGCGCCGCGATCGTGCGCACGCCATACACCGAGCGCACGCCGAGCCGCGCACGCAGCCGCTCGATGAGCTGCGGCGCCGTGTCGCCGCCTCCACCCGCGCGCGAGCTCCTGAACACATCGAGCGAGGCCGCCGACAACCGCTCGAGCGGGCCGGAGCGCAGCTCGACGCTGCGCACGGGCGCTTCGAGCTCGAGCCGCAGCAGCGTGTACATCACCGTATCCTCGAGACGTGCGCGGGCACTCGTGATGCTCGCGAGCCCCAGCCGGATGTGGCGCGGCGCCCGCTCGCGATACTTCAAGCGCAACTCGAGCGTCTGCACGCCCGCCTGACGGGCGCGCAGGAAGTTCGCACAGTGCTCGATCATCGGCGTGAGCAGCGCGAGCAGTCCCTCGACGGTCTCGACCTCGCTCTCGAAATCACGCCGCTCGCGAAAACGCTCGAGAGGCACGAAGCGTCGGCGCGGCACAGCCTGGCGAGCGAGCGCGACCTCGATGTCGCGCAAGACGGCCGCACCGAAGCGCCGCGCCAGGCCGCCCCGTGGCAGGCGCAGCAGCTCGCCGAGCCGCGTCACGCCCATCGCCCGCAAGGTGTGCAGCACCTCCTCGTCCCACCCGGTCACCGGCAGGGGCAGCGCGGCCAGCGCACCGGCGAGCGCGCCCGGGTGATCGAGGCTCACGCGCGCATCGCCCCGTGCGAGCCACAGCGCCGCGAGCGTCGAGGGCGCCGTGGCGCTCGAGTTCTCGAGCTCGAGCCGACGCCAGGCGGCATCGATATCGCTCCGCAGACGCTCGAGCGAGCCAAACAAGCGCACACTGCCGCGCACCTCGAGCAGCAGCGCGTCCGGCGGCTCGACGCTCACGAATGAGGTGAATTGCTGCGCAATGCGGCTCAAGCGCGCGAGCGTCCAGGTGCTCTCGGTCAGCCGTGGAAATACCACGGCGTGCCAGAGCGCCGGCACCCGGCGCGGCTGCGGCTGCGATTGTGCCTGCGGCTGCGATTGTGCCTGCGGCTGCGATTGTGCCTGCGGCTGCGATTGTGCCTGCGGTTGCGATTGTGCCCGCGGTTGCGATTGTGGCTGTGGGTGCGATTGTGGCTGCGGCTGCACGGCAGGCCGCTCGAGAGGCGGGGCTGGCGCGGGCGCCCGGGGGCGGGTGGCCGGCGGCCGGGGCGTGAGCTGGAGCGGCGCCGGCTCGCGGCGGGCGGGGGCGAACAAGTCCCCCGTCAAAGGTTCGGTTGCGCGCGCTTTCATCGGCACTCTCAGGCGTACAGCCCGCCGCGCTCGATGCTTCCTGGCCGACCTCCCTGCACCTTCAAAAGCTCGAGCTGCGGCTCGCTCTCTCCGCGCTTCAACAGCAGACGCAGGGCAGCAGGTGAATGTTCAAAGCGATGCCGCTCAGGGCGAATGAGCACCCCGAGCGCGCCGCCCGCCTCAGCCGCGAGCTTCAGCCGTCGCAACCAGCGCGCATCCGTCCCCTTGAGCCAGAGCAGCACCATCGCACATACCCCGGAGCTCAAGGCCTGTTCTGCCGCCCACAGGGCCTCCGTCGCCGAGGGCGGGCGCACCACGATCAGACGCTCGAGGGTGATCCCCGCCCCGGCCAGGGCGGGCGCGTAGGGCTCGTAGGGGGGCGCAATGAAGGTCAGCCAGGGCATTTCGCCGTCCGCGCGATATTGCGCCGCGACGAGTGCCGGCAGAAACAACTGGATCTCACCCAAGCCGGTGGATTCGAGCAGTACCTCGATCAGCGAGGCAGTCGGCCATCCCCCGCCGGGAAGGCGCGCATCGAGCGCGGGGCAGCCGCTCGACCAGACCGGCCGCGCCGCAGCCGCCCCCGAGTCCTTGACCCGCCAGATCCGCGCATCGGCCAGAAGCTCCGCCAGTGATGCTGTCTCACGTGGCTGTGATGCTGTCTCACGCGGCATCCACGTCTTTACCGCGACGAAGCACGCCGACCACCACCCCCTCGATGATCATGGGCTGCGATTTGAGATCGATGCGCATGGGCTCGAAATCAGCGTTCTCCGGCAGCAGCCACACGATCGTGCCCTCCTGCCGATAGCGTTTGACGGTCACCTCGTTCTCGAGCCGGGCCACGACGATCTGCCGATTACGTACCTCCGGTGTGCGATGTACCGCCACCAGGTCGCCGTGCAGGATGCCGGCATTCTTCATGCTCATCCCCTGCACCTTGAGCAGGTAGTGCGGCTGCGGCTGGAACAGTTGCGGATCGATCTGGTAACGCGTCTCGATATGCTCCTCGGCGAGAATCGGCCGGCCCGCAGCCACGCGTCCGACCAGCGGCAAGCCGAGCTGTTCGCGCAAGATGTCCTTCAGCTGAATGCCCCGCGAGGCCCCCGGGATCAAGTCGATGACCCCTTTGCGTTGCAGCGCGCGCAAATGCTCCTCCGCCGCGTTCGGTGAGCGAAAGCCGAAGCTGCGCGCGATTTCCGCGCGGGTGGGTGGCATGCCGTTCTCGGCAATCGAGTCTTGAATGAGCCTCAAGATCTGGGTCTGGCGGGGCGTAAGGTCCGACATGGAGCACCTGTATATACGGACAGTGAGCTGGTATTATATACAGGCGCGCGACACCTGCAAGTGCCTTCCGCCGACCGGCTCACCTCTGGCCAGCCCACCCCGGCCCGGGGTACCGTCCCCGCCCGCCATCCCTTAAAAAGACGAACCACAAACGACGAGCCAGCCCGCCATGAACGATCTTTCACCGGATGATGAACTCGGCATGCATCGGCCGATCACGCGACGCGACTTCTTGAATGGCATCGCCCTCGGCAGCGCCGCGCTCGCCGCAACACCCCTCGCCGCCTCGCCACTCGCCGCCTCACCGCCGGGCGCTCCGCCCGCCGACCCACCCGGTGCCCCGGCCGTCGCGGGGGCACCGTCCCCGGGTGCGCTCGCCGCGGGCGCCGCACAGGACCAGCCCGGGTATTACCCGCCCCTTCTGACCGGTATGCGCGGCAGTCATCCGGGATCCTTCGAGACGGCGCATGCGCTGCGCGATGGCAAAGCACCGGACGCGCCGCTCGACACGGGCGAGGAATACGATCTCATCGTGGTGGGCGGCGGCATCAGCGGGCTCGCCGCGGCGCATTTTTTTCGCGCTGAGGCCGGCGCCGCGAGCCGCATACTGATCCTCGACAATCACGACGACTTTGGCGGTCACGCCAAGCGCAACGAATTCTCTTTCGCGGGCCGCATGCATCTCATGAACGGCGGCACGCTCGATATCGACAGCCCCCGGCCCTATGGTCCCGTGGCCGCGGGGCTCATCGCAGAACTCGGGATCGATGTCGCGCGGCTCGCAAAGAAAATCGAGGATACCAGCTTCTACGAGCGCCACAGGCTCGCGCCCGCCGTGTTCTTCGATCGCGAGACCTTCGGCGCCGACCATCTCGCCGTCGGCTTTGGAGGATGGTACGACCGCCCCACCCGGGCGACCCTGGAGCAGTCCCTCGCCGCATCACCCCTCTCCGCGCAGGCGCGCGCCGATCTCATTCGCCTCGAGACCGAGCATGACGATTACCTGCCGCAGCTCACCGGCGCGCAGAAGAAGGATCATCTCTCGCGCGTGAGTTACGAGTCGTTCCTGCGCGAGACCGTCCGCCTCGATGAGGCCGTGGTCAAGCTCTATCACGGCCGCACCCTGGGCGAGTGGGGCGTCGGCACCGATGCGGTCTCGGCGCTCGATTGCTGGGGCTTCGGCATGCCGGGTTTTCAGGGCATGAAACTGCCCAAGGGCTCGATTGCGCGCATGGGCAACACCCCGGCAGGGTATGAGGACACGGGCGGCTCGCTGCGGCTGCATTTTCCGGACGGCAACGCCACCATCGCGCGGCTGCTGGTGCGCGACCTCATTCCGCGCGTCTGCGCGCCGCGCCTGCGCGTGGGGAATGTAGTCGAGGATATCGCCGTCGCGCGCCTCGACTATTCGCAGCTCGACGCCGCCGGCGCGCCGATCCGTGTACGCCTCTCGAGCACGGCCGTGCGAGTGCATCAGCCCGAAGGGCCGAGCCGTACGGGCCGCGTGGAAGTCCTTTACGCGCGCGGGGGCCGCACGTACAGCACACGGGCGCGCGGCGTCGTGCTCGCCTGCTGGAACATGATGATTCCCTATCTCTGTCCCGAGCTGCCGGAGGCCCAGAAGCAGGCGCTGCACAGCCTGGTGAAGACACCGATCGTGTACACGAGCGTGGGGATCCGCAACTGGCAGGCATTCGCCCGCTTGGGCGTGCATCACGTCTACGCACCCGCGGGTTATCACAGCTACTTCAACCTGAATCCGCACGTCAATGTCGGCACTTACCGCAGCGTCGACTCGCCGGATGAGCCCATCCTGGTGCACATGGTGCGCACGCCCTGCGAGCCGGGCTTGAGCGAGCACGATCAGAACCGTGCAGGCCGCGCCGAGCTTCTCGCGACCTCCTTCGAGACGTTCGAGCGTGAGATCCGCGCGCAGCTCAATCGCACGCTCGGCGCTGGGGGGTTTGATGCTGCGCGCGACATCACCGCCATCACGGTCAATCGCTGGCCGCACGGCTACGCGGCCGAGTACAACCCGCTTTTCGACCCCGACGTGCCCGAGGCCGAGCAAGCGCACGTGCGTGGGCGCGCACCGTTTGGTCGCATCACGATCGCCAACTCCGATGCGGGCGGCGCGGCGTACACCGATTCGGCAATCGATCAAGCCCACCGGGCCGTGCGCGAGTTGCTGTAAAACTTACATGCGGGCCGTTCGCGCGGTTGTTACGGCGATTTAATTTTGGCCGCGAAATCGCATTGAAAAGGGCCATCAAAAGCCGCTAAATTTAGCTTTCGTGTTGCATTCGAGGCGCGAATTTGGCTTCATGTGCGACTGTGTTGCGCCAGATCGGCGCCCCCGTGTGCAACCGGTATGCAGCCAGGGGCGATGATGTGACGGCACATCGGACTTTCCGAAACGAAATGAATTAACAACCCTAGGGGAATTCTTTATGCAACTCTCAACGATCCTCAAGGCCTCGGCCGCCGCGGCCTGCCTCATGGCCTTCGCCGGCTGCCAGGACCTCAAGCCGATTCAAGCTCAGATCGATGATCTCAAGTCGCAGGTGTCGAAGCTGCAGAGCGACGTCGCGAAGGCATCGAGCGATGCGGCGGCTGCGAACAGCGCGGCGCAGAATGCGCAGTCCACGGCCTCGGCCGCGCAGAGCACGGCCAATCAGGCTCTCTCGACCGCCCAGCAGAACGCGCAGGCGATCGAGCAGATCAACGAGAAGATCGATCGCATGTTCAAGAAGTCGGTTTCGAAGTAAGCCGACCCTCGAGTGACTTGATAAACGCCGCGGCTTGCCGCGGCGTTCTTTTTTCTACGGCGCCGCCGGCCGGGCGACGAGCGCTTGCGTGGCCGGTGCGACCCAGCGGTCGACCGAGATGCGCACCGGCACTCCGTCCGCCTGCTCGAACGCGCGCTGCGCACCGTCCCAGTCGATGATCACGCGCCGCTCGGCGGTGGCCGCGACGATGGCCCGCGTGAGCGCTGTGAGATCATCCGCCTCGCTTGTATCGGACCCATCCAGAGGATGGTGCACCTCGAGATAAAGCACACCGTCGACCCAGCCGGTCTTGATGCGCTGATTGACGATGCGCACGGCCATGCCGACCGGCACTTCCTTGAACAGCGTCTCGATATCCTCCGGATAGAGCCGGATGCAGCCGTGCGTGATCTGCATCCCGACGCCCACGGGCTTGTTGGTGCCGTGGATCAGATAGGCGCCGCCCGGCACGCCGAGACGCAGCGCGTAGGCGCCGAGCGGATTGTCGGGACCCGGTGGAATGAACGCCGGCAGCACGTCTTGCGGATCATCCTTGAGGTGCGACTCGCGCACCGATTCCGGCGGATACCAGGTCGGGTTCTTTTCCTTCCTCACGATGGTCGTGACGCCAATCGGCGTCTTCCAATCCATCTTGCCGACGCTGATCGGATAAGTCTCGACCACCCGCTCGCCGGCGGCATCGCTGTGGAAATAGTAGAGACGTCCATCGGGAAGATTGACGACGATTCCCGTGCGCGGCACCAACGGCAGCAGATGCTGCCGCGGCAGGCGGATTACCGTGCCGGGCTTCGGCAGCCAGACATCGACGCCGGGATTGGCGGCGCTGATCTCATCGAACCCCAGGTGATACTGGCGGGCGAGGTCGGGAAGGGTGTCCTGCTGCTCAGCCTGCACCTGACCCGACTCGCCGATCAGGTCCTGATCGGGCGCGAGCGTGAACACTTCGGCGTGCACCCCGGCGCAGATCGATGCCAGCAGGAGCGTACAGGTGCGGCGCATGGGTGTGCCGTCAATAGCGGATGAGGGCCGAGCCCCAGGTGAAGCCGCCCCCGAAGGCCTCGAGCAGCAGCAACTGACCGCGCTTGACGCGCCCGTCGCGGATGCCGGTATCGAGGGCCAGCGGCACCGAAGCGGCCGAGGTGTTGCCTTGATCGCCGATGGTCACGATGACCCGCTCCATCGGCAGCTCGAGCCGGCGGGCGATCGCCTCGATGATGCGAATGTTTGCTTGATGAGGGATGAGCCAGTCGAGCTCAT
>Ga0181531_10003167_pt1 | contig 10144 bp, 7 predicted proteins | sample PEATcosm2014_Bin_38_FD_119743 | JGI IMG/M metagenome (GOLD analysis project Ga0181531, IMG submission 119743) | Peatland microbial communities from MTU Mesocosm Facility, Houghton, MI, USA - PEATcosm2014_Bin11_10_metaG | ecosystem: Environmental > Terrestrial > Soil > Wetlands > Peat | place... | reverse complement strand
GACGACCAGCGGCATCGCGACGTACCAGACCTGGTCCTCGAGATCGGGTTGGTAGGTGGTGAGGCGCCGCGTCCGCCGCATGACCGCGATCGCGTAGATGAGTCCGAGGACGCCGACGATCGCGATCAGCATGGCGGGCGTTGTCAACGAATCCCACGGCGCGCTCAGCGCCGCGGCGATGAACAGTGCGACACAGAAATACACCACCGTCGGCGTGCTGAAGATCGCGACGCCCTCACCGCTGGTGTTCGCGCGCGAGGTGAGCGTGATGACGACGAACACCAGACCCGTCAGCGCCGCCGCCGAGGAGCCGAGGATGACGTAGAAGTTCTCCCACGCGGCGAGGCTGTGCATGCGCTCGATTCAGCTCCCCATCTTGTTGGGATCGCGCCATGCGCGTTCGAACGGCAGGCGCCAGGCGTGCGGTGCCACCAGTTGATGGATCGATTTGGGTCCCCACGATCCCGGCTCGTAGAGTCGCACCGGTGGGGGTGCTTCGAGCAAGGGGGTCGACACCTCCCACAGCCGCTCGATCCCCTCGGCGGTAGTGAACAGGGTGTGATCGCCGCGCATCGCGTCGAGGATGAGCCGCTCGTAGGCCTCCAGCACGTCGCCCGAGAGGCCGGTGTCGTGCATCGCGAACTGCAGGCTCAGCTTGTCCAGCCGCATCCCCGGCCCGGGGCGCTTGCCGTAGAACGAGAGCGACATCTTCGAGGCATCGGCCAGGTCGAAGGTCAGGTGATCGGGACCCTGCGCGCCGACGCCCGAGCCGACCGGGAACATCGTTTTGGGCGGCTCGCGGAACGCGATCGAGATGATGCGCTGACCCTCGGCCATCCGTTTGCCGGTGCGCAAGAAGAACGGGACGCCGGCCCAACGCCAGTTGTCGATCGAGCACTTGAGGGCGACGAAGGTCTCGACGTCGGACTCCGGATCGACCCCGTGCTCCTGGCGGTAACCGATGTACTGTCCGCGCACGACGTCGCGCGGATCCAGGGGCAGCATGCTGCGGAAGACCTTGTTCTTCTCTTCGCTGATCGGTCCGGGCTCGAGCGAGGTCGGCGGTTCCATCGCCATGAAACCGAGGATCTGGAACAGATGGGTGACGACCATGTCGCGGAAGGCGCCGGTCGATTCGTAGAAGCCGGCGCGATTGCCCAGCCCCAGCGTCTCGGGGACGTCGATCTGGACGTGGTCGATGAAATTACGGTTCCAGATCGGCTCGAACAGGCCGTTGGCAAACCGGAAGGCGAGGATGTTCTGCGCCGGCTCCTTGCCCAGGAAGTGATCGATGCGGAAGATCTGCTCTTCGCGAAAGACGTCGTGCAGCCGGTCGTTGAGCGACACCGCACTCGCGAGATCGGTGCCGAACGGTTTCTCCATGATGACGCGCGAGCGCTCGACGAGCTCCGCCTCGCCGAGCAGGTGGACGGCGGCGAGCGCGGCGTTGGGCGGGACGCTGAAGTAGTGCAGCCGCAGGCTCTCCCCGCTCAGCGCCGCTTCGGCACGATCGACCGCTGCCCGCACGGCTGCAGCGCCTGCGGCGAGCGGCACGTAGTCGAGCGTCTGCGCGAACGTGTCCCAGTCGGCGTCGGCGACGGGATGGGTCGCGAAGTCGGTCAGCGCCGCTCGCGCCAGCGCGCGAAAGCCGTCGACGTCGAGGTCGTCGAGCGAGACGCCGACGATGCGGCAGCCGGGGATGAAACCCGAGCTGCACAGCCGGAAGAGTCCCGGCAGCAGTTTGCGCCGTGCCAGGTCGCCGGTCGCACCGACCAGCACGACGACGTGCGGGTGTTTTGGGCCCACGCCCGGAGGAATTTTGCGCACGAGACCCATCCCGTCAGAAAAGCGGAACCTGGCGAGGTACGTGTGTCCGCCGCGCGCTTCGCGCCCGAACGCCCGGAGCCCGCTAGCCGTTGTCCATGAGGCTCAGCACCGCGCCCTCGCGCGCGGACATGGTCCCGGCGAGCAGCGCGGCGTAGACGCGCTCGAGCGCCGCGCCGCCACGCTCGGCGCGCACGCGCAACGGTTCGGCGGGGTGCTCGGCGACGAACCGGACGAACGCGCGCCACGCGGCTGCGAACCGTTCGGCAAAGACCGCTCGGCCCAGCGCCGTCGCTTGCGCGCGGATCTCGTCGGGCGCGAAGAACGAGACGGCATCCGACGTCTCGCGGTGGAGGAAGCCGACGGCGTATTCGCGCAGCAGCGCGCTCCCCAACCGCCCGCGTAATTCCGCGCGGACGGTCTCGCTGGCCGCGAAGTCGACGTAGACCGTGGGCCCGTCCGCGTCGAGTGTGTCGAGCGCGTCGTAGCTCAGCACGCGGTCGTAGACGCCGAGCGCGGCGACGAAGGCGAGATTGCGCGCCGACGTCAGCCCCACCACGGCGTAACCGCGCTGCGCGAGGGCGCGCTGCGTGAGCAGAAATGCCAGACCGTACGCGGTCTTGCTCGACGCACTCGAGATCACGACCGTGCGCGCGCCGTCCATTTGCGCCTGGGCGAGCACCAGGTCGAGCACGAACGAGGTGATGAACAGCGGTCGCAGCAGCAGCTGATGATCGGCCAGCGCCGGATCGTAGAGCGGATCCTTTGCGTTGCGCACGTACTGACTGTAGAGCGGGTGCAGCGGCGCGCGGTGCGCGACACCGTCGACGAAGCCGCCCTCGCCGACGCGCTGCGGCTGCATGACGACGTAGGTCGACATCGGCACGTAGCCGTAGAACGTTTCGCCGGCGGCGACGCCGGGATGGCGCGAGTCGAGTGCGGTGACGAAACCCCACGCCGGAATCCGTCCCCAGCCGTCGGCCGCGGGGAAAAACGACCAGTAGCCGAGGTCGTCACCCTTGTCGGCGTAGGTGACGTTGTTGGCGGTCATCGCGAACCGGTCGACCGCGAAGAGCGCCTCGCCCTCCGCGAGCGCCACGCCGGGCGCGAGCGTGCTCGGCGCGAGGTGCGTCCTCGCGAGGTCGCTGCGTCGAACGAGAAAATCCACCCCGTGCGCCATGGCGGACCACTTCGCGGTCGAAAACCGCGAGGCCCGGCTCATGCAAGCGGCTGCCGGTCTGTTCCAGTCGACGAACGGCAACGCCGCGCACGGCCGGGTGACCTAATTCCACCGCCCCAGCCCGACCACTCGCTGGACGCGGACGCGATCGTCGCTCACTGACCGGCCCGGGGTGGGCTTGCGTTTGGCGGGCGGCGAGGGCACAATTGGACGATGATCACGGTCCAGGACGTCCGACGGATCCCGCTGTTCGCGAACCTGCCGGATCCGGCCGCGGACCGCGTCGCGGCCAACGCCGCCGACATTCGCGTGCGTGCCGACGAGTGGTTCGCCAGCGAAGGTGAAGCGGCGTCGTTCTTCGCGGTGCTCGACGGGCAATTCGAGGTGCGCAAGCGTTACGGCACGACGGTCGTACAACTCGCGGTGCGCGGTCCGGGCGAGTACGTCGGCGAGACCCCGATCATCTTGGGCACCGTGTTCTTCGTGAGCGCGAAGACGCTCGCGCCCTCGCGGCTGTTGCGGCTCGAAGCACCGGACTTCCGTTGGCTGCTGCGCAACGTCCCCAGTGTCCGCGAAGAGGTCCTACAGACGGCCGCGGACCGCGTGCAAGGCGTCGGCGAAGAGACGACGGTGGCAGAAGCGCTGCCCATCGTGCTCGGCGGTCGCTTCGACGAGCGCTGTCATGCGCTGCGCGATCTGTTGGCGCGCAGTCGCGTCGTCTTCGAGTGGTACGACCCTGCGGTGACGCCGTGCACGCGCCTGGGTGACGTCGCCGCCGCGGAGCTGCCGATGCTCGTCCTGCCCGACGGCACGCGGCTGAGTTGCCCGGTGTGGCGCGACGCGGCGGCCGGGTTGGGACTGCGCACGTCACCGAGCGCAGCAGAATACGACGTCACCATCGTCGGCGGTGGCCCGGCCGGGCTCGCCGCCGCGGTGTACGGTGCCTCCGAAGGGTTGCGCACGCTGCTCATCGAGGAGTACGCGACCGGTGGACAAGCCGGCACCTCGTCGCGCATCGAGAACTACCTCGGGTTTCCCTCGGGCCTCTCCGGCGACGACCTCGCCGACCGCGCGCGTACGCAAGCGGAACGGCTGGGCGCCGAGATCGTCGTCGGCCGCAAAGTACAGGATATCGTCCCTGGGGCGCCGTTGCACGAAATCGTGCTCGACGGCGACGTCCGGGTGCGCTCGCACGCCATCGTGGTGGCAACGGGTGTTTCCTACCGTTCCTTGCACGTCCCCGACATCGATCGCTTCTTGGGTGCCGGCGTCTACTACGGCGCCGCACGCAGCGAGGCCAGCACGACTGCCGGGCGCGACATCGTGCTGGTCGGCGGCGGCAACTCGGCCGGCCAGGCCGCGATGCACTTCTCCGGCTACGCGCGCAGCGTCACCATCCTGATCCGCGGCGGCTCGCTGACGACCTCGATGTCACGCTACCTCATCGACGAGCTCGCGACGCGCGACAACGTCGAGGTGCACGCCTACGGCGAGATCGTCGAAGTCGAGGGCGGCGAGCATCTCGAGGCGATCGTGGTACGCGATCCGCGCGACGGCTCGCGCCAGCGCCAGGCGGTCGACGCCGTCTTCGTCTTCATCGGCGCCGACGCGCTCACCGACTGGCTGCCGGGCGATGTGATCCGCGACGAGCGCGGCTACGTGTGCACCGGGCGCGACGTGCGCGACCTGCTCGAGCAACAGCACCGCGATTGGCCGAACGAACGCGATCCGTACCTGCTTGAGACCAGCGTTCCCGGCATCTTCGCGGTGGGTGACGTGCGCCACGGTTCGGTCAAGCGGGTCGCCGCGGGCGTCGGCGAGGGCAGCATGGCGATCGCATTCGTCCACACCTACCTCGCCTCGCTGCAGCAGGGCGCGCCGGCGTAGCTCAGCGCACCAGGCGCAGTCCCGGGTGCTCCGGTGGTCCCGCGGGGCCGGCGCGCCGCATGCGCACGGGTGCGGCGGCGCTGAGCAAGTGCGCCGCGTACCCGTCCATCCCGATCGTGCGCGCCGCGGCGGCGAGCTGCTCGAGCGCGAGATCGACGTCGAGCGGCGCCCGGCGGGCGCGGTGTTTAAGGACGTCGCCGGCCTCGCGGACGAGATCGGCCGCATCGGGGCTGCCGGAGGCGACGGCGATGCGCGCCACCGCCGACTCGCGGGTGAGGCTCATCCCGAAGAGGTTGGGCGGGGCGGCGTCGCGCGGCAGCCGCGCGATCTCGGCGCCCGCGCGCGCGACGTCGCCGATCGCGTTGCGGCCCAAGAGCGCTTCGATCAGGTGCAAGCGCGCGATCCCGCGCCGGGTGTACCCCTCGGCGAGCGGGTTCTCGACCAGCCGTTCGGCGTGCGCGAGCGCATCGTTCCAACGGCCTTCGGCGCGCGCGTTGACCGCCGCTTGGGCGGAGAAGGCGTACTGGATCAGCGGGAGGATCATCCCTCGCACCAGCGCCGGCGGGAGGTGCGGGGCGCCGAGCGCACGCGCGACCTCGTCCAGCTCGGCGTGCGAGGCCTCGAGCCGGTCGCGCAGATACCACAGACACGCGCGTCGCACGCCGAACAGCATCTCGGCCTGCGAGATCGCCACCCGTGCCGTCGTGCCACCGGCGGCCGCTTCCGCGTCATCGAGCCGCAGCCAGATGCAGGCGCTTGCGATCAGCCGGTCGCGCCCGGCCGTTCGGGCTTCGGCTTCGTCGAGCCGGTCGGCAGCCGCGATCGCCGCGTGAGCGTCACCGATCGCGCGCTGCTCGTCGCCGGTATACTGGTAGTAGAGCGAGCGGTGCATGCGCGCGTAGAACGCGAGGTCGTCGTCTCCCAGCTGCTGCGCGAGCGCGAGCGCCTCGTCCAAGCCGGGCAGCGCCTCATCCGGCGCGCGCGTCTCCATGATCGACCAGGCGCGGCGCGCCAGCGCGCGCGAGAGCGCGGCGAGATCGTCGGCCTTACGCGCGTGCAGCACCCGCTGGTTGGCGTGGTCGAGCGCGGTCTCTCTCGCGCCGCCCTCTTCGTAGGCGCGCACGGCGATCTCGTGCAGGCGTACGAACACCGCGTGGACGTCGACCGACTCGCGCAGTTGGTTGGCGAGCTCGATCCCCTCCTTGACGGCGAGCAGCGCGTCGCGCCAGGCATTGGCCGCCAGCAGCGAACCGGCCGCGTCGGCGTAGGCGCGCGCGCCGGCCAACAGTTGTCCGCTGGCGTGGAGGTGGCGCGCCAGGCGCACGTAGGTCGCGCGGCGCTCGTCGCCGGCGAAGCGATCGACGAAGGCACGGTGCAGGCGTGCCCGCCGGCCGCCGTTGAGGCACTGCGCGGCCGTATCGCGCACCAGGTCGTGCGTGAAGCGGACGGCACCGTGCTCGTCCTGCTCGATCAGCGCCAACGCGAGCAGATCGTCGATCGCGTCGAGGGTCGAGGCCTCACCCAGGCCACAGACGGCGACGAGGTCGTCGGCCGACGCCTCGGCGTCGAGCGCCAGCGCGCAGGCGACGGTCGCCGCGCCCTCGCCGCGCGCGAACAGGCGTGCCTCGATGTATTCGCGCAGATCGCTGGGCGTCTGCGCGTCGTCGGCGATCGGCGCGGTGAGCGCCCACCTGCCCGGGGCGACGCGCTGCAAGGTCCCCTCGCGCAGCAACGCCTCGAACACGCGGCTGGCGAAGAACGGGTTGCCGCCCGAGCGTGCGTGGACGAAGGTCGCCACCGCTGCGGCGTCGTCGGGCGCGATGCGCCGGAGTCCTTCGCGCAACTCGTCGGAGGTGAGCGGCGCGAGGTCCAGCCGCACGGGCGCGTCGAGGTGAACGAGCAGGGCGCGCAAACCCTCCGAGCGCAACGCGACGAACACGGCGTGCGCGCTCGCCCGTGCGCCCCGCGCGAGCAGGATCAGCACGTGCAGCGCGTCGCCGCGAAGGTACTGCGCGTCGTCGACCAAGAGGCACGTGCGCGGCGCGATCACGGATTGCAGCGCGACCGCGAGCGCGCTCGCATCGCCGCTGGCCGTCGACGACGAGGAGAACGGCACGCCGACCAATTGCTCGTAGAGCGCCGCCCAGGGGCCGAACGGGCGCGCGTCGCCGGCCACTGCCGCGACCGTGATCGCCGGCAGGTGGAGCCCCCGTGCCGCGCTGCGCGCGTGCTGCAGGATCGCGCTTTTCCCCGCCCCGGCCTCGGCGCTGATCACCAGTGTGAGGCCCGCTCCGTCGGTGACGCTGCGCAGCGCGTCGTCGATCGCGGCCAATGCCCGTGAGCGTCCGCAGAAGGGAAGTCGCGCATCGTCGACCCGGTGTGCGCCCGGCCACCCCGTGTCCATGTCGTGTCCTTTCGCCGGTGGTTCAGCCGTGAGCGGCGCGGTTCGTCGAGAGCGTCGCCGGAAGGTCGAACGCAGCGAAGACGTGAGCGCCGAACGAGATCACTTCGGTGACGTGGTCGCCCTGCACCCGTAGGACGTCGAGCGAGTCGGCGGTGAACTCCGCCTCGCCGGTTCGACGTACGTACGAAGCGACGGCGGGTTGGCGATTCGCGTCGGTGCGGATGCGCACCCACTCGCCCTGAGCCGCCGTTCGTACAGATTCGGTTTCCTTGCGCAGCGCGATCCAACGGTCGACCGTGGCACGCTCGTGCTCGGTGGTGCGGGTCGGCAACGGCGCTTGGCCCGCGCGGCGCTCGCGCAGCGCCAGTCGAGCGCGTTGGAGCGCGCTGTTGGCCGCCGCGACGGTCATACCGAGTGTGGCGGCGGTCTCGGCGGCGTTCCAGCCGAGAATGCCCCGCAAGACGAGCACTGCACGCTGGCGCGGCGCGAGCAACTGGACCGTACACAGGAAGGTGAGGTCGATCGACTCGCGGTCCAGTCGCACCGCGTCGGGTGAGACCAGCGGGACGAGCGCGTCGAGCAGCCGATCGGGATAGGGCTGGAGCCAGGGCATGTCGCCGATCGAGCTCCCGGCCGCCACCCGCCGACCGTCCTCGCGCAGGCGGTTCAGGCACGCGTCGGTCGCGATCCCGTAGAGGCGGCGGCGCAACGCCGAGCGTTCACGCGCGTAGTTGCGTTCGCGCTGGGCCCGTGCGAACGTCTCGCGGACGGCGTCGTCGGCGTCGCCGAACGAGGCCAGCAGCCGGTAGCAGAAGAGGTGCAGTTCGGCGCCGTACTGCGCGAGCGCGACGTCGAACGCGTCCGTCTGGCGAAGGGGGAAACGGCCGAACGACGTCGCGGCCGTGATCGACGCGATAGCCACAGCGGGTACCTCGAACCGAGCAGGGGGTCGAGGAGAGCATAGCGGCCGGAGCGTCGCCGTTCCGTCGCACGGGCCCCTGCAAGCGAAGCAAGGGGCCGCGCCCCGCTGCCGCCAAGGGTGGCGCGTGGGATACTGCGTGCGTCTCGCCGCCGGCGTTGCGGCTTCACTGCTGGTGACGTGCGTGGGTGCCCGCGCGCAATCCGCGCCCTCGCCGGTGCCTGCGGCGTCGCCGCCGCCGATCGCGGGCTACGTGATCCACGGTCATCTCGAGATGACCGTCGGCGGTCAAGCGCGGGCGAAGCGGACGGTGCAGGTCGTGACGGAGCGCCGCGGTACGCTGACGCGAATCACGCTCGATTCTGCCGACCGAGCGCCGATCGGTCCGGGCCTTCCGCTCGTCATCGTGATCGACGGAGCGACCCACACGACCACGTTTTGGAGCCCGCTCATGCGGCGCTATCACGTGCAGCACGCGGGCGAATCGGCGTTCCCGTTGCCGCCGGGCTTCGCGGCGAAATCCCCGCTCTCGCTGTTCGAGACCTTCGCGTTCTCGATGAGCCTGACCGGACGATCGCTGGTCGGCACGACGCCGACGGATGACTTCGCCTTCTCCTGGAACGCGCAACTCAAGGCGATGCCGTTCAACCTGGCGGTGAAGGGCACCGTGCAACTCGCGGACGCGACGCCGATGACGCTGATGGGGATGCATCTCACGGTGCAGCCCACGGCCGTCGGCGCGCCGCCGGCCACGTCGTTCGCGATCGACTTCGACTACCTGACCGACGACGTTTCGCCGGTGGTGCCGCCGGCGAGTGACTTCGTCGTTCCCGCCGGCTACGTTTCCACGGACACGCTCGGTAACGTTCTGAGCCCGATGGTCCCCCTCGGGCCGGCCGCGCCATCGACGGTCCGGCCCGTGCCTTCGCCGACACCCGCTGGCGGCAACTAGGGGAGCAGCACGCCGTTGACGACGTGGATGACGCCGTTCGACTGGTAGACGTTTGCGATCGTCACGATCGCCATGCCGCCGCCTTTGCCCGCCAGCGCGATGTTCGCGCCGTCCATCGTCGCGGTGATCGGTTCACCTTCGACGGTGGCGAGTTCGGCCTTGCCGCCGCCGGCCTTGATCTTGTCTTCGATGTCGGCCGCGCTCAGGCGTCCGGCGATGACGTGGTAGGTCAGCACTTTCTTGAGCAGCGCCGGATCGGAAGTCACCTTGTCGACGGTCGCCGTCGGGAGCTTGGCAAACGCTTCGTTCGTCGGCGCGAGGACGGTGAACGGCCCCGGGCCTTCGAGCGTGGAGACGAGATCGGCCTTTTTCACGAGTGAGACCAGCGTCGTGTGATCCTTCGAGTTGACCGCGTTCTGGACGATGTTCTTCGAGGCGGACATGGCCGCGCCGCCGACCATCGGATCGTGCATCGAGCCCATCGAGCCCGACATCGAGGATTGTGCCAGTGCCGGCGCGGCAACGCCGAGCACCAGGGCCGCTGCGAGCGGTGCGAATCGGTTCTTCATGGATGGATGTCCCTTCGAAATTGCGTGGATGTCGTTGAATCCGTCGAGCAGAACGCAACAGCGTCGCGGATGGATTGGCTCGCACGTGCCCTCCACGGACGCGCGCCACAACGGGGCTGAACCGACAAGGGCTCGACCCGCGGGGCGCGGAAGGCCGCCGAGAACTATTTCCTTCGGAGGTTCCGGATGCGCGTGTTGCCCGCGGCGTTACGCCTCGCCGCTGCCGTCGTTCTCTTCACCGGGGTCGGTCTCTTGACGGAGCACCAGCACGCCCGCGCTGCGGCCGTGCTCCCCGAGCCGTTCGACCCCTCGGCGATCGACCGCACCGCGAACGTCTGCACCCACTTCTTCGACTTCGCGACCGGCAGCTATCGCAAAGCGCATCCGATCCCGGCGGCCTATTCCGAGT
>Ga0181531_10003166_pt1 | contig 10145 bp, 5 predicted proteins | sample PEATcosm2014_Bin_38_FD_119743 | JGI IMG/M metagenome (GOLD analysis project Ga0181531, IMG submission 119743) | Peatland microbial communities from MTU Mesocosm Facility, Houghton, MI, USA - PEATcosm2014_Bin11_10_metaG | ecosystem: Environmental > Terrestrial > Soil > Wetlands > Peat | place... | reverse complement strand
CGATCCGAACCTGCTGCTGAATATTCCGGCGAAGTATTTTCCGGCGTTACCGCCCACATACGAGGAAACGCTGGCGGCACGGAACCAGTTGCTGGGGAAAAATCTCAGCCTCTCTTACGATGAGCCGCTGAAAATCGTGCGCGGCTGGAGGCAGTACCTCTACGACGACACCGGCCAGGCGTATCTGGACGTGTACAACAATGTGCCGCTCGTGGGGCATAGCCACCCGCGCGTGGTGCGCGCCGCGCAGGAACAACTGGCGCTGCTGAACACCAACACGCGCTACTTGCACGACAACGCCATGCGTTATGCCGCGCGGCTGACGCAACTGCTGCCTGCGCCGTTGCGCGTGTGCTACTTCGTCAATTCCGGGAGCGAGGCGAATGAACTGGCGCTGCGCCTGGCGCGCGAACATACGCGGCGCGAAGACTTGTTGGTGCTGGAGCATGCCTATCACGGGCATACCAGCGGGCTCATCGACATCAGCCCGTACAAATTTAACGGCCCAGGTGGCCGCGGCAAGAAGCCGTGGGTACACGTGGCGGCGCTGCCGGACGATTATCGCGGTGCGTTTCGGCGCGACGATGCGCGGGCGGGAGAAAAATACGCCGCAGCGGTGGCGGGCGTGATTCGCGAAGCCGAAGCTGGCGGGCGACCTATCGCCGCGTTCATCGCGGAAACTTTGCCCAGTGTCGGAGGGCAGATTGTGTTTCCGGCACATTATCTGGCGGAGACTTATGGGCACGTGCGCGCGGCGGGGGCGGTGTGTATCGCCGACGAAGTACAAGTGGGATTTGGGCGCCTGGGGACGCACTTCTGGGGATTTGAGATGCAGGGCGTTACCCCGGACATTGTGGTGCTCGGTAAGCCGATTGGCAACGCGTTCCCCCTGGCCGCGGTGATCACCACGGAAGAAATCGCTGCGTCGTTCGCCAATGGCATGGAATTTTTCAGCACGTTCGGCGGCAATCCGGTGGCTTGCGCGGCGGGGCTGGCCGTGCTCGACGTGTTGCGTGACGAAAAGCTGCAACTGAACGCGCTCGAGGTGGGGAATTACCTCAAAGCCGAGCTGACGCGGTTGCAGAATGCGCACGCAGTCATCGGCGACGTGCGTGGCGCAGGGCTTTTCCTGGGCATCGACCTGGTGCTGCATCGCGAAACACGCGAAGCGGCGCCGAAGCAGGCGAGTTACGTCGTTAATCGTCTGCGCGAACGCGGCATCCTGGCGGGAACAGACGGCCCGCATCACAACGTGATAAAACTACGGCCGCCGCTGGTCTTCACGAAGCAGGATGCGGACTTGTTTGTCGCCACGCTCGACGACATCCTCGCCGAAGACGCTGCGCAAATCCCGGCGGTCCGACCTGGCGCTTAGAAAACTCCACATCCTTTACTTGACACAACGATAACCGAGCGCATAGGCTGCGCGGATGCGGCTGGACGACTCCCTCTCCTGGCTGGCACTGGCGTTGACGCCTGGCTTGGCGTCGCGCCTGAGCGCGCGCCTGCTGAAGCGCTTTGACTCGCCGGAGAATATTTTTCGCGCTTCGCTGACGCAGTTGGAATCGTGCAACCTGCCTGCCGCGGTGGCGCAAGCTGTTGTTAAAAAGGAAGCGTTTAAGCGCGCGGAAAAGGAACTGGCGGCGGTACGCGCCATTCCGAACTGCTCGCTGATCAACTGGAGCGATGCGGAATATCCGCAGAGTTTGCTGCAGATTTACGATCCGCCGGTGCTGCTGTATGTGCGCGGCGACGCGCAGATCCTCAACCGGCCGAGCATCAGTATCGTGGGGACGCGGCGGCCGACGCTGTATGGCACGCAGATGGCGGAGCGTATCGGGCGCGATTTGGCGGCGCGGGGACTCGCGGTGGTCAGCGGCATGGCGCGGGGCATCGACGCGATTGGGCATCAGGGAGCGCTGGCGGCGAACGGGCTGGTGATCGGCGTTCTCGGAACGGGCATCGATGTCTGTTACCCGAAAGAGAACAAGAAGCTGTTTGAGAAGGCCCTGGAGCGCGGCGCCATAATCAGCGAATTCCCGACGCGGACGCATCCTGCGCCGGAGAATTTTCCGGTGCGCAACCGCATCGTGGCGGGGATGCCGCTAGGGGTGGTGATTGTGGAGGGCGCGGAATTCAGCGGCTCGCTGATCACCGCGCGGCTGGCCATGGAGTTTGGGCGGGAGGTTTTTGGCGTGCCGGGCAACGTGACGCAGCCGGTGAGTTTTGCTCCGAATCAACTGATCAAGCAGGGGGCCAAGCTGGTGACCTGTGCCGCGGACGTGATCGAGGAACTGCCCACGCCGGTGCGGGCCGCGCTGGTGCAGGCGGAACAGCCGCTGGCGGAGCAGCGCAACTTGCTCGCCACGGAAGCGCTAAACGCCATGGAAAAGAGCATTTTTGAGCTGTTGTTGGTTGACGAGCCCATCCCCGTCGACGACCTGGTGGAGCGCTCCGGGTTGCACTCTTCGGAGGTTCTGGTTACGCTCTTCAACCTGGAGATGAAATCCATCGTGCGCCAGTGGCCTGGCAAACAATTCAGCAAAGTCATGCTGTAGAACAAGTTAGCCTGCGAAAACGCGGCTCGTGCTCGCGTGCACCGCTCTAGAAAAAGAATCTTTCACCCCGGTTGCGGCATCCTTGTGTTTAGCGTCGGTTAGCGTTCAAGACACACCACCCGCGTTCCGACCGCGTAGGAAGCGTAGTAAGAGGTTAAAACTGCAAGATGGCTCGTTCGCTCGTTATCGTGGAATCGCCGGCGAAGGCGAAAACCATAAATAAGTACCTGGGGCGCAACTTTACGGTCAAAGCGTCCATCGGCCACGTCATGGACCTGCCGAAAAAAGATATCGGTATCCGTTTGCCTGGAGAGGATCCCTCGGGGCGGAAGAAGCGGAAGCCAAAAAAGGGCTCGCGTAAGTCGGAGATTGTCTATACCAAGAAGCCGATTTTGCTGAACGACGACAAGATTTTTGAGCCTACGCTGCAGATTATTTCCGGCAAGGGCAAAGTGATCAACGATTTGCGCAAAGCCGCGAGCACCGCGGACGCCGTGTATCTGGCGGGCGACCCGGACCGCGAAGGGGAAGCGATTTCTGCGCATCTGGCGATGGTGCTAGCGAAGCCGGAACGCTACGTGGAAGCGGATGCCCCGGGCCGTGCGAAAGACAAAGCCAAAGAGGCCGAAAAAGAGAAAGAGCAGGAAGCTGCCGCCGCGAAGAACGGCAAGAACGGCGTCAAGCCCAAGAAGAAGTACAAGTCCAAGTGGGAAAGCGAGCCGCTGGATACCACCATTCCGGCGACCGATCCGAAGAAAATTTTCCGTGTAACGTTTAACGAAATTACGCCCAAAGCGATTCGCGCGGCGTTCGATAAGCCGCGGCAGGTGGATGAGAATTTAGTGGATGCCCAGCAGGCGCGACGCGTGCTGGATCGGATCGTGGGCTACAAAGTTTCTCCGCTGCTATGGGACAAGGTGCGCCGCGGGCTTTCCGCGGGACGCGTGCAGACGGTGGCGCTGCGGTTGATCGTCGAGCGGGAACTGGAAATTCGCGCGTTCGTGCCGGTCGAGTATTGGTCGATTCACGCCATGCTGGACGCCGGGCAGCCGCCGCTGTTTGAAGCGAAGCTGGCGAAGTTTAAGGGCGAGGACATTGCCGTAAATAATAAGGAAGCCGCGGATGCCGTGGTGGCGGCGGTGCAAAAGGCCAAATGGCAAGTAGCCAACGTCACGCAGCGCGAGAAGAAGCGCAATGCGCCGCCGCCGTTTACGACTTCCAAGCTGCAGCAGGCGGCGTATAACCGCTTGCGGTATACCGCGAAGCGCACCATGGCGCTGGCGCAGCGGCTCTATGAAGGCGTCGAGCTGGGCGAAGAAGGATCCGTGGCGCTGATTACCTATATGCGCACGGATTCCGTAAACGTCTCGAGCGACGCGCTGCAGCAGGTGCGCGAGCTGATTCCGGAACGCTTTGGCTCGAATTATCTGCCGGAGAAGCCGAACTACTACAAGTCCAAGAAGGATGCGCAAGAAGCACACGAAGCGGTGCGGCCAACCGACGCGGCCCGCGCGCCGGAAGATGTGCGCAAGTATCTGGATGACGATCTTTTCAAGCTGTATCAACTGATTTGGCAGCGCTTTGTAGCTTCGCAGATGCTGCCGGCCATTTTTGATCAGACGACCATCGACATCAGGGCGGGCGACTACACTTTCCGCGCGAGCGGCTCGGTGCAGAAATTCGACGGCTACCTGCGCGTGTATCAACTGCCGGTGGCCGCCGCGGACCGGGAAGACGACGAAAAGAGCGACGAAGGCGAAGGCAACGCGCTCCCGCAAGTGACGGAGGGCCAGATTCTGAGGCTGGATGAGATTCGTCCAGACCAGCACTTTACCGAGCCGCCGCCGCGCTACACGGAAGCGACGCTGGTAAAAGATTTGGAAGAAAAAGGCATCGGGCGGCCATCCACTTACGCGTCCATCATTTCCACCATCGTGGAGCGCGAGTATGTGCGCAAAGACCAGGGACGCTTTACGCCCACTATGCTAGGCGAGCGCGTCAGCATCCTGTTGGTGAAGAGTTTTGACGACGTGTTCGACGTGACCTTCACGGCACGGCTCGAAGAAGAACTGGACGAGATCGAAGAGGGAAAACTTCCGTGGCGCGACGCGGTGCGGGAGTTCTGGGAAAAGTTCATCGTCGACCTGGATCGCGCGGGCGACGAGATGATCTCCTACAAAGCGGGCATTCCCACCGGGAAGAAATGCGAGAAGTGCGGCGAAGGCGAATTGCTCGAGCGCATCAGCAGCTTCGGATTTTTCCTCGGTTGTTCGCGCTATCCGGATTGCGATTTTATCCAAGACATGGCGCCGGAGTTGGCTTCCGAACCGGGCGACGAGAATAAGGTCGAGTATTGCGACAATTGCGGGAAAGAGATGGCGATCAAGCGCGGCCGCTTTGGCGTATTTCTGGCCTGTACGGGCTACCCCGATTGCAAAACCACGCGGCGGCTAGTGGAGGGCACGCGCATTGCCCGGCAGCCCGACGAACTGCTCGAAGAAAAGTGTACCCTGTGCGAACAGCAACTCGTGAAGAAGCACGGTCGCTTTGGCGAGTTCATCGGATGCTCCGGCTACCCGAAGTGCAAGTACACGCGGCCCATCACCATGGGCATCAAATGCCCGAAGTGCCATGAAGGCGAGTTTGTGAAGCGCGGGAGCGCGGGAAAGGGCGGTCGCGGGCGCCCGCGCATTTTCTATGGCTGCTCGCGCTATCCCGATTGCGATTTCACCACGCCGTTTATGCCGATCCCGGAGCCGTGCCCGAAGTGCGGGGCGCCCTTCATCGTGGAGAAAAAGTCGAAGATCGGGACCGTGCACACCTGCCTGACTGAAGGATGCGACTGGGAAAAGCTGGCGCCGGAACCGAACGCGCCACCGGCTGCCCCACAGGAAGAGCCCGTGCCCGCAGGCGTAAAGTCCTAATTTTGCGTAAGCCTCCGGTTTCCCAGATTGCCTCTTTCGCGCTCCTGCCTACGAAACACACCGCGGCGATAGACGCGCCGCCGCAAAACTGCATCTATACTGAATAAAGCTGCGGCGTGACTTTGTCCATGATCCAGGCCATCGAAAGCTATCTCGCGTACCTGAAGTCCGTAAAGAACTCGTCTCCGCATACCATTTCCAATTACGGCAAAGACCTGGCGCAATTCGTGGCCTATCTTTCGCCGCCCGGAGTATCGCCGCCCAAGCTCACCGCCATTACACACCACGTCATTCGCGAATTCGTCGGGCATCTGCACGATCAGGGTTTGCAAAAGTCCTCGATCGCGCGGAAGCTGGCGTCGTTGCGCTCGTTTTTCAAATATTGCGTGCGCGAAGGCATGTTGAAGGAAAGCCCGGCGCGGCTGGTGCCTACGCCGAAGCTGCCCAAACGGATTCCGAGCGTACTGTCAGCGGAGGAGATGAATGCGTTTCTGAACCAATTGGCACCCGCGGTCGGTGGCGCTGGCGAGAACGTGGTGGCGATTACGCGCGCAACCAGACGCACGGGCCGGAGCAGCGATTTGGTTACCGAAGGATTGCTGTTGCGCCGCGACCGCGCGCTGCTAGAGTTGCTCTATGCCGCCGGGCTGCGCGTCAGCGAGTTGACGGGGCTGAACCTGGCGGACATGGATCAGCGAGAACGCATGCTGCGCGTGCACGGCAAAGGCAACAAGGAGCGCATCGTGCCGTACGGCAGCAAGGCACAGGAAGCGCTGGAGAAATACTGGCCGCTGCGCGAGGAGTTGTTGCTGCAAACCGCCGGTACGCGAGCCAGTCGCCGAGCAGCGCCGCACACCACCGCGGTGTTTCTAAATTATGCCGGACGCCGGCTCACGCAGCGCTCCGTGGGGCGCATTGTGAAAAAGTACGTGCGGCTGATCAACGTGAATTGGGATTTACATCCGCACTCGCTGCGGCATGCGTTTGCCACGCACCTGCTGGCGGATGGCGCGGATTTGCGGGCCATTCAGGAGCTGCTGGGGCACCAATCGCTTTCCACCACGCAAAAATACACGCATGCCTCGATTCGGCAATTGATGGATATTTACGACAAGTCCCATCCCCACGCTTAGGGCGGCGGATGCGCGTTGAATGGCGCGCAACGGCGGTGTATTCTCAAAGCCGATGCGCCTCAAGACAGGGATCGGGATTTTGCTGGCTGTGGCACTCGGGGTAACTTCCGGACTTCCCTCGCTGTGTGCGGCTCGTTGCAGTTTGCGGGTGACGACCGGTGCGGCGCAGGATCGTACCGTATCGCAGGCGGAAGGGGCGTCGGCAGACGCGGTCTGCACGGAGTGCCCGTCAAGGGCCGGCGAAAACTCGCTGGGAGCGCCCGACTGTGCGAGCTTGCAGCCGATAGATTTACTGGTAGAACGCCCGTTTTCTCTTGCCGCCCCGGGAGAATCCCCAGAAAGAGCAGCGCCAGCACCTGCGCTTCCCTCCGAAATTCCCACGATCAATAGTTCCCACGCGAGTTGCGGCAGGCACCGCTTCCGGGCGCTTGACGTCACTCGCGGCCTATCCGTTTCCAGCGTTTTCCTGGTAACTCTTCGCCTCTAAATCACTCCTACAATCGACCCATTTTCCAGACGCTCAAGCGACAGCCACGGGGCTTCGCATGGCTGGGTTCCGTGCCAATTACTATCACGAGCGCTTCGCCATCCCCGGCGTGGACGCAATCGAAAGGGAAAAATATGAACAGCAGGCGCGGCTTTTTGTGGAAGTTCCTGGCGGGCGCGGGAGCGTTGGCATCGGGGAAGACGCTGGTGGCCGCGGATGCGCGTGCGGTTGCCGATGCGCCGCAGGGCAAGGCGGCGCGCGGCGGACCGGCGCGGCGTCCGGCACAGGAGCACGGCAACGCGCCTCCGCTGCTCGTGGAAACGCCGGACGTGCCCAATCTGCCCTTTCGCATGGATGGCGCGGTGAAGGAATTTCACCTGATCGCCGAGCCGGTCAAGCGGCAGATCGTGCCCTTCAAAATGATGGAGGTGTGGGGCTACAACGGAAGTTGCCCGGGACCCACAATTCAGGCCAATCAAGGCGACCGCGTGCGCATTATTTTTGACAATCATCTACCGGAATCGACGACGTTGCATTGGCACGGACTCGAAGTACCGATCGAGATGGACGGCTTGCCGTACGTTACGCAACTGCCGGTGCCGCCCGGCGGCCGTTTTGTGTACGAATTCACGCTGCATCAGGAAGGGACGTATTTTTACCACTCGCACGGAGCCATGCAGGAAATGATGGGCATGATCGGAATGTTTATCCTGCATCCCGAGAAGCCCTACGAACCGCGCGTGGACCACGACTACGGCATCATTTTGCAGGAGTGGGCCATCCTGCCGGACAGTAATGTGCCAAACACCGCGAATATGGAATTTAACTGGCTGACGTTTAACGGCGTTGCGGCGCCCGCTACGACGCCGCTCTTGGCGCGACTGGGGAGCCGGGTGCGCATCCGGCTGGTGAACCTGGGCATGGATCACCATCCCATGCACTTGCACGGCAATCAATTTATGGTGACCGGCACGGAAGCGGGGCGCTCGCCGGAATCGTCCTGGCGGCGCGAGAACACCGTGCTGGTGGGCGTGGCGCAGGCGCGCGACATCGAGTTTGAGGCCAAGTATCCGGGCGACTGGATGCTGCACTGTCACTTGCCACATCACATGATGAACAGCATGTCCGACCTGCTGCTAAATGGCGCGGTGGTGGAAGATCGCAGCGTGATGACCGCCGCGACCAACGACGCGCAGGCATTGAGCCAGATGCAGACCCTCGCGAACAGTGTGCCGTTCGAGCACGTACACCACGCCCCAATCGCGGAAAATGCCAATTCCGTCGCCGGCTTCCCGCAGGATGCGTTTATGGACATGGGCATGGACGAAGCGGTGGCCAAACCCGAGACCTACGGCCTGGCGGAAAATTGGAGCGCCAACATGATGGGCATGATGACGTTGGTACGCGTGCTGCCGCCGGAGAAATTCGACGAAATCATGGATATGAAACGACGCGGCGTGAAATCCAAACCTGCGGCGCCCGCGCATCATCACGAGGATCACGAACACCACGAATAATCGCGAGCAGGAACAGTCTTCGCAGACTGCTTTCCAGCCAAGCAAGAGACCTCACTCCAAACGATAAGAGCGAGCCAGGAATTCAGGAGAACACCGATGAAGCGAATCGCCAAAACGCTGCTGCTGGTCACCGGAGCGGTTCTTGCGCTGGGCGCGCACGGAGCATGGGCGCAAGACGCTGGTCAGACGGCACCCGCAGAGCAAGCACCCGCCTCCACGAAGCCGCAGGTCCAGGCGCCGGCAATGCAGGGGCCAGCGATGCAAGGCCCTCCGGAGATGATGCACCACCATCATCACGGAGAAATTCCCGTGGTGAAGACGCAGTTGCCGAGTATGGGGCGGGCGCAGGAGCATCCCGTCGGCCAACTGCTGCGGCTGGAAGATCTGGAAAAAATGGCGCTGGAGAAAAATCCCACGCTGGCGGAAGCGAAGGCGGAAATCGCCGCGACCAAAGCGCGCCAACTGCAAGTGGCGTTGCCGCCGAATCCCACGGTGGGGTACGCGGGAGACGAAATTCGCGGCGGCGCATTTGGGGGAGGGGAACAAGGCGTCTTTGTGTCCCAGCCGCTGGTCACCGGCGGCAAGCTGGGACTGAGCAAACAAGTTCTTGGCCACGACGTGCGCATCGCGGAGATGGAAGCGCAGGAGCAGCAATTGCGGGTGATGAATGGCGTGCGTATTGCGTACTATCGCGTGCTGGCGGCACAGGAGATGCTGGACTCGAAGCGCGACCTGGTGGACATCGCCGCGGAGACCGTAAAGACCGCGGGACAGTTGCGGAATACCGGGCAGGCGGATGAAAGCGAAGTGCTGCAAGCCGAAGTGGAGCAGCAGAAGATGCAGATGGACGTGATGCTGCAGGAAAATATTCTGCAGCAGGAATGGCACGCGCTGGCGGCGGTGGTGGGAAATCCCAGCCTGGAGCAGGGCACGCTAGTCGGATACCTGGATCGCGATTTGCCGAACGTCGATGAAGCCCAAGCGATGGAATCGCTGCTACGAGATAGCCCGGCGGTGAGCATCGCGCAAGCGGGCGTGGAACGCGCCAATGCGGTGCTGGCGCGCGCCCGGCGAGAGCCCATACCGGACCTGCAATTCCGCGCGGGGCTGGCGCAAGACCGCGAGTATCTCGATCCCGTGGTGCGCCGCTCCGTGGGCCTCATCGGTTTCGCGGAAGTAGGAGTACAGCTGCACATTTTCGACCGCAACCAAGGCAACATTCAGGCGGCGCACGGCGATATCGCGCGCGCGCAGGCCGAGGCGCGCCGCGTGGAGTTAACGTTGCGCGAACGCTCCGCGGGAGTGATGGGCATGTACCGCAATTCGCGCATCATGGTGGACCAATATGCCAATCAACTTTTGCCGCGTGCGCAAAAATCGTATGAACTGGTCTCCAATAAATATGGCTTGATGCTGGCCTCCTACCCGCAGGTGCTCAAAGTGCAGCAAACGCTTTTTGAGCTGCACGATGGCTATATTGCCGCGCTCGAAGAGCTGTGGGTAAACGCCATCACCTTACAGGGATT
>Ga0181531_10003165_pt1 | contig 10149 bp, 9 predicted proteins | sample PEATcosm2014_Bin_38_FD_119743 | JGI IMG/M metagenome (GOLD analysis project Ga0181531, IMG submission 119743) | Peatland microbial communities from MTU Mesocosm Facility, Houghton, MI, USA - PEATcosm2014_Bin11_10_metaG | ecosystem: Environmental > Terrestrial > Soil > Wetlands > Peat | place... | reverse complement strand
TTGGCTACTGCGTCGGGCTTCACAATGGCAAGCGTGCGTTGCAAGGTTTCCATAATATTCCTGACTTGTTTATATGCTGTGCGAACGGCTGCCAAGCTGGCCAGCCGCACGGCTGATACCAGCTTAACAGCTTCGCATTCGACTTACCTTTACCGCTTCACGCCCATGGCTTCCAGCAGTGTTTCGCCCATCAGCGCGGGAGACTTCACAATATGCACACCCGCGGCCTTCAGAGCCTTGAACTTCTCCTCGGCCGTGCCTTTGCCTCCGCTGATGATCGCTCCGGCGTGACCCATACGGCGTCCCGGAGGAGCCGTCTGTCCGGCAATGAAGCTCACCACCGGCTTCTTCACGTGCGCCTTGATGTACTCCGCGGCTGTCTCTTCCGCGTTGCCGCCAATCTCGCCGATCATGATGATTGCTTCTGTTTCGGGATCAGCCTCAAACAGCGCCAGCGCGTCCACAAAATTCGTGCCGATAATCGGATCGCCGCCAATTCCAATCGCCGTCGATTGTCCCATCCCAAGCTGTGAAACCTGGTGCACCGCCTCATAGGTCAAGGTGCCCGAGCGCGACACAATTCCAATCTTGCCCTGCCGGTGAATGTTCCCCGGCATAATGCCGATCTTGCATTTTCCCGGCGAAATAATTCCCGGGCAGTTCGGCCCAATCAAACGGGACTTCTTGCCCTCCATAAAGCGCCAGGCAGTCACCATATCGCGTGCCGGAATCCCTTCCGTGATGCACACAATCAGCGGGACTTCCGCGTCCACGGCTTCCATGATGCCGTCTGCCGCAAATGGCGGAGGCACAAAAATCACCGTGGCGTTCGCCTTCGTGCTCTCCACGGCATCCGCCACAGTATTGAAGACCGGCCAGCCCTCGTGAACCGTTCCACCCTTGCCCGGAGTCACTCCGCCCACAACTTTCGTTCCGTACTCGGCGCAAGCTTTAGCGTGGAAAGTTCCTTCGCGGCCCGTGAGGCCCTGCACGATCAATCTAGTGTTCTGATCTACAAGTATGCTCATTGCTTATCTCCCCGCCGCTGCGGCAACAACCTTCTCCGCCGCGTCTTTCATGGTTTGCGCCACAATGAAGTTCAATCCGCTGGCCTGGAGAATCTCGCGGCCCTTTTCCACGTTCGTTCCTTCCAGTCGCAGCACAATCGGCAACTGGATGTTCGTCTTTCGCGCCGCTTCCACCACGCCATTGGCCAGGGTATCCACGCGAAGAATGCCGCCGAAGATGTTGATCAGCACGGCCTTCACATTCTTATCCGCAAGCAGAATCTCAAACGCGTGCGTGACCTGCTCGGCATTTGCGCCGCCGCCCACATCCAGGAAATTCGCTGGCTCGCCGCCTGCAAACTTGATGATGTCCATCGTCGCCATGGCTAGTCCCGCGCCATTCACCATGCAGCCTACAGTGCCATCCAGCTTGATGTAGTTGAGGTTGTACTTGCTGGCTTCCACTTCAAGCGGATCTTCTTCGGTGATATCCCGCAACTCTTTCTCGTCGATGTGGCGATACAGAGCGTTGTCGTCGAAGTTCACCTTTGCGTCGAGCGCAAACACCCGCCCATCCGTCGTGGTTATGAACGGATTGATCTCGAATAGCGAGGCGTCCGTCTCTTCGTAAGCCTTGTACAGTGCCAGCATGAACTTCACCGCAGGAGCGATGAACTCCGGCTTCAGTCCCAGCTTGAACGCTATCTTTCGCGCCTGAAACGGCTGCATCCCAATCGCCGGATCAATGTATTCCTTGATAATCGCGTCCGGATCCTTGGCCGCAACCACTTCAATCTCCATGCCGCCCGCCTTGGACGCCATGAACACCGGACGCGACACGGCACGATCCAGCAGAATGCCAAGGTACAGCTCGCTGGCGATCGGCAGTGTCTCTTCCACCAGCAGCCGACGAACCTTCTTGCCCTCTGGTCCAGTCTGGTGCGTTACGAGTTGCATGCCGAGAATCTTTCCCGCCAGCTCCGCCGCCTGCTCGTAGCTTTTGGCAATCTTTACGCCACCGCCCATCCCGCGGCCTCCGGCGTGAATCTGCGCCTTCACCACCACCCCGGTGGCGCCTGCGGCCATTAGATCCTTCGCGGCGCGTTCTGCCGCTTCGCGCGACTCAACCATCGCGCCCCGCGGAACCGCCACCCCATATTTTGAGAGAATAGCTTTCGCTTGATACTCGTGAATTTTCATAGATGCATTCTCATTCCTTGATTTCTCACGGACGAATCCTCGTTCACTTCTTAAGCTGGAATTGAAAGACGCTGCAAGCCCACGCTTGCCTCGCCCATTGGAATGCCTGGACGGACACACCCTCACGCACATCCGCCAGCGGAGCTCTTTGCCTGTCCAAAGGAATACGGCCGCGTTTCCGCCCACCGCGCTAAGAACGGATGATTATAGTAGTCGCCACCGGAATCCACAAAGCAGATTCGCGAAACACCCTCCTCGATTGGATCGATTGGGCCTGCTATACCACCGCATTGATGTCCGCGTTCTCCAGTACTCCGCGTCCGCCGCCGCGCCGAGCCACTGCCAGCATGGCTCGTCCCACCTGTTCCGTCGTCGTAACGTACGGCGGAAACCAGCGCCTCCCCAGCGTCAGCAACGGCCCGAGAATGTCATAAAAGAACTGGTAATAGGCCGTCTTCGACCGTATCCCGTACAGCGGTTGAATCACCGCCGGACGGAACATATAGGCTCCCTTGAAAGGCATTCGCAGCAGTTCGTTTTCGGCCGCGCCCTTCACCCTCGCCCACATCACGCGACCCTGTTCGCTGCTATCTGCCCCCGCACCGGTCACAAACACGAACGTCATCGCCGGATTCAATCTCGCCAGTGTCCCGGCCACGGCCAGCGTCATTTCGTAGCTGATCCGGCGATACTCCGCCTCGCTCATTCCAATCGACGAGACGCCCAGGCAGTAGAAACAGGCGTCATACCCGCTCAATTGCCCCTCCAAGGAACTCATATCAAAGAGGTTCTCATGAACGATCTCCTGCAGCTTTTCATTTTGGATACCGGTCGCCTTTCGCCCCACGGTCAATACCCGCTCCACATCTGGGGCCAGCAGACACTCCCGCAACACCCCTGCGCCCACCATCCCCGTCGCGCCAAACAGAATTACTTTCATCCCTGCTCCCCTCGGACAGATGTGCCCCCAGCCCGCCCCTACGTATCAGCACAATCTTTTTTAATTGGCGTTTTCATCTCTGGATGCAACTCTGGCCGCACCATTGTGAATCAACCAGAGTGGAATCCGGAGTACGTGAAACAATATGAAAAATATCTACTACTTCGGCGCACGCTTCAGAGTCTCTCTCCCACGAGCCTTCCACGACGCGGGACACACATTGCTGCGCGTCCCTTACGCCCAGGGTCTCCAGGAACTCAAATCCGGCGCCCCAAACTGCACCGCTGTCGTACTCGAGTGGCGCTCCAAACGCGATCAGCAGGTCATTGCCCAGGCAAAAGCTCACCGCGTCCCCATCCTGGTAATTACCGCCAAACTCGTCGCCGCCGTCGAGTCCGTTGGACCTGCAGCCGATCTCTACCTCGAAAAGCCCGCTCTCGACCACGAGGTCGTCTCCATGATGCTCGATCTGATGACAACCACCCGCGTCGCAGCTGCGGTCGCCTCAGCGACAAAGCAGTACTCCTCATTGCCCGTATCAGGAAGATAATCATTCGTTCCCGCTTCGGTTTCCGTCTGCAGCCCATCCTTTCGGAGTAATCTTGTGCCTGTAAAAAGGAGAGTCCCTCGTGCCAGCAAAATACTTGGTCAAGAGTCTCATTCTGCTCGTCTTTGTGCTCTGTGCCCTCGGCGCATGGGCGCAAATGCCTAACCCATATGGCCCACCGATCAGCCTGGAAGCTGCAAAGGCACCCGCCGCAGCCGCCCTGGCCGAAGCCGCCAAAAACAAGTGGACCATGGCCGTCGCCATCGTCGACACCAGCGGCAATCTGATCTATTACGAAAAAATGGACAACACGCAGATCGCGAGCGCCACAGTCGCTATTGAGAAGGCTCGATCCGCCGTCCTCTATAAGCGCCCCACCAAGGCGATGCAGGACGCATTGGCCGCCGGAGGCAATGGTCTCCGCATCCTTCGGCTCCATGACGCAATCCCCGTCGAGGGTGGAATCCCCCTCATCATCGACGGCAAAATCGTCGGTGCAATCGGCGTCTCAGGAGACACCAGCGACCACGACGGTATCTGCGCCACGGCCGGCGCGGCGATCATCAATAAGTAATCCGTAAAGCACTCCGCGCTGCGGGAGAGCGGCTCTATTTTCGCCGTTCTTCCCAGCGCCTTTGTTCTTCCAGATCGTGAATCAGTTCCTCATAACTCTCGCCCATCGCCCGCACGGAATACTGCTCCTGCACCCATTGCCTGCAATTTAGTGCGCGGATTCCGTCCAGCGTCGTGCATGCCCGCGCCATCTCATCCACGCTGTTCACCAGGAAGCCAGTGTCCTTCGTCACCACTTCTTTCAGCGCTCCCACGCTGAAGGCAATCACCGGAGTCCCGCACGCCATCGCTTCCAGCGCAACCAGTGAGGTTGTCTCCGCAACCTGGGAGGTCACCAGCAACGCCCGCGCCTCGCTCAGTAACTTCACTTTCTCTGTAAACGAAGGCAACTCCACAAAGCGCACCTGGTCGTGATCGATGCGCGGCTTGACCTCCCGCTCCCAGTACTGCTGGTGCCACGCAAAGGGATACACCTGCCCCGCCACAATGATCGGCACTCCCGCCTTTTTCGCTGCGTCAATTGCCAGGTGCGGAGCCTTCTCCGGACAGATTCTTCCAAGCCACATCACGTAATCCGCCCGTCGTTTGCCAACCGGAAAACGCTTCACATCAATCCCGTTTCGCACCACGGGCATCATCCGCGGGAGGTCCTTGAACTCCGCCTTCTGGCTCTCGCTCACGCAATTGAAGTACAAATTCTTCGCAGGGTTCTCGAAGATTCCCTCCGGATAAAGGGTGCGCGGCAAGTGCAATGTAGCCAGAACCGGCAAGTTCACCTTCGCCGCATGGCGGAAGAAATGCCCGCTATGGTCCAGCACCACGTCGAAGTTGCCATTAGCGCATGCTGACAACACGCGCTCCGTATGTTCACGCTCGCGCTCGTCAATTCCGTCGCGGATCAATTTGGTGATCTCGCCCGTCGCAATCAGCTTCCCGCGCAGCTCAGAACCGGCGCACGCCGCAACTTCGGTCTGCGAACCTCTCTCTGCCAACTCTTTTTCCAACGCCCAAAGTATCTGTTCCGCACCTCCCGCGCTCCTCTCGCTGACCGGCAGCAGAGGATACGCAACCATCAATACACGTCTCAATCCCGGGCCTCCAGAAACTCTGCAAATTTTGCGCTAACCTCGCGCGCGCTCATCCACCAATGCCACTGTTCGTAGTTCGTCAGCCCCGCATGAGGAGCTCTGGAATAATCGTACTTCACCTGCGGGCGAAGCACTTCCCGCCGCGCATCGAATGTCTGCAAAAAATCGCCCTGCGATTTATATTCCGCGCACATCGCTCTCTTGCGCTCCAACTCGCCCTCGCTGATCTCCACCGCACACTCTTCGCCACTCTCGCTTAGAAAGCGCTGTATCCGTAACTCACTTTCGCCGCCCTCCGTCCCGCTTTGCCGCGAATAGACTGCGGCCTCCCACACAGGCACCGCGAAACGCTCTCCCAGTCGTGCCGCCAGCAGGCTGCAACTGTCATGATCCGGATGCCCGCCTTCATAGGCCAGCGTCGCAATCGCCTCCGGACGCAATTGCTCCACGAAAGGCTCAAGCCGCGCCCAAGCAGCATTCAAATTCAGAAACAGCCGCTGATCCTCCAGCCGCTCATCCTCTTCTGCCAGCAACACTGGCCGCCCCACACCTATCGCCTGCATAGCCCGCCGCGCCTCTTCCTTGCGCACCGCCCGGTAAGCCTCTCGCGATCCGAACCGTCCCCAGAAGTATTCATCCCGAGGCGCTCCGTCGGTGGCAATCACCACCACCGCCTCGCGCACCTTCTGCATTAGTGCGCCATAAGCCACGCTCTCATCGTCCGCGTGCGCCACCAGCACCAATACTCGCCCAGTCAGTTCGGTCTTCCAGTCAGCCATCTGTCGTCTTGCTCCGGCCCTTGCTCTTCACTTTGAAACCTTGAAACTCGAAACTTTGAGACCTGTCTTCCCTACTCCGGCTCGGCCTCTTCTTTACCCGGAACCTTCCTCGCCGTTGGGTCTGCCACCCTTGTTGGCTGCCCCACCTGCTGCGCCGCAATCGCCAGAAAGTACGCATGCCAGAACGGATCTTCAATCCCGTTCAACTGCGTTGCAATCGTGGCGGGCGAGGCATAGGCCGCAAGCGAAATCAGAGCCCAGGACTGCCCATCCGGAGAACTGCACTCCGCGCACGCCCCGGCCTGGTACTTGGAGTTCACCACCACCACTCCCCGGGCAATCACTGCGCGCAGCGCATCCGGCCCGCGCCGCTCTCGCATGGCGTCCGCCAGTTCCCGAAAGGCTGCCCGCAAATCTGCATCCACCTTCGGAACGTCCATCTGTACCGCAACCCGCTCGGCCCGCACTGCAATCAGCTCAGGAGCCATCTTCCGCGCCTCTTCGTAGGCCTTCGGAGCCGAGATTCGCACATTGTTCAGCGCCGCTACGACGAGCCTTTTCTGCTCCTGCGTGAGCGGGACATTCTCATTCTCGGAGAACTTCCTGAGCTGTCCCACCACGGCCCGCCCAGCACCTTCCGCCGTGTCTTCGTAGATTGCCTCCATCGCCGCTGCCTGTTGCAGCAGACTCGCGAAATCGCTCACTCCGAACAGCCCCTCTTTTCCCTTCGCAAAGATCGCCAGCACCTGCTGGAAGTAGTCCTCTGCCGCATCCCCGTCAGGACGTAACCTGGCCAGCGCCATCGCACTCGCACTGTAGGGGAAGCCACCTTGCTCGCTCCATCGCCGCCCATGCGCCAGCAGAGTCTGCGCGCCAGCAGCGGGATGATGCTGCATATACCCGGCAAACACCAGTCGCGCCGCCATGGTTCGCGCATCTGCCCGGTCACCTTGCGGCTCCGGCGGCAGCGAATCCAGTAGCTCAAGCGCTTCGTCCGTGTCGTAGAAAGCCAGCCGTGCAGCCGCCGTGGCAATCACCGCATTGCGCGCGTCGTTCGCATCCGCTCCATCACCGTAGGGCATCTGCTGCCCCAGCCGAAACAGTTCCGCAGCCCACTCCTTCTTCTCCGTCGACATCAGCTCGGGACGCATCGTGTACAGCAGGCGTGTCATCAGCGCCACTCGACGCTGCACCTCCAGGTTCCGTGCCAGTGCATAGGAGTTCCGCGCCATCTGCTGCGCCAACTCCATCTGCGCCCGGCTCACCACCGGAGCGCTCTTCTTTGCCGCCGCGTGCTTCTTCTTTTTCGCTGCCGCTGTGGTGGCCGTTGCCACACCCGGCAGCACGAGTAGCAGTAGCGCTGCTGCAATCCACTTAATTCGTAGTTGATTCCACATCACAAAAGCTGCTCTCCCGCAGATGCTACAATCCCGCACATGTCCAAGGCTCGTGCAAAGAAGATAAAACTCTTGTTGCTGGATGTCGATGGTGTCATGACAGACGGTACCATTTTCCTCTTCCCTGCTGCTGCAGTACCCCAACCACCCTCGGCTGACACTCGCAGCAAGGCCGAAGCTGGCGGCTATGCAATCGCCAGCAATGACATGGTAGAGGCCAAAGGCTTCAATGCCCATGACGGCACCGCATTCTCGCTCGCTCGCCTCGGCGGCCTCAAGACAGGACTCATCACCAAGCGCATCTCGGAAACCGTACGCCTCCGCGCCCGCGATCTCAAAATCGAGCACGTCTACCAAGGTGCAGCCAACAAGTTGCTCGCTTTTGAGGACGTATTGAAAAAGGAGAATCTCAAGCCCGAGCAGGCAGCTTTCGTCGGAGATGACATCATCGATCTGCCCGTCATGCGTGCCTGCGGCCTGGCCTTCGCCGTCGCCAACGCCCGGGAAGATGTGAAGGACGAGGCGCACGTCATCACCGACCATCGCGGAGGCGAAGGAGCTGTCCGCGACGCTGTCGAATACATCCTGAAAGCACAGGGCTCGCTCGCCCGCTGCGTAGACGCCTACATCTCCGACCGCACCTCGATCGAAGAAAAGTTCCAGTAAGCAAAAAAAGCCCACCGGCCTACTCAGCCGGTGGGTCACCGTTTCCCCTGAGAACGTTTTCGTTTCAGAACGTTCCGCTTCAGGAGGCTCTGAAACAATTAGAATCGCCTCGCTAAAATAAGTTGTCTCTTTCAAAATTATTTTTCGATAATACTCGCGGCCTAAAACTCGCCCTCCCACCGAGCCACTACCACCGTCGCCAGGCAGTTTCCCAGTACGTTCACTCCCGTTCGTCCCATGTCCATCAACTGATCAATGCCCAGCAAGATGAACACCGGCTCAACCGGCAATCCGAAGCTACTGACGGTCCCCAGCAGAATCACCAGCGATGCGCGCGATACTCCCGCCACTCCCTTGCTCGTCAGCATCAAGGTCAGCATCAGCAGCAACTGCTGCCCCAGTGAAAGATGAACCCCCGCCGCCTGCGCAACGAACATAGCCGCCAGCGACAAGTACAGCGTGCTCCCGTCCAGGTTAAAGCTGTACCCAGTAGGCATCACGAAGGCCACCACCTGCCTCGGCACTCCCAGCTCTTCCATCCGTTCCATTGCAACCGGCAACGCCGCTTCGCTGCTTGACGTGGCGAATGCAATGGACACCGGCTCGGCCACCGCCTTCAAAAACCGCCGCAGCGGAACCCGCGCCAACAGCGCCACCGGAAGCAGCGCGCCCAGCACAAACACCGCCAGCGCTGCATACAACGTCGCCAGCAACCGCGCCAGGTTGCCCAGCACGCCAAGCCCCGTGGAAGCCACCGTGTAAGCCAGCGCCGCCCCTGCGCCAATCGGGGCAAAGTACATCACCATCTTCGTGAACTTGAACATCACCTCTGCCAGCGACTCCACCACCGCCAGCAGCGGACGCCGCCTCTCCGCGCTCACCATTGCCAGCGCGAACCCGAACAGCACAGCAAACACCACCACCTGTAGCACCTGTCCCTCGGCCACGCTCTTGGCAATGTTTTCGGGAAAGATGTGCAGTATCGTCTCCACCAGCGTCAGCTTCTGCGTAGGCAGCGCATCGCCCATCGCCGCGCCGCCCAGGTGAATCCCCACTCCCGCCTGTGAAAGATGAATCGCAACCAGTCCAATCGCCAGCGCAAATGTAGTGAGGACCTCAAAGTACACAATGGCCTTCACTCCCATCCGCCCCACCTGCTTCAGGTCGGCGTGGCCCGCAATGCCGCTCACCAGCGTGGCAAACAGCAGAGGCGCAATGATCGTCTTGATCAGTCGCAGAAACACCAGGCTCAGCACGCGCAAACTCAGCGCCACCGCCGGAGCGTCGTGCCCCAGTTCCGCGCCCAGCATCATGCACACAAATATCCAAGTAGTCAGCGAGCGCCGCACAACGGCATACATCAGCAGCAGAACCAGTGCCGCCCAGCGCAGCCATAGCAGTGCCTGCTCCGTCACAGGCACGCCCGCGTAGCGGCCCAGCGCCCAAACAACGGCCACCAATCCGTACGCTGCCACCGCCGCCCAAGCCGCTCTCTGCCTCATCCGTCGATAACCTTGCCGGTGCCCCCATCCTTAACCGCGTTTTCCGCGGTTAGGGTGGGGTAGTTCACTCTTCTTTGCTCCTGCTCTTACCTGCGTAACCTGTGTAACCTCGAACTACCGCAGCAAATCCTCCAACTCCACGCCCTTGTCCGTCTTCTCATCCCGATACTTCACAATCACCGGAGTGTAAACGCTGAGTCCCCACTCGGCGGCCTTGCCCTTGGTGATTGCTCTTGCTCCGGCCACCACCACCGCTCCCTCAGGAACCACCAGCGGCTCCGTCTCTGTCGCGCGATAAATCTCGCCGCGCACCGTATCAAACAGCGGAGTTGACCTCGTCAGAATCACGCCCGATCCCAGCACCGCGCGTCGCAGCACCTGCGTGCCTTCGTAAATGCCGCAGTTGCCGCCCACCAGCACATCGTCTTCCATCACCACGGGAGTCGCGCC
>Ga0181531_10003164_pt1 | contig 10151 bp, 12 predicted proteins | sample PEATcosm2014_Bin_38_FD_119743 | JGI IMG/M metagenome (GOLD analysis project Ga0181531, IMG submission 119743) | Peatland microbial communities from MTU Mesocosm Facility, Houghton, MI, USA - PEATcosm2014_Bin11_10_metaG | ecosystem: Environmental > Terrestrial > Soil > Wetlands > Peat | place... | reverse complement strand
GCCGACATTGCCGCGGTGCTGTTGCGGCTGGCCGAAGCCGAAAAAGTCGTGGCGCTGTTCCGCGACCATTACAACATTCCGCTGGTTCACGTCGACGACAGCGAGGTCTTCCTCAAGGCGCTTTCTGGCATTACCGACCCGGAAACCAAGCGCAAGACCATCGGCAAATTGTTTATCGATGTGTTCGAAGCCGAGGCCAGGAAGCTTGGCGGCGCTGAATTCCTGGCCCAGGGCACGCTTTATCCCGACGTCATCGAGAGCGTGTCGTTCACCGGCGGGCCGTCGGTGACGATCAAGTCGCACCATAACGTCGGCGGTCTGCCCGAACGCATGAATATGAAACTCGTCGAGCCGCTGCGCGAATTGTTCAAGGACGAAGTGCGCGCGCTCGGCCGCGAGCTCGGCCTGCCCGACGCCTTTGTCGGCCGCCATCCGTTTCCCGGCCCCGGTCTTGCGATCCGCTGCCCGGGCGAAATCACCCGCGAAAAGCTCGAGATTTTGCGGCTCGCCGACAACGTCTTCATCGAGGAAATTCGTCGCGCCGGACTCTATGACGATATCTGGCAAGCCTTCGCGGTGCTGTTGCCGGTGCGCACCGTCGGCGTCATGGGCGACTTTCGCACCTACGATTTTGTCGTCGGCCTGCGCGCCGTCACCTCGACTGACGGCATGACGGCGGATTTCTACCCGTTCGATATGAAGTTCATCGGCGCGGTGGCGACGCGGATCATCAATGAGGTTAAGGGTGTTAACCGGGTCGTATACGACGTGACGAGTAAGCCGCCCGGGACGATCGAGTGGGAATGATTGACGGTACGAAAAGCGGGGCGATTCGTCAATCGGAGAGAGATCGAAACAAAGTTCGACTGGTTTGAGAGCGGGTTAGTGCATGTTCAGTGTCGCGCTAACGATTGACGCTTCATTCGCTGATTTATACTTGGCTCGCTTTATCTTGGGAGATTACCATGGCGAGCCCAAAACGGACGCTGGAATCCGTCAAACGCGGCGGCGGTAGTGTAGCATTCAGGGATTTGCAACGATTGTTGGAGAAGTTAGGATTTCAGCTCGTGCGCGTGAGCGGCAGCCACCACATTTATATCCATCCAAGCGTGCCGCGGCCAATGAATGTTCAATCCGCTGGAAAGGACGCTAAGCCATATCAAGTTCGCCAATTGAGAGATATAATTGAAGAGTTCGCGTTGAAGCTCGAAGAGTGACCATGAACCACTACGCCATCATCGTATTCTGGTCCGACGAGGACCGCGCCTGGGTCGCGGACGTCCCTGACCTGAAGCCGTGTTCGGCATTCGGCAGCACGCCCGAAGAAGCCGTCGCTGAAGTGTCTATAGCAATGGAAGCGTGGTTGGCCGCGGCGCGTGACGCGGGTCTGGAAATACCGAAGCCGCGGTTCCAGCCGCACCACGAAGCGGCCGAGTGATTGGGCGCGCGAGCGTCGCGGTCGTCGGTCTCGGCAGCATCGGCGGCATCATCGCGGGATCGCTGCGCGCAGCCGACCGGCACGATGTTGTCGCCTGCGTGCGCAAGCCCATCGAGCATCTCACGCTGGAGCGGCCGAACGACACTGTTACGGTCGCGTTGCGCGTTCTGACCGACCCGGCGCAGGCGACGCCGGTGCAGTGGGTCCTGCTCTGCACCAAAAACTATGACACGGTGTCGGCCGCGCCTTGGCTTGCAAAACTATGCGATCGCACGACGCGCGTCGCGGTGATGCAGAACGGGATCGGACACGCCGCACGCTTGGCACCCTATATCGGCGGCGCCACCGTCGTACCGACCATCGTCTATTATAACGGCGAACGGCTGGCGCCCGATCGGGTGCGATTTCGCCGCGCCGGCGACCACGATCTTGTCGTTGCCGACGACGCGAACGGCCGCGCCTTCGCCGAACTCTTGACCGGCACGCAGATGCGGATCCAGTTCAGCGATGATTTCCACGCACTGGCCTGGCGGAAACTCCTCATCAACGCCGCCGCCAATCCGATCACGGCGCTCACGCTGCAGCGCCAGGCCGTGTTGCGCCGTCCGGACGTCAAAGCGCTGTGTCTGGCCATCCTGGAGGAGGCGAAGGCCGTCGCGGAGGCCGATGGGGCGCGCTTGCGGCCCGATGAGCCAGCACAAATCATCGCGACCATGATGACCTATCCCCCGGACGCCGGCACCTCGATGTATTTCGACCGCCTCGCCGGGCGGCCGGTCGAGATCGAGGCGATCAACGGCGCCATCGTCGCCGCCGGGGAGAAATACAGGATACCGACGCCGCTCAACCGCACGCTGCTGACATTATTGCGCGCGGTCAATGAAAGCGGCGAGAATAAGCCATCGGCGTGATATTGAATTTGCCGAGAGACCAAGTGGAGGCACGTTTTGCCCATCACCATCTACGGCATCAAGAATTGCGACACCATGAAGAAGGCGCGCGCTTGGCTCGACAAGCATGGCGTCGACTACGCGTTTCACGATTATAAAACGGCCGGGATCGAGCGCGAACGGCTTGAGCGATGGGAGAAGAAGGTCGGCTGGGAAACGCTTCTGAATCGCGCCGGGACAACCTTTCGCAAGTTGCCCGACAAGGACAAGAACGGGCTTAACGCCAATAAGGCGGTGGCGCTGATGCTGGCCCAGCCGTCGATGATCAAGCGGCCTGTGCTCGATCTCGGCTCTGGCAAATTGCTGGTCGGATTCAATCCGGAACTTTACGCCCCGGTCGCGGGCCACCGCACAGCGCGATAATTAAGGCAGAAAATTTCAGTCGTTCGGGCCCCGCGGAAAAAAGTTCCATGCTCGGGCGCGATGAAAATATGCGCATGGAACTTTTGCATCAAATTTGCTCATGGAACTTTTGCGTTAGCGAACCATTAAAGAACAAGTTCGAAGTCATTTTCCCGCCACTAATCGACCATGCTTTGTCCGAAGAGCTACGGCTCTCTCATACACGCGACGGGGCAAGATCTAGGCTCAGTCGGGGACTGAAGTTTGGGGTGAGCTTGCGGGGGCGAGCCTGGAGGTTGAAATGAGTTTGCGTGCGTTTGTGGGCGGCATCGCGATGGCCGCCGGTACTGTTGCTTGCGTTTGTTCCGTGAAAGCGGCCGACTTGCCGCTAGCCCGCGCGCCGGCCGCCGTTCAGCCGGTCGCCTACGCGCCGCCGGTCTATAACTGGAGCGGTTTTTACGTCGGCGGTCACATCGGTGGTGGCTTTGCTGATTCGTCGTGGAGCGATCCATTCGGCGGCGCGACAAACACTTTCAACAAGGATGGTTTCCTCGGCGGCGCCCAAGTCGGCGTCAACGCCCAGTTCAACTGGCTCGTACTCGGGCTCGAGGGCGATTTCAGCTATACTGGAATCAAGGGCAGCGGCACCGATTCGATCGGCGATGCGATCAACACCAACACGCAATGGACGTCGACCGCGACCGGTCGAGTCGGCGCGGCCTTCGATCGTCTATTGGTTTACGGCAAAGCCGGCCTTGCCGTCGCGCGCGATCAGAGCAGCTTGACCGATACCTTCGGCGTAACGTCGAACGCTGGCGCTTTGACGCGGACCGGCTGGACCGCCGGCGCGGGTCTCGAATATGGGCTGAATGAGCACTGGTCGGCGCGCCTCGAATACGATTACTTGGGCTTCGGTAACCAAGCTCTGAATTTTACGACGCCGAATATCGGAGCCGTTACGTCGAATGCGAGCCTCAATGTGCAGGAAGTCAAGGCTGGGATAAACTACCGGTTCTGACAGCGCATAGCTGAGATTCCGGTCCCGGGAGACCGACCGCGCCGATCAGACTGCAATAACTTCGAGCCGATCGGCGCGGCCGGCTTCTCCCTCGCTCCGTGACGGAGCAGCGGGCTTTTGGTCGCGGCTATATTGCCGCGGCGAACAGCCCATGACCCTCTTGAACGCCGTGCTGAAGGCGCTTTCGGATTCGTAGCCGAGCGTTCGGGCTATCGCGGAAATGGGCTCGCTGGAATTCACCAGACTGTCGCCTGCCAGCAGCATGCGCCAGCGCGTCAGGTATTCCATCGGCGATGTCCCGACTGTCTGTTTGAATTTCACGGCAAAGCTCGATCGCGACATCCGGGCGCGCGCCGCCAGCGCATGCAATGTCCAGCTCTGCGCCGGATCGGCATGGATGGCGTTGATCGCCGCGCTTATCTGTTTATCCGCGAGCGCGAAAAGCCATCCGACGCCGCCTTGCAAGCCTTCCGCCAGATGCAGCCGGAGCGCCTGAACCAGCATCATATAGGCGAGGTGTTGCGCGACCAGAAAGCCGCCCGGCTGCGGTTCGCGCAACTCCTGCCGCATCCGCTCCAAAGACCACCGCAGCGCCGCCTTGTCCGCTTCTTTGCGGATATGAACGATCGGCGGCAGCACGTTCAACAGGATGTCGGCATGATTGCCGGCGAGGGCAAAGAACCCGCCGACGATCAAGCAATCGCCGCCGCCATTGAGCGAGCGCACGCCGCCTTTTCGCGCGGTCAAAAGAACCGTGTAGTCGACGGGCGTCAGCTTCAGGTCGCTGGCGAGCCGGAACGGCCGCCCCCGTGGCAGCAGAAAGCAATCTCCCGTGGTCAGGTGCACCGCGTCAGGAACGCCGTCGACGGACAGCCAGCACTGGCCGGAAACCACGGCGTAGCATTTGATGCCTTGGTGCTGGCCGAACTTGATTGACCACTTGCCGGCCATGTCAAAACCGCCGGCGGAATAACTGCGCGGTTTGAGGAGCGACAGTACGTCGGAGAGCGGATCCATGGGTCGGCCTGGACGATTGCGAAGATAATATGGACGTTACAGCATAGATCGTATTGCGGCAACGACCTATCTCGATGATCGCGGGACCGCGATGCGGTCATCAAACAGCAGAGTAAAGGAGAAGCCGCGATGCATGTCTTGGTCACCGGCGCGACAGGTTTTATCGGTTCTGCGATTGTTCAGGAGCTCATTAACGCGGGCCATCAGGTGCTCGGTCTTGCTCGCTCCGATGCGGGCGCCAAGTCGCTTATCGCCGCTGGCGCGCAGGTGCATCGCGGCGAACTTGAAGACCTTGAGAGCCTGCGCAGCGGCGCCGCCGCGGCAGATGGCGTGATTCACACCGGCTTCATCCATGACTTTTCGAGATTTACGGAAGCCTGCGAGATAGATAGGAGCGCTATCGAAGCGCTCGGCGCCGTGCTCGCCGGTTCAGGCCGGCCCTTGATCGTGACCTCCGCCACGGCGGTCTCTCACACGCCGGGGCGCCTCACGACCGAGGAAGACGCGCCCAACTCACCGGTACCGCGCGTCGCTTCGGAAGAAGCAGCCGCTGCTGTGATGGCGCGAGGCGCGCACGTTGCGGTGATGCGCCTTCCCCAGGTCCATGATCCGGTCAAGCAGGGCCTCATCACCTACCTGATCGCGACGGCCCGCGAGAAGGGTGTTTCGGCCTATCTCGGCGACGGGCTCAACCGATGGCCCGCGGTGCACCGGCTCGATGCCGCCCGTCTCTACAGGCTGGCGCTTGAGAAGGGTTCAGCCGGGGCCCGTTATAACGCGGTCGCGGAAGAGGGTGTGCCGTTTCGCCAGATCGCCGAGGCAATCGGCCGGGGCCTGAAGGTGCCGGTCGTCGCCAAGTCTGCCGAGGAGGCAGGCGCGCATTTTGGCTGGCTCGCGCATTTCGCCGCGCTGGACATGCCGGCATCCAGCGCGCTCACGCGGGAACGGCTGGGATGGCGTCCGAAAGGGGTCGGGTTGATTTCAGATCTCGACCAGGCGCGAGATTTCGAATCCCGAGCAGACGGCGTAGCTGCGGCGCGCGCTTCCTAATCGATCTTAATCTTGGCCGCCTCAATGACCGGGGTCCAGCGGGCGATGTCGGCACTGACGCGGGCGCGGAACTCGCCCGTGCTATCGGGATCCGGCTCCATGAATTGGCTCGTCAGCTTTTCGCGGATCGCGCGCGAAGTGAGGGCATCCCTCACCAGGCCGCCGATCCGGTTCACCGTCGCGTCGGAGAGTCCGGCCGGTGCGACGAGGCCCATCCAGGCATCGGCTTCGACGTCGATGCCGGCTTCCTTCAGGGTGGGGATGCCGGGCATCAGCGCGGAACGCTCGACGGTCGAGACGGCGAGGATTTTCACGGCGCCGGAACCCAGTTGCGGCACCACCGAAATTGCCGGCAAGCAGACCATCTGCACGTCGTTGCGAATGAGCGCCGTCATTGCCTGCGGCGACGACGCATAGGGAATATGCACAAGCTGCGTGCCGCTCTTAAGCGCGATGGCTTCCATGGCGAGTTGCGACAGCGACCCGGCGCCGATCGAGCCGAACGAATACTTTCCCGGGTTGGCTCTGATGCGATCGATGAGCTCTCTCAGATCGTTCACGCCAAGGCTTGCATTGATCGCCAACACGCTGGGTTGCGTGACCAGCATCGTAAGCAAGGTGAGATCCTTTGTAGGATCGTACGGCAGATTGCCGAACAGTAGTTTGTTGATGGCGAGTGGTCCGCCGATACTGACTCCGATGGTCGCGCCGTCCGGCGGCGCTTTGGCCACGTCATTAGTGCCGGTGTTGCCGCTGGCCCCGGGCTTGTTTTCGACGATGAACGTCTGCTGCACCTTTTGCTGCAAATAGTCGGCGAGCAGCCTTGCCACGATGTCGGGGGTCGCTCCGGCCGCGAACGGCACGATAATTCTAACGGTCCCGGTCGGCCAATCCTGCGCGGCGGCGGAGACCGCGCCGAGCAAAACGGCGAATAACGCCACGACGCTTCGCCGCATTTGATTGTCCTTCGCGTTTCCTCTGAGCGGCGGAACACCTACCATGGTCGTGAATAAATGCGAAACGAACCGGACCATAACCGCTGCGACGAATCTCCCGGAATGGCGATGTGACGTCATTGACAATAGACGCCCACTCGCCATGATCGCGCCCGCGACGGGCGAGGCGGCCCCCAAATGTTAATTAGCCGGCCAGAGACTCAACCTCGGACGTTTGCGGCTTCATCATGGGACTTGCGGTCGAAATCCTCGGGCTCATTGTTTTTCTTGGCGCGCATGTGTTTGTGACCATGCGCGGCGAGCGCGCCGCGCTCGTCGCCAAATTAGGCGTCGCGCCCTATCGCTTGTTGTTCTCGCTGGTCTCGATCGTCGGCATCGTGCTCATCGGCTACGGCTTTGCCGAATATCGCGCGGCTGGTCCGATTGCCGTGTGGAATCCGCCGCCGTGGACGCGCCACATCGTCGAGGGGCTGATGTGGCTGGCCAGCATCATGGTCGCCGCCACCTATATTCCCGGCAACATCAAGCGTGTGCTCAAGCACCCGATGCTGGTCGGGGTCAAAACCTGGGCCTTCGCGCATTTGTGCGCCAATGGCGATCTCGGCGGCATGATTTTGTTCGGTTCGGTGCTGGCTTGGGCGGTGTATGACCGTATCACGCTGAAGCGCCGTAGCGATCCCGGTGCGCCGCCGATCCCGAGCGGCGGCGGCAAGAATGATCTGATCGCGGTTGTTGTCGGCACGGTCCTCTATCTGTTGCTGGGATTTGTTTTTCATCCGATCGTGATCGGCGTGCCAGCGTTTGGGCCTTAAACCATGTCGGCGCAAAACGAGACGAGACGACTGACCGCGCCCGATATTCGCGCCCGCAAGGGCGGCGAACCGCTGGTCTGCCTGACCTCTTATCACGCCCATACCGCAGGTATCGTCGACGCCTATTGCGACGTTATTCTGGTCGGCGACTCGCTCGGCATGGTGATGCATGGTCTCGAGACCACGGTGCCGGTGACGCTCGAGATGATGATCCTGCAAGGCCGCGCGGTGATGCGCGGCTCGAAACGGGCGTTGGTGGTCGTCGACATGCCGTTCGGCTCCTACGAGGCTTCCAAAGAGCAGGCTTTCGCCTCGGCGGCGCGCATCATGAAGGAAACCGGCTGCGGCGCGATCAAGATCGAAGGCGGCCGCCGGATGGAAGAAACGATTGCGTTTTTGGCCGAACGCGGCGTGCCGGTGATGGGCCATGTCGGGTTGACGCCGCAGGCGATCAACACCATCGGCTCGTTTCGCGCGCAGGGCCGCGACCGGAGCGACTGGGCGCCGATCGAGGCCGATGCGCGTGCGGTCGCGGACGCCGGTGCGTTTGCCGTCGTCCTCGAAGCGATTGCCGAGCCGCTGGGCCGGCGGATCACGGCGCAGGTCGCCATTCCGACGATCGGTATCGGTGCCAGCGTCGCCTGCGACGGCCAGATCCTGGTGCTCGAAGATATGCTCGGACTGTCGCCGCGGGTGCCGAAATTCGTCAAACGCTTCGGCGATCTCGGGCCGTCGATCGAGCAAGCGATCAAAAGCTATGCGGCAGAGGTGCGCGCGCGCAGTTTCCCGGGCCCGGATCATGTCTACCCGATGCGCAAGATCGTCAGCGAACCCGTGAGCGAGCCCGCCACGACCAAACCGGTGGCACGGGCCAAAGGCCCGTCACGGGTCTAAGGCCTCTAAACCATGCGCAATGGTCGCAGGCGAAGGGTTGGATTTTGCCTTCCTCACGCCACAACATTAAACTAGTTGCGGCAAGGCTTTCCGGGTTCCAAGGCTCTCAAGCCGATTAACTTGTTTACGTTCTGTTCCGAATGCCGCCGCGCTGTTTGGCCCGCCTGGGGTGGGGCTGCCGGAACGTGAAGGCCTGCTGAAGTGAGTGCTGGGGACGGTTTTCGTGAGCGATATATTCAATGAAGTCGACGAGGAAATTCGCCGCGAACAGCTGAATAAGCTGTGGCAGCGCTACGGCACCTATATCATCGCGTTGTGCGTTCTGGTGGTCGCGGGTGTCGGCGCCTGGCGCGGCTATGAATGGTGGCAAGCGAAGCAGGCAGCCCAGGCCGGCGCCGCATTCGAGCAGGCCGTCACCCTGGCTGAGGCCGGCAAGCACCAGGAGGCTGAGGCGGCCTTCGCTAAGATCGCCAGCGACGGCACGGCCAGCTATCGCGTGCTCGCGCGACTTCGCGACGCCGCCGAACTTGCCCGAACCGACAGCAAAGCTGCGGTCGCCGCTTATGACGCGATTGCCAACGACAACACTGCCGGACAGGTCATCCAGGACTTGGCCGCGGTGCGCGCCGGCTTTCTGCTGGTGGACACTGCGCCTTTTTCCGAAATCCGGACCCGGCTCGAGCCATTGACGGCGCCTGACCGGGCTTTTCGCCACAGCGCCCGCGAAATCCTGGCGCTGTCGGCCTGGAAGGCCGGAGATATGGCGGCGGCGCGGCAATGGGCCGACATGATCATAACCGATCCGCAGACCCCCTCCGGGACGCGCAGCCGCGCCGAAGTTTTGAGCGAGCTCCTTGCAGCGAGCGGCAAGGGCTGAGCAGAGATGTCGACCCGGCGCTCCCCTTCAGTGTTGCGGGTTTTTTCGGCGCTTGCGCTGGTTCTCGTGCTTGCCGGTTGTAGCAAAGGCGGCCAATTCGATCCCACCGAACTGTTCAACTCCGACGATTTCGACAGCAAGAAAAAACTCAAAGGCGAGCGCGAGCCGGTATTCCCCACGGGGGTGCCGGGCACGACCACGGGCGTGCCGGCGGAGTTGGTGAAAGGCTATCAGCCGCCGCCGGAGCAGACCGACGCCAACGCCGCGCCCGCGCCGGCGGCGCAGAAGCCGAAACCCAAGCCCAAGCCCAAAGTCGCGACGGCAACGCCGCCGGCGCGGCCTCGGATTAGGGTCGGACCGACACCGACTGCGCCGCCGCAGGCAACTTCGTCATCTTCGGTATGGCCGGCGCCGCCACCGGCAACCTCGGCACAATCGGCATGGCCGGCGCCGCCGCCGGCAAACTCGGCGCAATCGGCGTGGCCGGCGCCGTCGCAAACTGCTCCTGCGCAGCAAACGGCCCAACCCTCGGCATCGATCTGGCCGAATCCGCCCGCGCCGGGGAAGGTTTCCCAATAGCCCCTGCCTGGTAGCCCATGCCTGCGGGTTACGCTGCCGCCGTGCTATGACTGGCCCGTGGATCCGCCTACGCCTGGAAATATGTCATTTGATTTTATCTCGTGACCGAGCCGGCTTTGGCTCGGATGAAATGAGATACCGCGTCGCTTTGCAAAGTCCCTCACGATGTCCTTTACCGTCGTTATCGTTGGCCGTCCCAATGTCGGCAAATCGACTTT
>Ga0181531_10003162_pt1 | contig 10152 bp, 9 predicted proteins | sample PEATcosm2014_Bin_38_FD_119743 | JGI IMG/M metagenome (GOLD analysis project Ga0181531, IMG submission 119743) | Peatland microbial communities from MTU Mesocosm Facility, Houghton, MI, USA - PEATcosm2014_Bin11_10_metaG | ecosystem: Environmental > Terrestrial > Soil > Wetlands > Peat | place... | reverse complement strand
GGATTTCACCAAGGAACCAGTTCGCTTTGCCCGTGAACTTCTCGCGAGCAATATTCGTGCCATGAAAATCTGGCCCTTCGATCCGATCGCGAGAGAAACCGGGGGGAATCACATTTCTGCGGATCAACTGCGCCGCGCAATCGAACCGCTGAAGCTTATCCGAGAGGAGTTCGGCGACGCGATCGACGTGGCGATCGAATTTCACGGCTTCTGGAATCTGCCGTGCGCGAAGAAGATTGCGGCTGCCTTAGAGCCTTACAAGCCCATGTGGCTGGAGGAAATGCTGCCGCAGGATAATCTGGCTGCTTATGCCGAGCTTGCGCATTCCACTTCTTCGCCCCTTTGTATAAGCGAGCGACTGATGACCCGTTGGGCATTTCGCGAACTTCTAGAAAATCGAGCGGCTGCGATCATCATGCCGGACATAGCGTGGTGTGGAGGAATCTCCGAGGGCAAGAAAATCGCAACGATGTCGGAGACCTACTATCTGCCCATCGCGCCGCACAATTGCGGAGGTCCCATACTGCATTTTGCCACGGCGCACCTCGCCGCGAATGTCACGAATTTGTACATCATGGAGACGGTTCGACGTCACTACAACGAAGAGTATGAGGGATCGGTCACGCAGTCCCTGGTTCCCAACAAGAGCGGCGAATTGCCATTGCCACCTGGGCCTGGCCTGGGAGTGGAGTTAACTCCTGCGGTGCTCACGAGCAAGGATGCGATCGTGAGACGATCGGCTCTTTAATACTATCGACGACCGCAGGATGGAGTCCTGCTACGCCGGTTTTTCTGGTTCATCAGTGAGCATTGCGAGCAATGTGCCACACGGTACGTTGACGCCGAGTTCAACCTGGATTGGGCCCAGATAGCCCTTTCCCATCGACTCGACTTCCATCTCAATCTTGTCGGTTTGAACGGTAAAAAGCGGATCGCCTTTTTCAACAAACTCTCCCGGCTTTTTCAACCAACTCGTCACCGACCCTTCCTCCATGGTCAGGCCAAGCTGCGGCATCACGATCTTGTACGCCATCTTTAAGAATGTCTCCTTGATTTACTGACCATCTCTTCGACCTCATCCACAATGCGGTCGACGGATGGAATCATCTGATTTTCAAGAACCGGACTGAACGGGTTCGGGACCGGCAAAGAACAGATTCGCTTTGGGGTCACCTGCAGTTCGTGAAAGCAATCCTCCACCGCGATCGCCAGAAGTTCCCCTGCGAAGCTGCAGAATGAGGGCGACTCATCGATGACAACCAGCTTGCCGGTCTTTTTGATGGAGTCCGTGATCTTCTTCCGATCAAGGGGAACGATTGTCCGCGGATCGATAACCTCGGCGGAAATTCCCTTCTGTTCGAGCTCAACCGCGGCTTTGGCGGCCAAATCTACCATGCGGGACATCGCGATAATTGTGAGGTCTTTACCTTCGCGCACGATGCGGGCATCTCCTAAGGGAATGAGATATCCGTCTTCGGGAACGTCGCCTTTCGTGTTGTAGAGAGATTTATGCTCAATCAGGACGACAGGACCAGGCTCTCGGAGAGAGCTCTTGAAGAGTCCCTTGAGATCGTAAGGATTGGACGGCAGCACAACCTTTAAACCCGGGGTATTGGCAAACCAGTTGTAAAAAGTGTGCGAGTGGTGTGCGCCGGCGTTACGCACTGCGCCCATTGCGCCGCGGATGAGGACAGGCGCCTTGATCTTACCGTTCGACATGTAAGAAATATTCGCAGCCTGCTGAACGATCTGAGTGATTGCTTCGAGAGCAAAATCAAGAAATACTTCGTCCACAACCGTGCGAGTACCGGCCATGGCAGCCCCAATTGCCACGCCCGTGGCACCCAGTTCGCAGATCCCGGTATCGCGCAGCCGATCATCGCCGAATTGCTTCCAGAGTCCGCGGGTCTGACGGAAGTTCCCGCCGCGTGGGCCGATCCCTTGCCCGATGTAAACTATGCTGTCATCCTTGGCCATTTCTTCGCGCAGAGCTTCGACTCCGGCATCCGCATACGTTATTATCCGGCCTTGATTCGACATACCTTCTCCTCAGCTAAAACACATGGTCATTTACAGAGTTTGCCGGCGGTTCCGGGCTATTCTCAGCGAATTCCACCGCTTGATCGATGAGTTGCTCTACCTCCTGATCAGCTGCCTGCAATTGGGCCTGGTTCGCCGGGTCAGAATCCAGAAGCAGCTTATGAGCGAGCTTCACGGGGTCCCTTTGTTTCCACTGTTGAACCTCTTCACGAGTGCGATAATCCGTGCCGGGATCACCCTCGTGATGGCCTACGTACCGATAGGTCTTGCATTCGATCAGGGTAGGCCCATCCCCCACGCGAGCCCGGTTGATCGCAGTGTGCGCAGCCTCATGCACAGCGATCACATCCTGTCCATCAACCTCTACACCTGCCATTCCGTAGGCCGCTGCGCGACTCGCCACGCTGGTGTTCTTGGTGGCTCGCAGAAAAGCCATCTCAGTCGCATACAGGTTGTTTTCGCATACGTAGACGACCGGCAAATTCCAGACGGAACCCAAGTTGACAGCCTCGTGAAATGACCCGCTGTTGACGGCGCCGTCGCCAAAAAAACAAACCACGACCTGTCCATTCTTGCGCAGCTTTGCGCTTAGCGCGGCCCCGGTCGCGAGTGGAATCGGAGCGCCCACAATTCCGTTTGTACCCATGAATCCATATTCCGGCGCATACATGTGCATGCTGCCGCCGCGTCCGCCTGAGCTTCCTGTTGTCTTGCCCCACAGTTCAGCAAGCACGATCTTTGCCGGAACTCCTTTGGCGAGGGCGTGGCCATGGCCGCGATGGGTGCTGAACACCAGATCCTGCGTCCGAAGGTTCGAACATACTCCCACGCCAACCGCCTCTTCTCCGACATAAAGGTGAACAAATCCGGGCAGCCTCGCGTTGCGGTACAGTTCTTGCACCTTGAGCTCGAACAGCCTTAGTTCGAGCATCTTCTTGTAATATTGCAGGAGCAATTCCTGTGAAATGTGCTCTGTCAGAACTCGTTCCGGCATAGTCAGGCCTCCCAATTCTTATTGCGCTAGCGGCAGCCGTTGGGGTGCGCGCTCCAGCTGCGAACGATAGACTGCAGTAAATAGTTCAACCACCCGGCGTCCCGCTTCTGCATCCACAAAGGGCGCGCGATCTTCTGATACCGCAGCAAGAAAATCTGCCAGTTGTAACTGGTGGTAGTAAGTCATCACATTCCATGGTCGCGAACGATCTTCAGCATTCCACGTATTCAGATGCTGTTCTTCGCCGGGTACCGTCCACAGGTCATTAAAAGGGGGATCCATTTTTTCGGTAACCCCGGAAATAAAAGGCGAACCACTATCGATCTCCGCGCCGACCGAAGCCCCGGAAGAACCGTGAATATGAATTTTTCCGTAAAGCCCGGGACGCTGCGAATTGCTTAGTACAATGGAGCCCATCCCACCGCCTTCGAAGCGCACTGAAGCAACCACGGTGTCGTCCACTTCGATTCCGGGATGGTTGTAGTTATCCCAATAGCCGTGCAACTCCACGGGGGGGCCCATCAACCAACAGAGGAGATCGAGATAGTGTGGCGCCTGGCTTACCACCACTCCGCCGCCCTCACCCTTCCAAGTTCCTCGCCAGGGATCCGAACGGTAGTAAGCAGGTTCTCGCCAGCCCAACATCGTCACCATCGCGAGCACGGGCTTTCCAAGTTTTCCAGCATCGATAGCTTCCTTCATTCGCTGTACAGGCTCGTACCAGCGCCGTTGGCTGATGACTCCCAGTTTGATTCCGGCAGCACGAGCAACTGCGATGGCGCGGTCGCACGAAGGAAGATCGATGGCGAGGGGTTTCTCGGAAATCACGTGCACACCCGCGGACGCAGCAATCTCGACAGCGGCGGGGTGTTGAGTGTGTTGTGTGCAGACCGACAGCACATCTACCTTTTCCCGCTTCAACATCTCAGCCAAATCGGTGTAGGGATTGACGTGGAGTTTTTCCGCGAAGGCTTTTGCACGATCGGGCGCAACGTCGCAGACCGATACCAGCTCTGAGTTTGGCAGCGACTGATACGCGAGCGCGTGAGTGCCGGCAACCTTGCCGCATCCAACAATCGCTGTCTTCAGTCGAGTGGAACTTGTGTTTTGCGTCATCTTGTTTTTTTCAACGACCACGCCTCACGGGTTAATCACAATTAGGAGATGGAGGAGCCGTCCGATTCTCCGGGACGATGCCGCAGTTCCACCAGAAAGCCAAGGAGATCTTGTGTATCAAGCAACGCCCAACGAGTGCCCGGACGAATCCCAGTCCCCGACTGCAGAACGCCAATCCCGGACTTTGCCAACTCCTGAATCACGGGGTCGATATCGCTAACCTCGAAAAGGACGTGGTGAATTCCACCGCCGCTTTCATCAAGGAAATCCTGGTAACCGTTATGTCCCTCGAGGGGTTGAATCAGCTCGACCTCTACCCCTCCCAGTTGGACAAACGCCTGCCTTATCCGAATGCGCTCTTCCACGCCGCGGTAGTAGTACTTTGATTCCGCACGATCGGGCCACTCTACAAAACGGAACGGCCCAATACCAAAGAGAGAAGTGAGCATCTGCGTCGTTCGATCGATATTGGGGACGACGATCCCAATCTGCACGAGTTGCTTGAGCTGTATTCCGCCAGGAAGGGGCGATGACGAGATTGACGTGATTTGGCGGTAAATATCCTTCTCCGTCGAGGTCATCGAGCCAGATAGCCTCCATCCACCGGAAGAATCACTCCCGTAACCATGGAAGAAGCCTGGGACGCCAAAAATAGTGTGGGGCCTACAATCTCCTCCGGCTCACCCACGCGACCGAGCGGGATACCAGAAACCCAGGTTTGCATCAGCTTTTCAGGATCAAACTGCGGCTTGGCCATAACGTCTTTGAGGCCGGGTGTCATGAACTGGCAAGGGGCGATGGCGTTAACGCGGATTCCTCGGTCAGCCCACTCCAGAGCTAACTGCTTGGTCAGCGCATTAACGCCGCCCTTGCTGGCGCAGTAAGCATTCGCACCGCGGCCCACTCCTACGACGCCTGCGATCGAAGAAAAGTTGACGATGACGCCACTCCGCTTCTCGAGCATGTGGCGCGCTGCAGCCTGGCAACACAAGAACGTTCCGCGCAGGTTTATGTCGAGGACACGATCCCACGTTTCAAGCGGAGTCGACTCGGCGGGATCATGTTGCGGGATGCCAGCGCAATTTACCAGGATGTCGATGCGACCAAACTCGCGAACCGTTGCCTCGACGATGGCATTTACATCTCCGGGAACGGAGACGTCGGCTTTTAGTGAGATGGCGCGTCTTCCCAACCCACGCACTCTTTCGGCAGTACGGGTGGGGTTTTCAAGAGTAAGATCGCTGGCCGCTATGTCGCATCCAAATTCCGCAAAACCCAGTGAGATCGCCTCGCCAAAACCGACTCCGGCGCCAGTAATCAGTGCCACGCGGCCGCTCAGATCAAACAGTTGTCGAAAGGTATTTTTTTCCATATTCACTCAAATTCCAGACGTTCGTCCGCTGTTGTTCAGCGATTCTTTGAGCCAACGGTTTCGCTTTCGAATAGCAACATCTCCGAGGTGCCCGGCGTTTCCAGCCTGATGGAAATTCCCTGTTGCAATAACTGAGCACCGGATAGTTCCACCGTCTCGCCTCGGTTCTGAAATGTCACCTTGTAAGTGTCGGCGACGTCGATACCACGAGGTACGAACCGGTAAACAGGGTCTTCAAAGCTTGAGGTCCGGAACAAAGTTGCAATACCTCGCTTCCGGTCGCGGCTGGCATACTCGAGGACCACCCACGGAGACTGGCTGAAGTACGGCGTCTGCGGCGTGTGATGATACACAACGCTGTCGCGGAGTATCGGTCGTAGTTCATGTTTGTAGAGATCGACTCCAGCGCGAATCTTGTCCCGCAAGATCGGATTCAAGTCAGCCAGCGACGGAGCAATCCCGCGAAAGATCGGCAGTGACATCTGAACCTGGCGCAATTGCGAGTCGATGTCGCCATCGCCAGCCAAGTCGGGCACTTCCGTGCCAAAAGTGCGTAACAGGATTTCTGGCGGCAGCACCCAAGTCATCCCGTTCAAAATCTTCACTCCTCGCGGCTCCCGCATCCAGTCGGAGAGTTCCGTATTGTCAAAGCGGTGCAGGATGCCCCAGTCGAGTCTCCCACCGCCGCCAGCACAATTCTGAAAGATAACTTCCGGAAATTGCACTCGCAGGCGATCAAACATGGCGTATAGGTTTTCCACGTGACGCCAAAGCGAATTCTCCACAAAACCATCGCTTACGTGATTCCCGTCTTCCTCCGTCGACATGTTGTAGTCAATCCGGAAGACATCGAGATCATACTTACGGATGAGCCGGGCAATCTCGGATTCCATCCACTTGGCGACGACAGGATTTCCGACGTCGAGATGGCGGCCGTTGGCGACTGGCCGGCCATCACGAGTCAGGATCCAGTCTGGATGCTCTTTGCGTAGTTTGGAAGCCGCGCCTGCAGCTTCGATCTCAACCCACAGCCCAAACCGCATCCCTTTCTTGCGCGCATACTCGCGGATAGGCTGAATATCATTTGGCAGCCAAGGGCCCGCGTACCAGTCGCCAACATTTTGATACCAGATATTCGGTCCCGGCCCGTACCAGCCTGCATCAATCAGGAATGTCTCTGCGCCAATGTCGGCAGCCATATCGATTTCGCGATCGATTCCAGCTTCTGTTTCGTGATCCACGATATAGCCGCGATGATTGGCTTCCACATCGAAAACATGTTCCGAGGGAGGGCGGGGAAGAACATCGCGGCGAACGTGATTCAAGAGTGCCTGAGTGACATGATCCAGGTCTGACTTCATGCAGAGAATGTGAGTTTCCGGCGTCTTGACCGTTTCGCCGGCAGCGATAACTCGCTGCACAGGATCGACCGCACTTGGGCCCATGTCAAAAAACAACCGCGCTTCATTCACCAGGCGGTCGACTGCGTCACTGCGATCAACCGGTGATTTTTCTACTTTGCTTGTAATGCGGATTTTCCAATTCCCGCTCCAGGCAAGTGAAGCGGCGAACCATTCTCCGGTGGCGTTATTGCGCGCGAAGAAAGTTGGATGTCCCCATCCGGATTTACCACGTTCTCCGGAAATGATCTTCGTTTCGTTGATTACGGGGTCGAAGCGCCACGCTCCTTCGTAACCCCACTTACTATATTGCGCGTAGCCGACGTCGTACACATTTTCAGAATCGGGTAGGAGTTTCTCGGCGAAGTCGGGCGTGTGCCAGAGTTGTCCTGCCCAGGGCGAGACGTTGGAGAGACCAGCAGAACGTTGGCCGGTATTTGTAATTTCGAGCCACCGAACCATGACCGGGCCACCACTCAACAGGGTCCGCATCTTTACCCGGATGGGACGCACGCTGCTTTCGAACTCCGCGGTCACCAGTAATCCGTCCGGGTTGTGAACCTCAACCTTGTCAGCGCCGATCCATTTCCACGTGCCAGAAAGCTCATGGCCCTCGATCTCAACTTTGAATGCATCCACGGGCAGGGTATTCATCTGCTGCCGTTCGGCGTCGAGTTGAATGTCCGGGATGATCTGGCCACTCGAGTCCCAGTAACGACTCACCCAGCGGCCGTTGCGCAGTTCCTCGTCGCAAACCGTGAGCCCGGAACTAAAACGAACACCAGGAATAGGGCCCGTCCTGATGAGCGCAGAGCGCGGACCTTGTTCTGATTGGACCGCTCCGAAAAGGAATGAGTGCAGGAACGCAAGAAAAACCAAGTTTGCTAGAATTCTCCGGACGGACGTCCAGTTGTGATTATTGCTGGGGGTGCGAGCTATCTCGCCCGGAAACGTCGTCGAGTCTCCCGCCTGCCTAGTTAATTTTCGCACTTAGCGATCCGATATGCAGGTTCGAGCTTTCCATAATCCGCCCGGCATCACATGGGAAACATCGTCACAGATTCGGAATGACGAACCGACCCCTGAAGACGTTTGAACTACGCCTTGGAAGGCTTCGTTTCGCAATGCGCGACAAGCCGCATGCTCCCCAATGCCAAACGCAAGATACTAGACTTGAAAGGCTATCGTCAACACTTTTGTTGACATTGGAGGTTTTGGATCGTCGCGATCTACTTGAAGGTCCTAGGCTCGGCCAGCGTAACTGAGAATCGCGATTGCCAGCACCAAAAAGCTTACTCCTAAGATCATCGTCCTTATGGGACGCGTGCCGGTACGAGCCCATTCGCCCGCCAGCACACCGTAAATTGTGCTCGCCACCACAATCGCAGCGAGAAACAAGGGCCAACCGATAGCCGTGCCCAAGTCACCCAGTTTTACCGTAGAAATACTGTAGAGAATGATGCTGCCGAACCATAGAACTCCCATGCTCGCCGCCGCCGGCCAGTAGTACCATGTGCCCGGCAAGCGAAGGGCACTCAGGTTACCGTTCTTGCGCATGAGAATGTAGCAATAAATCACACCCGGCAAGAAGCCGGCATAGAGGCATGGCAACCACACTGCGTTCGACATCATGGCAAGACTTGCGCCATGCCGCTGTGCGGCACGCTGTATGGAGCCGCCATATGCCAGACCGAGGTTCAGCATCGAACCGAGGATGCCGGAGGTAAACGCCAGGAGAAATCCTCCCAGGAAACCGTGGCGCGCATCCGCGCTTTGTTGCTGGAGGGCTTTTTCTCTGATCCTTCCTGCCATGCCGCAAAGGGCCACACCGGCGATGATTACGAGGACGCCCAGAATAATCAAGCTCCCCTGGCGCGTCATGATCAGGTTTGAATGTTGAGCAACCAGCGGGGTGAGCGCCCCGACAGCAGCGGAAGTTCCGAGACATACCGCGAACGAAATCGCCAATCCGAGGCGCGTCAACGCGAGTCCGAAAAATACAAGGGAGATTCCCCAACTGGCGCCGAATATCACCATCCTCGCCAATGTTCCGGCGGAAACTTCGCTATACGTCGACCACAGTCCTGGAATAGTGGCGAGCGCAATCAAGGTCGGAACTACAGCTACGCCCAGGATAGAGAAGGCGAACCATGAATGCTCCCATTGCCACTTCTTATTGATCTTCATGGGAAGCGTGTACGCAGCATTCATGAACGCTGCGCACAAAACCAGCAGGATTGCCTGGAAGATTTGTGAGGTCATGATAATTTTTGCATGGTTTTGAGGTTACTCCGACCCGACCGGGACTAAACGCCCACCAGTTGCGGTGCCGGGGAGCCCAAGCCGAGCGTATTGAAGCATCCGCGCCGCGCTATGTCAACAACATTGATGACGAAAAGGGAGAACGCCGATCATTCCCCTTCCGTCGGTGCGAACTCATCCGTCCATGTGTCGGGAGGAAAGTCAGGGAAAGCAGAGCTTTGCTCGAAGGTACGGGCATGCAATCCTTCAAAGTATCGTTCCACATCGCTTTCGATTCTATCGAGCGGAGCTTTCAGGGCCATTCGCACATATTGTTCGTGACTATCGCGCCGGTGAGCCAAGGGGATCCGGGAGGAATAGGCGCGGGCGATGATGAAAATGTAAGGATTCATCAGGAGGTTGAGGGTCCGGTAAAGGAGCGGCTGGTTGGCTGCCTTCCAGATCGTGCGGTGCAGTTCCATGTCGGCATTAAAGAACTGTTCTTCGTTATTCTTCGCTGCGGCCGTCTTTAGTTTCTTAAGGGCGCGGTTTAGTAGCGCGGGGCAATCAAGATTGGAATTTTCCCTCATGTAGCGCACACAAAGCCCTTCGAGTTTGGCGCGCATGCGAAAAATCACGCCGATTTCAGCCAGCGAGATATCGCGGATAAACGTGCCGCGCCGCGAAGTAGTGACCACCAGGCCGTCGCGCTCCAGCCGAAGCAAAGCTTCGCGGACCGGCCCGCGGCTGACTTCAAGCTGCCGCGCGAGATCCTCTTCAATGATGCGCTGCCGCGGCCGCAGTTTACCGGCGTGAATGGCGTGGCGCAAATGCGCCTCAACGCGCTTGCTGGCGGAAATGCCGCGATCAGGTTTAGAGGAATGATTTTTCGGGGTCCGCATTTAAGGTAGTCGATCCTTATAGGCTAGATTCGGCCGAAACACAAGGGCGGCGAGCAGCACGCGCCAGCCTCCCCACTTCAGCGAAGC
>Ga0181531_10003160_pt1 | contig 10154 bp, 6 predicted proteins | sample PEATcosm2014_Bin_38_FD_119743 | JGI IMG/M metagenome (GOLD analysis project Ga0181531, IMG submission 119743) | Peatland microbial communities from MTU Mesocosm Facility, Houghton, MI, USA - PEATcosm2014_Bin11_10_metaG | ecosystem: Environmental > Terrestrial > Soil > Wetlands > Peat | place... | reverse complement strand
GGCCCGAGTCGCGATGAGTTACGAAGATCTGACCCATGGAATAACCAAGTCGCGACATAATTTTGCCAGTGCCCCTGCGAAAGTATCTCGGGTCCTGGTGGAGCACGGTGGGGAATACGCCCTCCGTCATGTAATTGCCGATCGCGAAGTCGGCATAGGCTCCGCCAAGGTATTTCGAATAGCCTTCCACGCCGTGCCCGAAGGAGCGATTGTCGTTACTGAGCATACTTTCGCCCGCGAATATAGCGGCGAGCGCAAAAGTCCCGCGATCGAAGGTGTCCTGCGCGGCAATGTGGAACTTCTCTTTAACCGAGATCGGCTGATAAGGGACCGGCAAGGCCGCGGTGCGGAAATTCGGAATGATGCCCAGCACGTGTTTGTCCGCATGCGGAACCGCGTTGTTGGTTTGCGCGACCGGGTCGGGAGCCGGATCGGACTGGCACTTCAAAAAAGGCGCGAAAAGGCTGATTGCGGAGCCTATGATAAGGATTCGAGAGTACAAGCGGCCTCCAGAACTATAACCCTCTGATGCTTCCCGCGGGCATAAGGTTGCGCGCAACCGACTGGAAGTAGCGGACTCCAGAACGGTGCAGTTTATTGCACTGTCGGGTGGAGCGCAAGCGGAGGATGACGACCTGCGGTCAATCGACGAATGGCGGTGACGCAAGTCCGCCCGTGCTCTTACTTCTTGGCATTCGCCTTCAGCAGCATGATCGCCGCGCCGTCCCAGCGTTGCTGTCCCGACCCCTGTGGAGGCGTACTCAGCAGAGGAACGATTCCCAGATCGCTGTGTCGGAGATGAAAGTGGACAGCCAGGTATTCGCGAACCAGATCCGCCCGCCTCCTCGACGTCACAAACTGCTGATCGGGCGTGCCGTACTGAGAATAGCCCTCGACAATCACCACGTATGAGGGTAACGATTCGACAATCGGCGACACCTCTGCATCGATCTGAAGGCGTCCGGCAGGCGACAGCTGCTCGTGTCCCGCGCTGTCATTGACAAAAAGAGTAGAGGCGCGCAGCCACTCTCGCGTCCCCGCGTCCTTCTGGCTCTTACAGGCTTTCAGATACTCCGCGGGCGTGATATCGTCCAGATTGTAAAAGCCTCGCTTTTTAAAGAATCCACGGAAGAAGAATTCGTGTTTGAGTGCTTCCGCGTCCTCGGCTATGTTGGTCGTGCCTCGATTCAGGTTAGACAGTGTCTGGCGAATGTTAGCGGCGCCATTTTCGCCCATTCCGTCCTGCGCCAGCGCGCTGGTTGCAGCCACATTCAACTGATTGGAGAGCGACTGGACGTTGTTCAGCGTTACCTGCGCATTTTCGATTAAATGCCGCGATTGAAAGTCGGCTATCGTCTCATTGACCCGGGTAGACGCCTGATCCAGGTTGTTGGACGCATCCTGGACATTTTTCAACGTAGACTTCAATTGCTCACGGGTCTGCTCGTCTTTCAGCAGCAGACCCGCTGCACCTTTGCCTCCATTCAGGCCGGCGACAAGAGTGTTCGCTCCGTCCGCTATACGGGTCCCGTTTTCGATAATGCTGTTGACGCCGGGCCTCGCATCGGTAATCAGGCCGTCGGTGTGATTCACGGTCTTTGTGATGGAGTTGAGCGCCAGGTCAACCCTTCCTCGCACATCTGTCACCGTTCCCTGGAGACTGTCGATCAGCAGTGAGCCCTTCTCCATCAATGCTCCGATGTCGATAGGTTCTTTACTCGGCAGCGTGACGCCATTCCTGGCTTCGTGCGATTGCACGGAGCCGGTCCTGACGGAGATGAACTTGTCGCCTACCACACCGTCCGTCACAATGGAAACAACTGAATCCTCACGGACCATTCCGCTCACTTTCTTTTCGATCTGCAGCTTCAGTTTGAACTTGTCCGACGGATTGGCGGGGATTTGTATTTGCTTTATCTCGCCGGCATCGAATCCGGAAACCCGTACTTTGGCACCGGCTGTCAGTCCACTCAGATTCGAGAACTCGGTGTAAACCTCCAGATGCCTGCTGAAAAGTTCCTGACGGCTTCCGATCAGAAAGAGAATGCCAGTGAACAGACTTATTCCGAGGACAAGAAACAGACCGATACTCCAGGGTTTATTTTTCATTGCGGCAATCTTCCGAAACCAGCGCTCTTACCAGCGGGTTTTCATCTTCCTGCAGATCCTGAACTTTGCCCAGAGCAATGACCCGGCCCTGATCCAGAATCGCAAGCCTGTCGCCCACGCGGCGCACGCCGCGAATATCATGCGTCACAATCACCATCGTTGTTTTGCCCTTTTCTTTCAACTTCAAAAGCAGATCGTCTATCTCGCCGGCAGTCACGCGGTCCAGTCCACTGGTTGGCTCGTCGGCAAGAAGTATGCTTGGCTGCAGGATAAGAGCACGAGCCAGCCCAGCCCGTTTGCGCATTCCGCCTGACAGTTCCGCCGGCATTTTGTAACGGTCGTTTCCCAATCCCACCTCATCCAGTTGCCCCTGAACCAAAGCGTCAATCTCTTGTTTTGATTTCCTGGTGAAGCGCTGCAGAGGCACGGCCAGGTTGTCGTTGAGTGAAAACGGGCTAAAAAGCGCACCACTTTGGAAAAGGAAACCGATCAGCCGGCGCGTCTGCGATAAGCCGTCCTCATCCAGTTTGACAAGGTCCCGATCGTGAATGCGGATGCTGCCGGTATCGGGTTTCAGCAGTCCGACCATAAGCCTCAGTGTCACGCTCTTGCCGGTCCCGCTTCGTCCCATGATGCACAGGGCTTCTCCGGCAGCAATGGCAAAGGAGACGTCGTTTAATACCGAACGGCCGGCAAAAGTCTTGGAAACCTTTTCGAACGCAACATCAGGGATCGTCTGGTTATCATTCATATGGCGGTGTCCGGAAACAGGAAGAAGATCGCTTTTACGAGGATCACGTCCGTCAGTATGATGAGCAGCGATGACACCACGACGCCGTTCGTGGCCGCCCGGCCGACGCCAACGGAACCGTCTACTGCGTTATAACCGAACCAGGAAGACACCAGGGCGATGATGAAGCCAAAGACCGCAGTCTTCAGAGTGGGCGGAATGAATGTGGCCCAACTCACCATGCTGAAAGCGCGGTTCAAATAAAGATGCAGCGAGATGTGTGAAACGCTTCGTTCCGCCAGAAAGCCACCGGCAATTCCAGCCACATCCATGAACACGGTCAGAATGGGGAGCGCCACTATGCAGGCAATGATGCGCGGAATAACCAGCAGCTTGAATGAATCGATCGATAGCACTTCGACGGCGTCGATTTCTTCATTCACTCGCATGCCGGCAATTTCCGCGCCGATGCCCGCGCCGACTCGCCCGGCCACCAGCAGCGCCGCCACCAGAGGACCAATTTCATTGAAGAAGGATAGCGATTGAACCGTGGGAATCATGGATTCCGCACCGAAGCGAACCAGAGTGCTGCGCGTATGCAGGGTAAGAACCAGGCCGACCGCGAAGCCGGAAGAGAGAACAAGGGGCAGGGATCGCCATCCGATTTCACCTATTTGCCGCCAGATCATAAAGCACTCAATCGGGGGTAAAAACGCCCGCCGCGCCGCCCGCAGGGCAAATAGTCCGAGATTGCCGATGAATTCCAAGAATGCGTTCAGGAATGACGGCGGTTGCTCGCCTGTGGAACTGAGCAGCACACCTTTGCCTGCCGTGCGCATCACGAGTTTTCAGCCGCTTGGTTGGAGTTCTTCAAACAAGATGTTAGATGGCAACTTAGTGGCCAACACACAGAAACCCACATCTTATCGATTGGCCATTCGCGTGGATCGGATTTAGCGGACGTGAAATGGTAAGCCATAGCCCAGCGGCATCTTCTAATGAGAATAATGACTGTTGGAAAATCGGCTGAAAGAAGCCGCCACGGAACCGGCGGTCCTGTCACGGTGTTTCAAGGCAGCTCAAACGGATCGCGTCGAACCAGTCGCATCACGTGCCGCCACACGTAGCCCGTGGCCAGAAAACCCTGCCACACACAGCAGGACGGGCGAACCGGTTGGGCGCTACCGCCTATCCACTAATCGATGCGCACAGCTCCCAACGTGGCCACTTCACGTCGGAAGCCGTACCGCCGCGGGTGAAACTGAAACCGTATCCGGTCTATGCGGCATTTGTCAGCGCCACTTGCCAGGACTGCGCGGTTTCGCGCGCAAAGTCCGCGTAATTTCGAGGCTTGTGTCCCAGTAACTTCGTCAGGATTTCGATATCGCCGGGGCTGGCAACGAAACCGCGCTCCAGATATCCCTGGAACATCATGCGGAAATCGAATGCCGACCATGAGGGAGCGTTCTTGCGCATTTGCAGTTCGAACGCGTCCATATTTTCCCCGGTATAGTGGATCTCTCTTCCGAGCAGGGCGCTCCATATTTCAGCAATGCGCGGGCCGCTGAGGACATCCGGGCCGTTCAGGTTGTAGGTTTTCCCCAGATGCCCGTCGCTCGTCAGCGCGATGGCCGCCGCTTCGGCGATGTCGCGTATGTCGACCGCCGAGATGCCCCGCGGCCCCAGCGGCATCGGATAGATGCCCGCTTTCGTCAGCGGCTCCTGCAACGACTCGTCGTTCTGGAAAAAGTAATTGGGGCGGATGATCGTGAAAGGAAGGTCGAATTGACGCAGGGCACTCTCAATCGCGAATTTCGATGCGAAGTGAGGAACATCCTTAAAGTCCTCCACTTTGAACACGGAGTGGTACACAATGTGTTTTAGCTTCCGCTTCTTCGCGAGATCGTAGGCGATGAGGCCCTGCGTCAGTTCATCGGCAACAACCGCGTTCAGAAGATAGAGCTTATCAACGCCATCGAGCGCCTTTTCGACCGAGACCGGGTCGAGTAAATCGCCCTCGACAAGTTCCACTCCCTCGGGCACGGACGCCGGGCGGCCTGTGCTGCGTACCAGAGCCCGCACCGTCGCATGACGCTTACGAAGCTCTTTCACGACCTGTGAGCCCACGTTACCGGCTCCGCCAATTACCAGAATTTTCATGTTCCGCTCCTTGCAATTCAATGGCCCGGAATTCCCGCCATCCACGTTGGAACAGCGATGGAACGCCGCGTCCCGTGAGGCGGAGAAGAAAGCGTGGCGCGCTTGGATAACGCACATTTTGATTGGCTGGCGGCGCTCGCCGGCCTTGCAGCGAATCGGATCGCACCGGCCGGATTCAGTTATGGTTATCTGCGCGATCTTTCTCGACCGGCACTGGCGGGGACCATGAGGAACTCGCTAATGACGCCGTCAACGCGAAGCGCCGCGCCCTCGACGACGCGGTTCGTTTGGCCGATAATCTACCCACATTCAGGCGTGGATTGTCAGAGACGAGTCGACGATTATTGAAGCGCAATCCCGTGCCACTGGGATCGCGCGGGCGAAGGGCGCCAGCGGGACGTCGGGTATTACGCACAAGTCCCGGCACAGACCCGGGCGACGCTGTTGACCAGCCGGTTGCCGGTGGCAAAGTGGCATGCGCAGATCGGAAGTCCTACGGTTGCGACAGAGTTCTGTACCCACTTATACTGATTAAGTCCTGCGTCGCTGAGAGCACGATGGATCGATAGTTCGTGACTTGGCTGCTGGCGCGAATCGCGGAGCGATCCCGCTGCTCACGGCGACAACGGGGCTTTCGGCGGCGCCAGCCGTTACCGGCGCCGGTACGGCACCACGACCGGTGCTCTAAATAACCCAAGCTTATGCGGCTTTCGTTCCCGGTCCAACAGACGTTACGAGAAATACCTTGTTGTTTCCGATCCGGAACAAACCCTATGGTTTTTCTGCCGGGATTTAAACGTTTAATGAGATCATACTGTATAGAACAGGGCTATTGTGTTCCGCATACGGAACATAACCGCAGAGACAGCCCACAAGCCTACGTCGTGATGGCCATTTGTGTGAAAGTTTACGTACTAATTTGCGGGGAGCGCTTGCGAAACTCTTCGTGAGGAAAAGCTTCAACCCTCGGCGCCGGAAACCTGGAAAGGAAGAGCATGGAACGATGCCTGGATGGGGACACTATTTTGACGACAGTTCGCGAACCCTTAATTCTGCTGGATCAACAGTTGCGGGTTCAGAGAGCGAGTCGTTCGTTTCTGGAAACTTTTCACGTAAGTGCTGAGGAGACCCTCCACGAGCGTATTTTCGATGTGGGCTGCGGCCAGTGGAACTTTCCCGAAATGCACAGACTGTTTCACTTCGGGCTGCGAGCCGAAGGCGGAGGTTTTCGGGAAGTCATCATCGAGCATGACTTTGAGCGTATCGGCCATCGGGTTTTGCAGATCAACTGTTGCCGTTTGAATCAGGACACTGACAACCTGATTTTGCTGGCGGTGAATGAACTCGGCCCCGCGCAGGCTTACCGCCGCCTGTTCGATAGCGCGAGCGACGGTCTCTTGATCGCGGGCGCCGAGTCCGGGGGAATCATCGACGCGAACCAATCGATGGTCCATCTTCTTGGTTTCGGTCGCGAGCAGTTGATTGGCCGGTTGTTCTGGGAGGTCGATCCGCTGATTGCAAACCCTCTGGGCCGCGATGGTTTCGGACGGGTTCGAGCGGAGGGCCTCGTGCATTTTCCGGTGGTGGTTCTGCACGACAGGTACGGTCGCTTAATCGAAACAGAAGTGACGGGAAGCATTTTTGACATGGAATTTGTGCAATTCAATTTTCGCGATGTAACACAGCGCAGGCGCAACGAAAGACAGTTGCAGTCCGAAGCCCGACAGGTGAGCCTGGGCGTTCTCGCCGGTGGAATCGCGCATAACTTTAACAATCTCCTGGCGGTGATCCTTGGATACGCCACATTGGCGCTGGATGACGCTCCGGAGGAGAGCCACCTGCGCGACGCCCTGAATTCGGTGATCATGGCGGGCCGCAGGGCGGCAGACCTCACGCGCCAGATGCTGATCTATTCCGGCAACGAACGCGCGGTTCTTCGCCGCATCAATGTTTCGGAAATAGTTCGGGAGGCCGGCTCGCTGGTCATCAGTTCCGTGCTGAAGCCTGTGACACTGGAGTTCGACCTGGCGGCCGAGCCCCTGTTTGTCAACGCCGATGTTCGTCAGATGAAAGAGTTACTCACCAATCTGATGACGAACGCGGCGGAAGCTGTTTTGGAAGGCAAGTCGGGTCATGTCACAGTCGCCACGCGCCTGGAGTATTTCGATGAGGATTACATTGGGCTCAATGTCCCTGACAAAGAAACATCTCCGGGAACTTACGTGATTATCGAAGTATCCGATTCGGGATCTGGGATGGACGTTGAGACTCAGGCGAGAATTTTCGATCCGTTCTTTTCAACCCGGTTCACGGGGCGCGGGCTGGGTCTGGCCGCCGCGATGGGCATCGCGAAAGGCCACGGGGGGTCCATTCTGGTGAAGAGTCAGGCGGGCGGGGGAACCACGTTCAGCGTATTCCTTCCTTGTCCGGCATGCAGGAATGAATCGGACCGCGGCGCGCCTGTTATGCCTCAGGTTCCGGATGACGTCCCGAATCTCGCCACCGCGTGTTGAACCCTTTCCGGGCGGTATCGGCTCGACTTTAACAACGGGAGATCGACGCCCGAGCCTTTCGGAAGTAACGGTATCGCCATCGGCATGAAGATCTGCAACCAGCGACATCGATACCCGAAAGTTCGTCGCCGGCAAACGATTGAGAACCGATCACAGGTCTGACACGCCCTCAATCGAAGCTCGGCGCGAGCCCCACACGTCCCGGTGTTCGGGATGGCTCTCCGCGATGCCTCCCGCGGACCTTGCAGACTCGTCAATCAATAGTAAAACCTCAGCTCCGATTCAGCTGGCGATATCGCTGCCGACTCTCTCGCGTCCGGATCCTTAAGCACGGGCATCGGAGCCGGCGCCTCGGATCTCGATCCACCCGGGATACCGGGCCGTCCATTCCCGAACCGCCTGTGCGGGCGTGGGCGGTCATCAGTTCCGCGAATACCTCTTCGGGTAAAAACGATCCGCTCGCAGAGTTGCGAAAGAATGCCGATCTCGCCGACCAGAATCAAATAGTTAGGGTTGATGTATCCGCGACAACGACTGTCATCCCGGTGCAACGCCGGCAACTTCGCTGTCCCTGCGAACATCCTCCACGGTAAGTTCGAGAAACACCCCATGGACTTTGAGGAAACCGTCCATCTCATACCGCGATGGAATACCAAACAAACGCCGCGCCTCAGACCGTAAGCTTGCCGGAGCGAACTCCTTCAAGCGCAAGTCCCTCCAATACCACGCGCGGCAAGTCTCCCAAATCCGTCGCGATCCCCCGACCGAGATCATCGGGTATTTCGCGTTCCACCGGGCGAAGAACGGTGTTTCACGACCCCCTTTCCCCGTTGACAACTATCTCACGAGCGCTCTCACGAACGCCTGCACAATCTATGAAAATTGCGTGATACCCTACGTGAGCACGAGAAACTGCCATGACCATCACACGGCGCATTTACGTGAGCTTGCCTGCGGATCCCTGGCTTCCTCCAAACCTGAATGAACTCAAATGGGGAATCGTTGACGAAATTGAGAAACTCGGGTACACGCCCGAGATCTTCACCAATCCCCGGGGCAAGCCGGGCCTCGCATCCCCAAAGTCCTGGAATCCACGCGACGCAGACGAAATCGCCCGGCGCTGCGTAGGCGCCGCGGTCCTTGGCATCGCGCGATGGCAGTTCCAGGACGTCGAAGGACAGCCGGCGCTGCTGCCGACGGAATTTAATCACTACGAAGGTGCGCTGGCCCGAACTCTTGGCCTGCCGACACTCGTTCTGGTGCAGCGGAACGTCCGCAGGCGCGTGGTCTTCGACATGAGTTTCGGTGGCTATCTTGGCGAGTTTGAACCCGACGCCGATCTCAACTGGCTGCACTCCGATAAGTTTCGGGTTCCGTTCCTCTACTGGAAGAACCTGCTTGACGAGCGCCGGGACGTTTTTCTCGGTTACTGCGGCAGTTCCGCGACAACCGCCGCGTCGATTAAACGGTATCTGCTCAGCATCGGCGCCAAAGTTCTCGACTGGCAGAACGACTTTATACCCGGGCGTAGCATTCTAGATCAGATCGAAGCGGCCGCGGCCCGCTCCATCGGAGGCATCTTTCTGTTTACGAAGGATGACGACCTCATCGACCACGGCCAGCGCGAAACGGCCGTGCCGCGCGATAACGTCGTTTTCGAAGCAGGCTACTTTATTGGTTTGAAAGGAAAGCGCAACGTGCTGATCATCAGGGAATCCGGTTCGAAGATGCCCGCGGATTTGGGCGGCGATATCTATGCCTCGCTAACCGAAAAGGCCAATATTGAACCGATCGAGAGAACCCTCGACGCCTTTATGGGCGCGATCTAAACGGTTCTCCACCGCGCATGTTTCAGTTGAGCCTGATACCATCGGATTCTTCGCGAAGGAGGCTTCCTGTATCGAATGGAATCGGTGCCATTAGAGCGAAAACCCAGCCGCGTTTTTCTCAGTTACAGTCATGATTCCACCGAACACCGGGACCGCGTGCTCGATCTGGCCGAACGTCTCCGCGAAGACGGCGTAGATGCACGCATCGATCAATACGTAGAACATGAAGGCCACAAGTGGCCGCAATGGTGCGAAGAGCAGATTCGCGACGCGGATCTGGTCCTCACGGTGTGCACCGCCGAATACCGCAAAGCCGTGGAAGGCCGCGCCGCGACCGGCGAGAGAAAAGGCGTCTGCTGGGAAGCGGACCAGATCTACGAGGAAATCTACCGCTCCGGGAGCCGCAAAGATAAGTTCGTGCCGGTGGTGCTGGACGGCGCTTCAGACGAAGACATCCCCCAGCGTCTGCACGGCGTTTCCTTCTTTTCTCTGAGCACGCCTGACGGCTACGAGAAGCTTTTCGGACGGATCACGGGACAACCCAGAGTCCGGATGAAAGAGTTGGGACAGCTCCGCAGCCTGCGTTCGCTCCGACCGGAACGCTATCTCAAATGGCTGCGCGGAGAAACCGGGCGCGTGGAACTGGATCGTTTACTGGACAGCCCCGACCAGATTCCGGCTCCAGCAATCGACTCTCTCTATATCCATCTCGAAACCCGATCCGCGCAATCCGAAAAACGCGCGGCGGAAACCACCGGCCGCGTCCCGCTCGAAGGCATCCTCGAGAACCGTCTGGTGGTGATCGAGGGCGAG
>Ga0181531_10003158_pt1 | contig 10157 bp, 7 predicted proteins | sample PEATcosm2014_Bin_38_FD_119743 | JGI IMG/M metagenome (GOLD analysis project Ga0181531, IMG submission 119743) | Peatland microbial communities from MTU Mesocosm Facility, Houghton, MI, USA - PEATcosm2014_Bin11_10_metaG | ecosystem: Environmental > Terrestrial > Soil > Wetlands > Peat | place... | reverse complement strand
TGTAGTAGGGGTCATAGACTCGGTAGTGATGCTCTGCACATCCGGCGCCTGCCAGCACGGCGGTTAGCAGAACGATTGAACTCAAAGCACAGTAGAGCTTTCGCATTCCGTTCCTCGCTTTCGTTCACTCTGAAACCCTTAGATGCTTGCGAAGTTTTGCAGTGAGGGCTGGAAAGCAGAACTGTCGAGCTCAGTTTTCACTTGCAGCTTTGGCACCGAAGATGAGGTCGATTGAGAGAAGGCATGCGCCGCAAACGATGGCGCTGTCGGCGAGGTTGAAGTCCGGCCACATGTGGGAGCCGATGTAGAAGTGGAGAAAGTCAGTCACTCGGCCGTAAAGGATGCGGTCATAAAGATTGCCGACGGCTCCGCCAAGAATCAGAGCGAGAGCGAGGCCAGACCAGGTGAAGCGGCGCGCGGAATTCCAGAGCAGGAAGCAGACCACGATCATGGCCACGGAGGAAAAGCCGACGAGCAGCGGGACGCGCACGCGAGGAGACCAGTCGGCGAACAGACTGAAGGCGGCTCCTGCATTTTCAACGTGGGTAATGGAGAAGAAATTCGGAATGACCTGCACGTTTCCGAAATTGAGTTCGACGTGTTGGGCGACGGCGAGTTTGGTGAGGCGGTCGCACAGAATCACGACCGCCGACACCGCGAGATAGAAAAAACGCAGCCGTGCGCCTGACATTATGCGCTGGTGCTCCCGGCTTCATCGGAGCCGCCTTCCTGCTCGCGTTCAATGATCTTAAGATTCGCGCTGCAACGCTCGCAGACGGTTGGGTATTTTGCATCTTCGCCAACATGCGTGGAGTAGTTCCAGCAACGCTCGCATTTTTCTCCCTCGGCTTTGGCAACCTCAAACGTGATCGCCGAATCGGGGGCTCCCTGTTTCAACTCCACCTGCGAGACGACAAAGATGGATGGGAGCTTGTCGCCGTAATGCAAGAGGCGTTTGTAGTCCTTGCCGGAAGCGGTGATGATGACACGCGCTTCGAGATTTGCTTTGATCGTTTTGTTGTTGCGCAATTCTTCGAGCTGACGCAGAGCGAGTTCGCGCACGGTGAACAAGTAGTCCCAGTCGGCGCGAACCTGCGTAGCCTGTTCACGATCGCGAATCTCTCCCGTGAGGTCGTTGGCAGCAGGGAAGAGCGCGAGGTGGACGCTCTCCGGGCGCGAAAGAAGTTGCGGCATGAACTGCCACGCCTCATCGGCCGTAAAGCTGAGGATCGGCGCGAGGAGACGGAGGAGCGCTTCGCCAATGCGCCAGAGCGCGGTCTGGGCGGACTTGCGCGTTTGCGAACTACGCGGGAAGGTGTAGAGGCGGTCCTTGAGAATGTCAAAGTACTGAGCGCTGAGATCGACGGCGAAGAACTCATTGAGTCGCTGGTAGATGCGATGGAAAAGCATCTGGTCATACCATGCGCGACACTCGGCCACGACGTCAGCCATGCGCATCAGCATGTATTGATCGAGCGGCTCAAGCAGTTCGAAGGGGACTACATCCTGCGAGGGCTGAAAGCCGTGCAGGTTGCCGAGGATGTAGCGGAACGTGTTGCGAATCTTGCGATAGTTTTCCGCAACGCGCGTCATCAGGTTTTCGCTGGCCCGTACGTCTTCGCGGAAATCAACGGAGGCTACCCAGAAGCGCACGATTTCTCCGCCCATGCGTTTTGCGATGTCCACGGGATCGACGGTGTTGCCGAGTGACTTGGACATGGCGCGGCCATTCTCGTCGAGCGTCCATCCATTGGTGGCGACTGCCTTGTAAGGCGATTCGCCGTGCAGTCCGATGGAACAGAGAAGGGAAGAGTGGAACCATCCGCGGTACTGGTCGCCGCCTTCGAGATACATGTCTGCTGGCTTCCACTCACCGAAAATCTTGGGCAGGACGGAGGCCTGTGAGGAGCCGGACTCGAACCAGACGTCGATGATGTCCATCTCCTTGCGGAAAGTTGTGCCGCCGCAATCAGCGCACTTGGTTCCTGCGGGGAGAATTTCTGAAGCAGGACGTGCATACCAGGCGTCGGCACCCTCACGCTCAAACAGTTCGACGACGGCGCGATTGGTAGCCTTCGACTCATGCAACTTGCCGCAGCCTTCGCAGAAGAAGACGGCGATAGGCACGCCCCAGATGCGTTGCCGCGAGATGCACCAATCGGGACGCGTGGCGACCATGTTGGCAATGCGCTCCTCGCCCCATGCGGGATCCCACTTGACTCCAGCGATAGCCTTCAGCGATTCGCTGCGCAAGGTGCCAGCGTTGATGTGGCTATCCATGGAGATGAACCACTGCTCGGTGGCGCGGAAGATGACAGGCTTGTGGCAACGCCAGCAATGCGGATAGGAGTGCTCAATGTCTTCCGTGGCAAGCAGGACGCCGCGGGCTTTCAGAAGCTCGACGATGGGACGGTTCGCCTTGAACACAGTGAGGCCGTCGTACTCGGGCAGTCCCTCGCGGAGATGGCCTCCGGCATCGACGTGGCAGGTTTGATCAATGCCGTAGCGGACGCCGGTGTAGAAGTCATCCGCACCGTGAGCGGGAGCAGTGTGTACGGCTCCAGTGCCAGTGTCCATGGTGACGTAGTCGGCGAGCACGCCGAGGATGTCGCGATCGAGGAAGGGATGCGCGAAGACGACGCGCTCGAGCTTTGCGCCGGGGAAGCTGGCGACCACCGAGGAGTCGGCGATGCCGAGCTTCGGCAGCACGACCGACGCGAGATCGGCAGCGATGATGTAGACCTGTCCGGTACCCTTGTCGAGGATTGCCTGGTACTGGGCACGCGGATGAAAAGCAACGGCCATGGAAGCAGGCAACGTCCACGGGGTTGTGGTCCAGATGATGGTGCTGACCTTGTCGGCGTAGGCGGCGAGTTCGGGCGCGATTGCCGCAGCATCGCTCTTGAGCGCATACTTCACATACACGCTGGGACTGGTGTGATTGGCGTATTCGACTTCAGCTTCGGCGAGAGCCGTGCGGTCATGGATGCACCAATAAACCGGACGGAGCCCCTTGAAGACGAGTCCCTTTTCAAGGAACGCGTAAAAGTTTTCAATGACCTTGGACTCGTATCCCTTCTCCATCGTGGAGTAGGGATTGTCGAAGTCGCCGAAAACCCCGATGCGCTCGAACTGGTCGCTCTGAATCTTGACGTACTTCTCAGCGTAGGCGCGGCAAGCGTTGCGGACCGCGAGAGGCTCCATCTCCAACTTCTTGCGGCCGAGCGCTTCATCTACTTTGATTTCGATAGGCAGGCCGTGGCAATCCCAGCCAGGCACGTAGGGCGAATCAAAGCCCGCCATGGTGCGTGACTTTACGATGAAATCCTTGAGGCACTTATTGAGGGCGTGGCCGAGATGGATTGCGCCATTGGCGTAGGGTGGCCCGTCATGCAGAACCCAGGTTGGCGATCCGGCGCGCGACTTGCGAATGAGGTCGTAAATGCGAATCTTCTGCCAGTGCTCGAGCATCTTAGGCTCATTCTGGGGAAGGTTTGCCTTCATTGAAAATTCGGTCGTGGGCAGATTTACGGTTGCCTTGAGGTTCACTCGGGTCTAGGTCTCCGATCAAGATTCTTGAAACTTTGATTATAAGCCGAGAGAGCAACGGAGGCGGAAGCGATCGCAGGGCAATCCAGTGGTCTGAGGACTTATCTAGGGTACCGAAGCGGGTCAAACCACAGAGGACTGACGGATAGGCAAGCGCATCTGATGATTGAATAATTGTGGCGGGGAAGATTTTGAGAAAGCTGAGTTCCCCGTGAATGTTGCACAGAATACAACTTCACGTGCATCGAGACTATCTGAATAACGAACAAGAGCGGACGCGCATCGGCGCAATCCGCAGCCGCCGTGGGGGCGGATGAAGTACGACGACGTTAGCAACAAGGGGTGCAAGCCGCAAGGCTTGTGGGTGGGAGCGGAGTCAAAGTGATGCCGAACCAAGATGGAGTGCCGCCGCTCGAAGGGCGTGAGCCAGAGCTGAATTTGCTCATAAGCGAGAATCTTGATAAGTCGCTATGGCGATCTCTAGTCGGCAATATCCGGGAACTGTTGTCTCCGGAGAAGCTGCCGCCGCTGCAGCTGACCTCACGTCCGTTGAAAATCAAAGGGGACGGACTTGGGTTATCCCAGATACAGACTACGACCACAGAGCGTAGATTGCCGCCTGCGGCAATGAACGCGCCGGAGTTGAACCTGCTGATGCGGGAGGATATGAGTCCGCCGCTTTGGCAATCGCTGGTGGCCAATGTTCGGGAGAAGCTGTTTCCTAAGAAACTGCCACCGCTGCAGTTGACCTCGCGTCCCATCAAGGTGAATGAACTCTGGGGCGAGTACAACTACAAGCGGAGCAGCGCCGGTGTTTCGCTTGTGGTGCACGCGCTTGCGATCGGCGGGTTGATTGCACTTTCCGTTGCTGGCGCGAAAGTCGTTAAGAGTCCTGTGCAACAGGTAACGCTCGTCGCTCCGGACATCAGCGATTACGTGCCGATCTCTCAGAAAAAGAACGATGTGGTAGGCGGTGGTGGCGGCGGTGGCGACCACGACAAACTGGTTGCTCCCAAAGGGAAACTGCCGAAGTTCTCCATGCAGCAGATCACGCCGCCTGCGATGGTGATTCGCAATGAGAATCCGAAGCTGGCGGTGGAGCCGACAGTGGTGGTGCCTCCGCAAGTGAAATTGCCGCAGGTGGCCTCGCTGAACCTTGGTGACCCGAAATCGGCATTGGCGGCGGGCCTGACCTCCAACGGCACTGGAATGGGCGGAGGAATAGGTTCGGGCAGCGGCGGTGGCATCGGCAGCGGTACCGGGCCCGGTGTGGGACCGGGACGCGGCGGTGGTATTGGCGGCGGAGTCTTCCGCGTAGGCGGCGGCGTGAGTGCACCGCGCGTTGTGGAGGATCCGAGCCCCGACTACAGCGAAGAGGCGCGCAAGGCAAAGTATCAGGGGACGGTAGTGCTGTGGCTGATCGTTGATGCCAACGGCAGACCCCGCGACGTGAAAGTGGCGCGCAGCCTTGGCATGGGACTCGACCAGAAGGCGATTGAGGCGGTGCGAAACTGGAAGTTCCAGCCGGCGATGAAAGACGGCACTCCCGTGGCAGTGCAGATCAACGTCGAGGTTAATTTCCACCTGTACTGAGGATGAGTTTCAGGGCGATTCCTAGAGAGAGGCAGTACGCCTCTCTCTTTTTCTTTTATACGATGGTTTCCGAGTGCTGCTCGCGTGGTATGAAGTAAGTAGCTGAAATGTGTGCGGACAGAGCTGCAGGTCCGTGCGCGTATGGTGTGGGAATGGACGAAGAGACGGCCATATGTACGATATGCAGGCAGCCCCTCGGGGGCAATGGCCGTTGCCAGCACTGCGACGAAGAAGCCCATATATGGACCATTCAGGATTGGCGTCCGTTGCTGACGCTATCACTGGTGATTGTGCTGGGATTTTCTTTCACCCGGCTGGTGGTGAGCAGCTACAACGAAATGCAGCGCGGGCTGGCGTCGCAGTACTACAACGAAGGAACGCGCGCCATGGAGGAAAAGCATCCTGCGCAGGCGGTGACGGCTTTTGAAAGCGCGCTCGTGTATTCCCACGACAACTCCCAATACCGGCTGAAGCTTACCGACGCTCTGGTGGCCTCAGGAGCCAGCAGCGAAGCCATGGCACAATTGCTGGACTTCCGGATGCAGCGTCCGGAAGACGCCCAGGTGAATCTGAAACTGGCACGCCTGGAGGCGCACGGTGGCCACGTGGATGAGGCACTCCGTTATTACCGGGATGCCATCGACGGCGTGTGGCCGGAACACTCCGACCCGGTGGCGCAAAAGAATGAGGCTCGGCTGGAAGCCGCAGACTACCTGGTAAGCCTTGGGCGGACGGATGAGGCCGAAGGCGTGCTGGTGGCAGTGGCGGCCGAGTTGCCCGCTGCATCGGCGGAACAGTCCCGGCTAGCGGAATTGCTGCTTCGCAACGGTGATGCAGACAGGGCACTGAACATTTACCTGATGCAGTTGAGCCAGAGTAAGAACGAACCTGCTGCGCTGCTGGGTGCGGCGCGGGCCAGCCTTGCATCGGGAAACTATGGCACGGCACGGCGATACCTGGAACAGATCAAGCCGGAGGCCGGGGAAGCAGCATCTCTGCGAGCCGAACTGGATAGGGCGGAGGCGCTTGATCCATTTGCCCATTCCGCAACAGGGAAGATTCGCGCAGACCGGACGATGGCAGCCTTCCGCATTGCACTGGACAGGCTGGCTCTTTGCGGCGCGCCGTTTGCGCAGACCATGACAGGCAAGGCGCAGGTACAAACTGGCGGCGGAGTGGATCCGGCGCAGTGGAGCGGCTTTGCGAAATGGGCCGGGCAGCTTGCTCCGATGATGAATGAACGGAGTCTTCGTGGACGCGATGACCTGATCGAGAGCGCCCTGCGATTCTCGCTGCGGTCCGAAATTGCTGCGCAGAAGAATTGTGGGAAGCCGACGCTGGACGATGAGGCGCTGCTATTGCTTGCGCGACAGCGGCTGGGAGCGGGCCAATGAAGCCTCGCACAGATCGCAGCCGCGAACTGCTGACCAGATTGATGGCGACTCCCGTGCGCCGCAAGTATTTTGAAACCTTGCGCCGGATGCTGGGTCCTTCGGGACTGATCTCCATACGCGAGGAGCAGTTCTTCCTGGTGTTGGCGATTGCGATTGGCTTGCTGGCCGGCTTCGCGGTGGTGCTATTCCGGGTGGCAATTGGAGCGGCGCGAATCTGGCTGCTGGGCAGCTCGATGCGTCCCAGCACATCCCGGCTGCTGCTGGTTCCAATGCTTACTGGGTTGGTGATCGCATTCGTCGCCGTGCGCTATTTTCCGCGGGTGCGCGGCAGTGGCGTGAATCAGACGAAGGGTGCGCTGTATATCTACGATGGCTACATCGGTCCCGGAACCGTGGTGGCAAAGTTTGTGCTGAGCGCGCTGGCGATTGGCAGCGGACAGTCTCTGGGGCCGGAAGATCCGGCGCTGCAGATTGGCGCAGGCTTGGCATCGGCCGTGGGACGATGGCTGAAGCTGTCAAAGGAGCGCTTGCGTTTGATGGCTCCGGTGGGGGCAGCGGCAGGTGTGGCGGCAGCGTTCAATGCACCGATCACGGCAGTACTGTTTGTGATTGAAGAAGTGATCGGACGGTGGACCGCGGGCATATTGGGCGCCGTGGTGCTTTCTGCTATTTCCTCTGTTGTGGTGGAGCGCTGGTTCCTCGGCGATGAGCCACTCTTCCGAATTCCGCAATACCGGCTGGACCACCCGGGAGAACTGCTGGCCTATGCGGTGTTGGGCGTGGCGGGCGGCGTGGCGTCCGTGGTGTTTGTGAAGATCATCAAGAATTTGCGACCGTGGCTGCGCCGCCAGCCGCAGTGGTCGCAATATCTGCAACCGGGTGTCGCGGGACTGCTGATCGGGTTCATTGCGATCTGGTTTCCACAGGTGATGGGCGCAGGCTACGAGTGGATGGACCTGGCGATGCACAACCGCTTCCCGTGGGAAGTGTTGGGCATTCTGGCCGGGCTGAAACTGGTATCCACAGCGCTGAGTTTTGCCACAGGTGCTCCGGGAGGATTATTTGCCCCTGTGCTCTTCATGGGAGCGATGCTGGGGGGCTTTGTGGCGACCGTGGAGCAGCAACTGTTTCCTGCGATTGCTGTGCCCGTAGGAGCCTATGCGCTGGTGGGCATGGGAGCGCTGTTCGCCGGAATTCTGCGGGCGCCCATGACTTCGGTATTCATGGTTCTGGAAATCAGCGGAAACTACTCGATCATCCTGCCGGTGATGATCTGCAACTCGATCTCCTATGTGATCTCGCGGGGCTTCCAGGAGGTTCCGCTGTTCGACCTGCTCTCGCGGCAGGACGGACTGGACTTGCCATCCCTGGAGGAAGAGCCTGAGCGGGCGATCCTGCGGGTGGAGGACGCAATGCGTCCAACGCTGGGACGTGCGCTGTTAGGCGACGAGGCAATCGGCTCGGCCCGTGGAATCGCCACTTCGACGCAGGAGGCAAACTTCCTGGTCTCCCTGGGCGACGGACGCTGGAGCGTGCTGAGCCGGGAGTCGCTACTTGACCCGGAGCAAAGTGAGACGGAGCTGGTGCGCTCGCTGATTCGCTCAAGGGTGCCGCGACTGTATCAGGACCAGTCGCTGGAAGTGGCGCTGCGCTTCATGAAGGACCGCCCGATGCTGCCGGTGGTGCATCGGGCCAACCTGGACCTGCTGATGGGAGTGGTGAGCGTGGAGGACATTCTACGGACATATCGGAAGGCCGGGCTGGCAGAACCGGAAATGGCCGAGGTTTCCTGAGCAGGGTGGCGAACCCGAAACACATTTCATGCTTCCAACGATTCGGAGTTGCACAATTTGAGCTCCGGAGCCTTGCTGTGCTGAAAGTTGAGTGCCTACGAAGCGCGCACGAACTGGATCGGCTGAAGTCCCGCTGGCAGTGGCTGGAATCCCAAGGGGCTTACACGCTCTTCCAAGGCTACGAACTCAACCGCCTGGCAGCAGACTGGTTTGCCCAGCGCGAGTGTCCCCACGTGATAGTGGTTGAGTCGGGCTCGGGGATGGCGATTATTCCGGCGGTGCGACGCGAGAGGGAATTGGGACTTATCGGGGAAACGCTCTTCGACTACCGTGATGTTCTGAGCGCGGGCAATGGGGAAGTGCTGGAAGAGGCTTGGCGAGAACTGGCGAAGTTGGGAATGAAGCTGGAAGTGACAGCTCTCCGCGGAATGCAAACTTTCGATCGATGGGAGAGCTTAGGGCCGAAAGCGTTTTGCAACGCCCCGACCACGAGGCGCTGTGACCTTTCCTCCGATGAGTTTGTAGCCAGGCACAAGAAAGCCGCCAAGGCGAGCCGGAGGTTGGCACGCCGCGGGCTGCGGCTGATTCGCCGCGAGCACGGGTTCGAGCGATTGGTGGAATGGGTCTATCGGCGTAAGACGGAGTGGCGCGGAGCGGGGGAAAACCTCTTCCTAGACCGGCGGCGGCAGGACTTTATGTGTCAGATTATCCAGAGCAATGTAATCGACTGTAATACATGGAGTTATGAGACTGATGATGGGCAGATTGCAGCCGTGCTAGTTACCTTCGATCACGGCAGTGCACGGCACTTTTACACCATCCACCATGATCCGATGTGGGAGCGATTGTCTCCGGGACAGGTAATGATCTTCGACGTCACGCGTGAGACGCTGACGGATGGGATGGACGTGGATTTTATGACCGGGGAGTATCCCTATAAGAACCGCTTGGCTACGGCAATGGTTCCGCTTTTCCGGGTTGAGGCCTCGGCTCAACAGATGAATTTCGGAGACCGGTCCCAATTACTCAAGCCGGCAGTGTAAACAGAAAGGAACGCTGTGCCTGATCCAGCTCGACAACTACAAGCCATTTATTTAGCGGGCTTTGCAATAGAAACCCTCGAGCGTTTCCCGAATGCCGTAGGGCTGACAAAGGGGAGTTGCATCGCGCTGGTCGAGCCTACGCCACAAGGGCTGAGACTAATCGGGCAGCCAGGCTGGCAAATGGGCGATGTTCTTGGCGTGCTGGTGGAGCGTTCGGGATCTCCGGTGTTTCAAGCCAAGAAGGAGTTGGTGGATGCCACGCCCGAGCGATTGGCCGAACTTGAGAGTTTCCGACAGGAACTTGAAGGACTCATGGCCTCGCAAGCGTAACGTGCGTGTGATCAGAGCGGCAGAGGTTCGTTGCTGCCATAAAGAACAACTTTGGGTTGGAAGAGAGTTCCGGCAATGCGCTTCATGACCGCCAAGAGCAATTGCTGGTTTGCAAATACTTTCACGAGTGGCGCATCGGAGAATTCTGGAAGATTGACCGACCGGCCATTTCGGATTGCGGTGACAACTTCAGGAGAAGCAATCACCGAGGGGAAGTGGCGGAGCATCTGGCGAGGATGAAGATAAGGCGTGGCCAGGTTCTGGGCTGAGATGATTTCCGAATTGTCAGAATATGCATTATCGGACATCGCGTCATAGGCTAAATCAGGGGTTTTCGGGGTTTCTGCGGGCCTGGTGTAGTGATACTGCTCCAGCTCTTCCAGTGTCACAGCGGTGCCTAACAGGAATTCCCCAGCCCGGGTCCGGCGCAATTCCGTGAGGTGGGCTCCACAACC
>Ga0181531_10003157_pt1 | contig 10160 bp, 8 predicted proteins | sample PEATcosm2014_Bin_38_FD_119743 | JGI IMG/M metagenome (GOLD analysis project Ga0181531, IMG submission 119743) | Peatland microbial communities from MTU Mesocosm Facility, Houghton, MI, USA - PEATcosm2014_Bin11_10_metaG | ecosystem: Environmental > Terrestrial > Soil > Wetlands > Peat | place... | reverse complement strand
GCGCGCCGCCGGCATCAAGGCGCATGTCACGATCGCGACCGCCTTCGGCTGTCCGTTCGAAGGCGAAATCGATGCGCGCCGCGTGATCGAAATCGCCGAGCAGTGTGCGAGCGGCGAGCCGCAGGAGATCGCGATTGCGGATACGATCGGGGTCGGTGTTCCGACGCAAGTGACTGATTTGCTTGGCCGCCTTCGCGAGAAACTGCCCCGGATGCCGCTGCGCGCGCATTTTCACAATACGCGCAACACCGGCCTCGCCAATGCCTATGCGGCCGCGATTGCGGGCGTCGCGACGCTCGACGCGAGCATCGGCGGAATCGGCGGCTGCCCGTTCGCGCCCGCCGCCACGGGAAACATCGCGACCGAGGATCTTGCCTATATGCTCGGCCGCATGGGCGTCGAGACCGGTGTGTCGCTCGATCGTTTGATCGAGGCGAGCCGCTGGCTCGAAGCCGAGCTCGGAGCTCCGATGCCGGGCATGGTCATGAAGGCCGGCAATTTCTGAGCTGCATGCGGCCGGGGTTCCTAGAATCGCAACGACAAGCAACTGAGGCCGCCGTCCATCTTGCGAAATTCCGAGATCGGCAACGTGACGACTTCGTATCCCAAGGCGCGCAGTGCGGCAGCCAGTCGCGGATAACCGTCGGCGACCAAGACATGCGCGTTGATGCGCACGCAATTCGCCGCATACGATTCCTCGGGCTCGACGCGCACGAGTTCGTAGCCGCGGAATTCCTCGACCCGCGCGAGTTCGGGCGCAAGCAGTAATCGGCGGTCCCCAAGATACGCGAGGCCGGATTTCAAATGCAGTAATACCCGGTTGTCGCGAATATCGATCGTCGACGTGGTGTATCCGTGCGCGCGCAACGCCTCGCCGAGCTGCTGCGCGCCGGCGTCGTTGGTGCGCGCCGAGACTCCGATGAAAAAGTGATTTTCGGCCTGGCAGATGTCGCCGCCATCGACGGTGCCGGGCGCCGTGATGCATTCTGTCTCGCGGCCCCAATCGCGCAGCGCTTGCGTGATTGCGCCGACTTCGCCCTGGCGGGAAGCAGCGCCCGGCCGGGTCACGATCGTCGCCGCCGCCGACAGGACTGCGGTGTCCTCGACGAACGTGCTGTCCGCATGCGCGAGATCGGGGGGCAGCGTGCGCACCTCGAGCCCGCAACGACGCAGGGCCTCACAGTATGCGGCATGCTGGATCAGCGCGAGATCGAGGTCCGGACGGCCCAGCTGCGCACTCGTCAATCCATTGGCGAAGTTCGCGCCGGGCAGGCGCGTCAGCGCGCGTTCAAATCGATAGGACATGGGGCCGCCTCTAAACAAAATCTCATTCTATGCGAACGGCTTTCCAAGGCCTTCCGTTTGCATGCCGCGCCGCCGCTCGAGGTGTGATCGGCAACACCGGCGATCGATTCGGTGCTCGCGATCGTCGGCGTCTATCGCGCGGCTGTGTTCACCTTTATGTCAAAGCACTGCAACAAATCTGTAGCAATTGGAACGGATCATACGCCGCTTGCCGCAAGTGCGGCTTATTCGCCACAACGTCAATAAAGGGATCGATATGAACGCAGCCTCTGTTCATCGCAGTAGACTCACATTGCCCATGCTGGGCGCTTTGCTGCTCGTGATGAGCCCGTTGGTGCATGCAGACGCCGACGACACGACCGACCACGCGCGCAGCCTCGACCCCGTTCTCGTGACCGCCCAGCGCCTGCAGGGGCCGCAATTGGCGCCGTCGCAGGGCTCGCTGGTTGCGACACAGCCACAGTCGATCGTCGGCGGCGACTTCATCCAACTCAATGATGCACCAGCGGTCAATTACACTGACATCATCAAATTCACGCCGAGCGTGTGGTCGGTCGACCCCAATGGCCCGGGTCTCATGGAAAATCAGGTGCTCTCGATCCGCGGCTTCCAGGACGGCCAGTTCAACGTGACGTTCGACGGCATCCCCTGGGGCGACTCGAACGATTTCACGCACCATTCGACCAGCTATTTCATGTCGCAGGACATCGGCAACGTGATCGTCGACCGAGGTCCCGGCAGTGCTGCGACTTTGGGCGATGCGACGTTCGGCGGCACGGTTTACGTGCAATCGGCCGACCCGAAGCGCGAAATGGGCCTCACGACCACGCTGAGCTTCGGCAGCTTCAATACCCATGTCGAGGGCGTTCGCTACGATACCGGTGAGATCAGCGAGTGGGGTGGCACGCGCGCGTTCATTTCGCTGAAGACCATGGGGTCCGACGGCTATCTCACGAATGCGAATCTCTCGCGCAGCAATGCCTTCGTGAAGGTCATTCAGCCGATCAACGATTCGACCGACATCACCTTCGCCTCGAATCTCAACAAGCTGTTGCAAAACCCGCCTGTGGGCGCGACGCCGAATCAGATGGCTGCTTACGGCTCGAATTACGGCTATAACAGCGACCCCGGTAGCCAGGGCTACTTCGGCTACAACCTCGATCGCATCTCAACCGATTACGAGTACCTCGGTCTCAACTCGAAGTTCTCGGGTTGGACGTTCGACAACAAGCTCTACACCTACGCCTATTATCATGACGGCTACAACGGCGAGGACACCGGCGGATCGCTGCCGAACGGCGGCATCGACGTCGGCGACATTCCCAACGGCACCTACAATCCGGACGGTTCGCTCAATGCGAACGATGTGCCGGGCCAGCGCTTGACCAACAACTACCGCTCGGTCGGCGACATTTTCCGCCTCTCGCGCGAACTCGGCCCCGGCAGCTTGCAGGCCGGCGCCTGGTACGACCACCAGACGAATCTGCGCGCGCTTTACGAAGTCGATATGAGCGACAACCAGGCATTCAACTACGACAACCCGTTCGGGCCGCTGGCGCCCGGCGCCTCGCCGCTGCTCGCGTATACGGATCGCTTGATGGACGACCAGCTGTTTACGAAGCAGATCTACTTACAATACGTCTGGCACGTCGTCAACGATCTCGATATCACGGGCGGCGTCAAGCATGTGAGCTTCGAGCGCGACCTCAATGCGCCGGTCAACCAAAAGACCGGGCTGGAGGTGAATGAGTACGATGTGACCTGGACGCGCAATTTGTCCTCGCTCGATGCGCATTACAAGCTCACCGACAATTGGTCCGCGTATGCACAATGGGCGCAGGGCTTCCTCGCGCCGAATCTGAACCTGCTCTATACCAACGTCCCGAACGGCTCGACCTTGCAGCCCGAGGCGACGACCAACTACCAGGCCGGCACGACCTGGGTCGGCCAGGCCGGTAGCGTCTCGCTCGACGGCTACTACATTGACTTCAACAATTTGCTGCAGAAGCATCTGGCGACCGTCGGTTTGAACAACGATCAGGCGTTCTTCTACAACTCCGGCGGTGTGATCTACAAAGGCGTGGAGGCCGAGGGCACGCTGGTCATCGGTGCAGGCTTCAGTCTGTATGCCAATGCGTCGATCAATAGCGCGCGCTTGAAATCAGACGACACCTGGGTGCCGCTGACGCCGAACGAGACCGGCGTGATCGGATTGCTCTTCAAGCAAGGGCCGCTGCAGGCCTCGCTCATCGACAAGTATGTCGGCGTGCGCTACGGCGACGCGGAGGACTATTACCGGTTTGGCGGCTATTCGACGGTCGATGCGTCGTTCAATTACCTGATTGGCCAGTGGGCAGCCCTCAAAGCCGCGAAAATCGGCGTGACCGTGCAAAACCTCACGAACAACAAGTCGCTCTATGTGCTCGACGGCTATTCGGGCAGTTCGTCGACGGCCTTCGGCGCGAATGGCGTACCGCTGCTGTTCACGCTGCCGGGCATCAGCGTCGAAGTCAATTTGTCGGCTTCGTTCTGAGGCTGCAGCGAGCGTCAATCGATCCGGGTGGCACGGAAATGCGCCCGGTCTGAAATCAGCGGACGGCCCCTTCGGGGCCGTCTGTCTTTTGGGCGGCGGCGCCGGGAAATCCGGCATAATGGCTGCATGTCTCCCACGAGCGCCATTCCCAAGCCCTCGACGGCTGCCCGCTGGCGCGGCGCACCGATTGCGGCCGTGCTGTTCGATCTCGACGGCACCTTGCTCGATACCGCGGGCGACATATCGCTCGCACTGAATCGCGCGATCGCCGAATATGGATGGCAGCCCGTAGCGGCGAGCGATACCCGCACAATGATCGGCCGTGGCGGCCCAATGTTGGTCGAGCGCGCCGCCCAGTTGCAACAGCGGCCGCTCGATGCGGCGACCCATGCGGCGATCGTCGAGCGCTTCTTTCATTATTACGGAGCGCTCCAAGACAGCGGCGAGAGCGCGGCCCGGCCGTTCGCCGGCGCGACCGAGGGTTTGAGGCGCCTGCACGAAGCGGGATTGCGCACCGGGGTCGTCACGAACAAGCAGCAACGTTTTGCGCTCGCGCTGGCCAAACGTCTCGGATTCGGTGCCTGGGTCGATGTGGTCGTGGGCGGGGATAGCTGCGCGCGCCGCAAACCCGATCCGATGCCGGTATTGTTCGCCTGCGAGTCGCTGCGGGTGGCGGCCGCGAATACGCTCATGGTCGGAGACTCGATCAATGACGTGCAGGCAGCGCGCGGCGCCGGGGTTGCGATCGTCTGCGTGCCCTACGGATACAACGAAGGCATGGATCCCCGTACGCTGCCCTGCGATCACTTGATCGAGAGCATCACGGATCTACCGGCACTGCTCGAGATCTGATCCATGGCTGCAGAAGCTCCCGTCGCCGAGATCGGCATACCGGCCCCGGATTTCGAGTTGCCGGGTACCGACGGCGCCAAGCACCGGCTGCGCGAGTTCGCGGGCGAACGCGGCACCGTGGTCGCATTCATTTGCAATCACTGTCCGTACGTCAAGGCGATTTTGCCGCGGCTCGTGCGCGACGCGCGGGATCTCGCCGCGATCGGTGTGCGGGTCGTTGCGATCAACGCGAACGATGCCGATGCGTATCCGGAGGATTCGTTCGAACGCATGGTCGAACTCGCACCGCGCCTGCCGTTCCCGTACTTGCATGATGCCGCTCAATCGGTCGCGCGCGCCTATGGCGCGGTCTGCACGCCGGATTTCTTCGGCTTCGATTCGGTGCTGCGCTTGCGTTATCGCGGCCGGCTCGACGCGTCGCGCAAGGAAACCGCGCCCGACGGCATGCGGCGCGACCTCTACGAGGCGATGCGCATGATCGCCGAGACAGGTCACGCGCCGCAGCAGCAACATGCCTGTATCGGCTGCTCGATCAAATGGCGCGAACCGTGAACGCGGCCCGACCGGCTGAATTGCCCGAAGAGCATGCGCGGCGCGCGCAGCGGCAGACGGAAATCGCGGAGGCGCTAGCCCGGCGGTTGCCCGCGCGCACGATTCTATCGCGGCACGAGGATACCGTTCCCTATGAATGCGATGGCTTGACGGCCTACCGCGAGTCGCCGCTGCTCGTCGTGCTGCCGGAAACCGAGGAGCAGTTGGTTGCGCTGCTGCAAATCTGCGATGCGCTCGCGGTGCCGATCGTTGCGCGCGGCGCGGGTACGGGTCTATCGGGAGGCGCGTTGCCGCATCGACTCGGCGTGAGCCTCTCACTCGCGAAGTTCAACAAGATTCTGAAGATCGACCCGCAGGCCGCAACCGCGACCGTGCAATGCGGTGTGCGCAATCTGGCGATCAGCGACGCCGCGGCGCCGTTCGGTCTGTACTACGCGCCGGATCCGAGCAGCCAGATCGCTTGTACGATCGGCGGCAACGTCGCGGAGAACTCCGGCGGCGTGCATTGCCTGAAATACGGATTGACTCTGCACAACGTGTTGCGCGTCCGCGGTTACAACGCGGCCGGCGAGGCCGTCGAGTTCGGCTCGGACGCGCTCGATGCGCCGGGCTTGGATTTGCTGCCGCTCGTGGTCGGCAGCGAAGGGATGCTCGCAGTGATGACCGAAATCACGGTCAAGCTGATTCCCAAACCGCAACTCGCGCGCTGCATCATGGCGAGCTTCGGCGACATCGAATCGGCCGGCGCCGCGGTTGCGGCGGTGATCGCGCACGGCATCATTCCGGCGGGACTCGAACTCATGGATCAGGCGATGACGGCCGTTGCCGAAGCCTACGTGCATGCCGGTTACGATTTGGCGGCGGCCGCGATTCTGCTCTGCGAGAGCGACGGCACGCCCGAGGAAGTCGAGGAGGAGATCAGTCGCATGACCGCGGTGCTCGAGCAGAGCGGGGCGACACGCGTCGAGATCAGCCGCGACGAGGCACAGCGACTCAAGTTCTGGAGCGGCCGGAAGAACGCGTTCCCTGCATCGGGCGGCATCAGTCCGGACTACATGTGCATGGACTCCACGATTCCGCGAAAGTGCTTGGCCGAAATGCTGCGCTCGATCGAGACGATGGCGCAGAAATATGGGCTGCGCTGTGTCAACGTTTTTCATGCCGGCGACGGTAATCTGCATCCCTTGATATTGTTCGACGCCAATGATGCGGACCAGCTGCAGCGCTGCGAGCGGTTCGGCGCGGAGATTCTAGAGGCGAGCGTGCGCCTCGGCGGCACGGTCACGGGCGAGCACGGCGTCGGTGTCGAGAAGCTCAACTCCATGTGCGTGCAGTTCTCGCCGGCCGAGCGCGACGCGTTCTTCGCGGTCAAGCGCGCGTTCGATCCGCGCAGCCTGTTGAATCCCGGCAAGGTGATACCGACGCTGCATCGCTGCGCGGAATACGGCAAGATGCACGTGCATCGCGGCCTGTTGCCGTTCCCGGACCTGCCGAGATTTTGATGACCGAGACAGATCCGGAGTTGCGCCGGCTCATCGATCGGGTGCAGAGCGCGGCGTCAAGGCAAAGCCCGCTCGATATCCGCGGCGGAAACACCAAGGCATTCTATGGCGAGCCGCCGCGCGGCGAGCCGCTCGAACTCGGCGGGCTCGCGGGCATCAGCAGTTACGAGCCGAGCGAACTGGTCGTGACCGCGCGCGCCGGCACGCCGCTCGCCGAACTCGAGGCGACGATTGCGGCCGACGGCCAGTGCCTGCCCTGCGAGCCGCCGCGCTTCGCACCCGGCGGCACGGTCGGCGGCATGGTGGCGGCGGGGCTGTCGGGGCCGGCGCGCGCGAGTGTCGGCGCGCTGCGCGATTTCGTGATGGGCGTGAGCCTGCTCAACGGCCGCGGCGAGCTGTTGCAGTTTGGCGGCCAAGTCATGAAAAACGTCGCCGGCTACGATGTGTCGCGCTCGCTCGCGGGGTCGTGGGGCGTGCTCGGCATACTCTGCGAAGTTTCCCTGAAGGTCGTACCGGTCTCGAGGGCGACCGCGACATTGTGCTTCGACTGTGACGAGCTGCAGGCGCTGCACCTATTGCGGTCGTGGGCGGCGCAGCCATTGCCGCTGCGCGCGAGTGCCTGGGTCGGCCGAGAGCTGCGGCTGCGCCTCGAGGGCGCCGAGTCCGCGGTCAGTGCAGCGCGCCGCAAGCTCGGCGGCTCCGAGCTCGAGCGCGACTCGGCGGCGCAATGGTGGGATTCGGTGCGCGATCAGGGCCATGCATTTTTTCGGCTCGAGGCCTCGGCTCTAGCCGCGGGCGAGTGTTTATGGCGGCTGTCCGTGCCCGCGGTCACGGCTCCCTTGGCGCTTGGTGGGGCGCAATTCATCGAGTGGGGCGGCGCGCAGCGTTGGTGGCGCGGCACGATGCCGGCTCAGGCGGTGCGCGCCGCGGCAGCAGGCGCGGGCGGTCACGCGACCTTGGTGCGCGCCGCCGACAAGACGCCCGGTGCGTTCACGCGGCCGAGCGAGCCGCTCATGCAGATCCATCGGCGCTTGAAGCAGGCCTTCGATCCGGCGCAAATCTTCAATCCGGGACGCCTCTACGGCGATCTTTAGAGGCGTCTCGATGCAAACCAATCTGAGCACCGAATTCAAGCAGACGCCCGAAGGCGAAGAGGCCGAGGCGATCCTGCGAAAATGCGTCCATTGCGGCTTCTGCAACGCGACCTGCCCCACCTATCAACTGCTCGGCGATGAACTCGACGGACCGCGCGGCCGGATCTATCTGATCAAACAGGTGCTCGAAGGCGCTGTAGTGACACGCAGCACGCAACTGCATCTCGATCGCTGTTTGACCTGCCGCAATTGCGAGACGACCTGCCCGAGCGGCGTGGAGTTCGGCGCATTGATCGACATCGGTCGCCGAGTCGTCGAGCAGCGCGTCGAACGACCTCTGGCGCAAAGAAGCCTGCGTTGGCTACTCAAGGAATTACTGACTTCACGCGCGTTCGGCCCGGCGCTGCGCATCGGCCGGCGCCTGCGGCCGCTGCTGCCCCACGCGCTGCGTCGCAAGCTGACCGAGTCATCGGGCCGGCGCGCCGAAGCGTGGCCGACGCGCAAGCACGCGCGCAAGATTTTGCTGCTGGCCGGTTGCGTGCAGCCGGCCATGATGCCGAACATCAATGCCGCGACGGTGCGCGTGCTCGACGCCGCCGGGATCCAAACACTGCCCGCCGGCGGCGGCTGCTGCGGCGCTTTGCGCCTGCATCTCGCAGACCATGCAGGCGCGCTCGGCGAGATGCGACGCAACATCGATGCTTGGTGGCCGGTGATTTCCTCGGGACAGGTCGAGTCGATCGTCATCAATGCGTCCGGCTGCAGCGCCACGGTCAAGGAATACGCCCATGCGCTGCGTAACGATGCTGCTTACGCCGACAAGGCCGCACGCGTCAGCGCACTGGCGCGCGATCTATGCGAACTGCTGCCGGATCTGGCGCCGCGGCTCCAAGATCGCGTGCATCCCGAGGCCGCAGTATCGCTCGTGTTCCATTCACCCTGCACGCTGCAGCACGGCCAGCGTTTGCGCGGCATCGTCGAGACGCATCTCGGCAGCTTGGGATTCTCGGTACGGGCGGCCGCCGCCGAGAGTCATTTGTGCTGCGGATCCGCGGGCACCTACTCGGTATTACAGCCGGCGCTCGCCGACCAATTGCGCGATCGAAAACTCGCCAATCTCGGCGCTACCGGCGCAGAGCAGATTGTCTCGGCCAACATCGGCTGTATCCAGCACCTGCAGTCCGGCACCACGGCGCGCGTGATCCACTGGATCGAGGCGCTCGACGAGGCGCTCGACCGCTAACGCAGCGCCCGCGGTTGCGTCCGGTGCAGGCATTTCAGCCGGGCTTCTTCTTCGCGCCGCCGCGGATCAGCGTCAGCGCGAGCAGCGCGGAGGCGAGCATCAGGAACAAGCTGACCGCATTGAGAACCGGCGTCGCGCCTTCGCGCATGCGCCCGTACATCATGACCGTCAGCGGCGAATCCGCGCCGACGAGCATCAGCGTCGTGTTGAAGTCGGCGAACGACATCAAGAACGATATTGCCGCCGAGCCGAACAATGCCGGGCGCAAATACGGCAGCAGGATCGTGCGAAACACGGCCGCACGCGTCGCGCCGAGGTTCAAGGCGGCCTCCTCGAGCGTGCGGTCGAAGCGCCGCAGCCGCGCGGCGATCGTGAGCGTCGAGATCGTCGCGAGATAGGAAAACTGACCGAGCACGACGAGCGTGAGCCCGGGCCTAAGAAAATCGAGATCCCAGGAAAACAACTCGTCGGCGAGGTCGGCGAGCCGGCTCGCGAACGCAAGAATCGAGATGCCCAAGATCACGCCCGGGATCACCAGCGGCGCGAGCATCAGCAGCGAGAGCAGCGGCTTGCCGCGAAACCGGCCGCGTTCGAGCAAAAACGCGTTGCTCGTGCCGACCAGAACCGACAGCACCGTGACCCAGCCTGCGACCAGGCAGCTCGTCGCGATGCTCGATAACAACTCGGCATCCTGAAACAGTCCGATTCGGCCCGATGAAGCGCTGCCGATGAACCAATCGAGCGTAAAACCGCGCCACGGCGGCGCAGGGTAGGGCGCGTTGTTGAACGCGAACACCGCCACGACGATCAACGGCAGAAACAAGAACGCGAGAAATGCGATCAAATACACCAGCGTTGCGCAACGCAGCCAAAGCGGGCGGGGCAGCGACGGAATCATGTGCTGCGCATCACTTCGGCAAAGCGCTGGCCGCTGAGCCGCAGGCCCAGCACGACGATGGCGGTCGACAGGCCGAGCAGCAGGAATCCGAACGCTGCGCCTTGCTCCCAATTGAAGCGGGTGATGAATTGCGTGTAGATCTGCTCGGTGAACCACTGCGAGTTCTTGCCGCCGAGCAGCG
>Ga0181531_10003156_pt1 | contig 10161 bp, 10 predicted proteins | sample PEATcosm2014_Bin_38_FD_119743 | JGI IMG/M metagenome (GOLD analysis project Ga0181531, IMG submission 119743) | Peatland microbial communities from MTU Mesocosm Facility, Houghton, MI, USA - PEATcosm2014_Bin11_10_metaG | ecosystem: Environmental > Terrestrial > Soil > Wetlands > Peat | place... | reverse complement strand
TCGTCGGTCTCACCGAAGAATCCGGAACGGGAGTGCGCCCGCAGACCGGGGCCGTTCACCGTTACCTTGATCGAATGGTAATCGGGCTTGGACCCGGCATTCCCCGCACTGATGTTCTCCGGCGCCTTGAATCCGATCAGATAATATCCCCGCTGCTGCTCTTCTATGTGTTGCATGGCATCGCTTAAGCCGTTGCCGTTCACGGTGGCGAATCCTCCAGTATCCTCGGCAAGCTGCAACAGCCCATCCTGAGATAGCTCGAGGGCGCTGAGCGTGGCCGGCTCCAGGTAGACGAGGCCGCGCGCATCCACGGTGTAGACGACGGCGCCGGAGCGGTTGGCTTTGTCGATCAACTGGCGGAACCTGATGAGCAATTCATCGTTGCGGAAGGTCTGGAAGGAGGAACCGGGAAGAGTGACTCCCGGCAGGTCAATACCATCGGAAAAGAAGACGACGGCCTTCCGGCCGCCCACGGGCTGTAGCTCATCCATGAGCTGGCCCAGGGTGGCGAAGGCGCCGCTGGTGCTGTTCATCCGAACGTAGGCCCGTTCGTCGGCATCTTCCGCGCGTTGCGACTGAGACGCCCCGGGCGCGCCGTTCGGGCGCGTAGTTCCGTAGCCGAGCAGGTTCGCCATCTGATTCAGATGCGGAATTTCGGGCTCAAATGGACTAACCAGGCCGAACCCGCGCGGATTCCAGCGGAGATTTTCGACGGCGGCCTGCAGCACCCGCTTGTCCGATGTGAATTGCTGGAACACGCTGTTGTTGCGTCCGGTTTCCCAAAGGGCGATCAGGTCGCCGGGCTGCATCTGTTCGCCGATGAACTTGAGCAAAGCCTGGCGCACGGAAAGCATGCTCTCGAACGAGAGGCTCAGATCGTCGACCACCAGCACCATGCTGCGCCGGACGTCTGCGGGCTTGAGCACGTCCGCGGCATTGGCCGAAGGCAGCGGCTTGTGCAGCGCCTGCGGAGACAGGCTGGGCAGGTTCACGTCCGGCGAGTCCAGGCGGATATAGGAGAAATTCGTAATCGGCTGCGGCCTGCCATCCACCAGGATGCGGAAGTCATCGGACTTCAGATTGGTCACCTGATGTCCTTTCGAATCGGCCACCACGGCGTCAATTTGGACCAGCGTGGTGCTGACGCTGAATACAGGGGCGGGCGGCGCGGCGGGCTCTTGTGCCTGGAGCAGACCCAGGCCAAGCAACGGAAGTAGCCTCCAGCGAAGCATGTGGTACCTCTTTATCAGGATAGCAGCGTCATCTCGCGATAGCCATGCATATCTTGGTGAGCAGAGACTCCGGCGCGGTCTGGCCCGGCTGATTCAAGTAGAACTCCAGCGCCGGAGCGTCGGATATCTCGCCATCCCCATGCCGCAGCCACCACAGGACCAGGCCGGCGTAGGCCGCCGGCAGCTCGCCGTATGGGCCTTTGTGGGTCATTGTCACGTAATCCCGCGCGGGCAGTTCGAGGCTTTGGATCTCGCCTTCGCCCATAACTGCATGCGGCAGCGTGAAGGCGGCATCGTAGCGCAAGTATTCCGGCGGAGTGATTTCCGGGTCGTCATAGCATATGCCCAGGCCTTGGGTCCAAGGGCCGAAGAGTCTATGCGATCCCACCCACGCGGCCAGGCGCGCGAAGGTTTGTCCTACATCGCCATACGGACCGACATGCCGGCAGCGGATCAAGTTCAGCGGTCCGATTTGTTCCATGCGGGCTGCCGCTGCCGGTGGATCGATGGGGGCGATTGGCCGCGTGAGCGAGGTCCGTTGGGCGCGGTAGTGGCTGGGCGAGATCCGGAAGGCGGCCTCGAACGCGCGGGTGAAGGATTCGTGCGCCTGGTATCCGGATTCGAGCGCGATCTCGAGGATGGACCGGCTGGAGTTGCGCAGTCGCGCCGCCGCCCTTTCCAGACGCAGCCGGCGCACGTGCTCCGCCACGCCTTCGCCGGTGAGCGCGCGAAAGATGCGATGGAAGTGGAACGGGGAAAAGCTGGCGGCATCCGCAAGCTCCGGCAAGGACAGATCCTCGTCCAGGTGTTGTTCGAGATATTGGATTGCCCGGCCAACTCGGCGCTGATAGTCGTCTGAGGTAGCCTGGCGCGTCACCAGACCAGTCTACTCCAGGCGGGCGAGCGGAATCCGCAAGATGGTCCGGAGCTTCTCCGCCGCCACGCGGCGCGGATCGGACAGGTAAATCTCATGGTGCAGGCCGTCAAACCGCCAGCCTTGCGCGGCGGCGAAAGCTTCCATTTGCGCGACGGTCTCCGGCTCCCCGTCGTAGGGTCCGATATGCAGCGTCTGCACGCACTGGTTTTCGGTAAGAGAAGTCAACTCCACCTGTTGGCACAGCGGATCTTTGCCCTTGTCCGCAAGTTGCCTCCGCGCGGCTTCCACCTCGCGTTTGCCAATGAAATCGGGGGTGCGGATCAAAAGCCGCCACCGCCAGGTGTCCTTCGGTTCCGTGAGGAACAGATGACCCGAGTCCACCCACCAGAGCCCTTCGAGTTTGCAGACGCCGTAGTCGCGGCCCGCAAACTTGCTAGCCATTTTGATGGTGAAAGCGACGCCGTAAAGCGCCGCGATGGCCTGCTGGAAAGCCTCTCCGCCCGGCTTGCCGCGGCCGGCGATTTCGAGATATTCCGCTTTGGCAATTCGCAAGAGGACGGGCTGGCGCGGTGTCGCGTATTCCGCCTTGTGGATTTGGTAAAGATCGAGCTTCGCCATGCTCACAACGTAACCCCTCTACGCCGGACGCTTCTTGACCGAACTTGCGATTTTCATGGCGCGACCGTTCCCGAGCGCTGCCGCCCATGCCTTGGGGGTGGCCGCGAACGTGCGGCGAAACATCTCGACAAACGCGCTGGGTTGCCGGTAGCCGGTGGCGAAGGCGGCTTGCTTCACCAGGCTGCCCGCGGCCAGCATTTCCACGGCTTTCATCAGGCGGGCTTGTCTGCGCCACGTCGCAAAGTCGGCGCCGACTTCGCTGCGAAACGCCCGCTCGATGGTGCGCACGCTGGCGCCGGCGCTTGAGCAGAGCGACGCGAGCGACGGATTCCGCGCCTGATTGGCGATCAGCGCGCGGGCCACCGCCAGCGCGCGCGGGTCTTTGGGCAGCGTGAGGAACGTGGGAACCGAAGACGAGTGTTCGAGGTGGAAGACCACCAGATCCCGCAGCGCGCAGTGCAGGCGGTTGCGTGCGCGGAGCTGCCCGACGCGGACTGCTTCTACGATCAACTCGCGCAGCAGCGGAGATACGTGCAGGACCGTACACGTCGTGGGCAACCCGGGTGCGAGGCCGCGCCGCAGATAAAGCGTGCGCATGGAAACCGCGGCGGGCATACGAATCGAGTGCATGGTGCGGGCGGGAATCCAGATGGCGAATTGCGGAGGAATCAGCCAAAAGCTTTGGCCCGCGGAGACTTCCATCGCGCCGCGCGTGGCGTAGATGACCTGATCCGCGCCGTGGGCGTGCTCCGGCACGCGGAAAGCGGGTGGGTACTCGTAGGCCAGCGTGGAGATGGACGTGCCGGGCTTGGGGTCGTAATGATCGATGAAGCCTTGGCGCATGAGAGATATATTATGACGCATGGCGGCTCTTACGACAAAGCCGCGGATGATCCAAACTGGTTTCATGAGCACAGAAACAGGAAGGGCACGATGCTAGGCCGAGCGAAAATAGTAGCTTTTGCGGCGGTGCGCGACCGCGATGCGGCCAGGACGTTCTATCGCGATACGCTGGGCTTGCGGCTGGTGGGCGAGGATCAGTTCGCCATGGTGTTCGACGCGAATGGGACCACCCTGCGCATCTCACCGGTGCCGGACTGGACGCCGCCCCAGTTCACCGTGCTGGGCTGGGAAGTTGCGGACATCGTGGCGGCCGTGACGGGCCTGCGGGGCGCGGGCGTCGAGTTCCAGCGCTACCCCTGGATGAAGGATCAGGATGAGATGGGCATCTGGACTTCGCCCAGCGGTCCCGGCGTGGCGGCGGTTCACGCGGGCGCGCGGGTGGCGTGGTTCAAGGATCCGGACGGCAACGTGCTAAGCGTTTCGCAGATGCCATAGGCCGGCGTGGACGCCGGCCGCAGCGCTGGAGTAGTGGCCCACGGTTCTGTGTTATGCTGGCCGTCGCCTGCATGAGACCGAACGCCGCCATTGCCAGGGCTGTCGCCGCATTTGCCGGGAGGCGCGTGCTGGTGGCCGGCGATCTGATGCTGGACCGGTATTGGTCTGGCGATGTGGATCGCATTTCGCCCGAAGCGCCCGTGCCCGTGGTGCGCAAGCTCGGCTCGTTCGGCGTGCCAGGCGGAGCCGCGAATACCGCATGCAATGTGGCCGCGCTGGGCGCGCGAGTCAGTCTGTTCGGCGTTACCGGCCAGGACGAAGCGGGCGCCGATCTGCGCGGCATGCTCGCCCAGCGCGGGATCGATTGCGCGCAGGTTTCGATCGCGGCGGGACGCCCCACCACGGTGAAATTGCGCATCGTGGCGCACGACCAACAAATCGTGCGTATCGACGATGAGGATATTACGCCGATTGCCGCCGGTTTGGCCGATGCCGTGGTGAAACGCGCCGCGCGACTGATGCCGCGCGTGGATGCGGTCCTGATATCGGATTACGCCAAGGGATTCGCGATCGCGTCCGTGGTGAAGGCAATCGTGGCCGCCGCCGCGCGCCAGGGCAAGCCGGTGGTGGTCGATCCGAAGGGTTCAGATTTCGAACGCTATCGGGGAGCTACGGTCATTAAGCCGAATCGCAGCGAACTCGCCCTGCTCACCGGAATGCCGGCCCGCCATCACGAAGAAACCATGCATGCCGCCCGCCAGTTGCTGCGGCTGGCGGAGCCGACTGCCATTGTCGTTACGGAAGGCAAGGATGGCATGACGCTGCTGCGGCCCGATACGCCGGAGGAGCACTTTCCCAGCTTTGCGCGCGAAGTCTACGACGTGACCGGCGCGGGCGATACCGCTCTGGCCACGCTGGCGGTCGCGCTGGCGGCGGGTGCGGCGCTCGGTGACGCCGTCTGGCTGGCAAACCTCGCGGCGGGCCTGGCGGTTGGCGAATCCGGCACGGTGGCCATCTCGCGCGAGAAGCTGGCGAAGGCCATAGCCGGCCTGCGGCGGCGATGACCAAAATTTTCACCAACGACCAGGTGGATCGCTGGGTAGCCGATCTGCGCAACGCCGGCCGCAAGTTCGGATACACCTGCGGCGCGTTCGATCTGCTGCATGCCGGCCACGTGGATTATCTGACGCGCAGCCGCGCGCGGTGCGACGCACTGCTGGTGGCCGTCAATTCCGATTGGTCCATTCGCCACTACAAGAATCCGCATCGGCCCATCTGCTCGGTCGAGGAGCGCATGGCGGTGGTGGCCGCCCTGGAGCCGGTCGACGCGGTCACCATCTTGAACGACGCGCGCCCGCTCGCGCAGATCCAGCGCTGGAAGCCCGATTTCTATATCAAGGGCGGAGACTACGGCGCGCGCCAGCTCCGTTCGGCCGGCGCGGTGATGGAATACGGCGGCCAGGTGCTCACCATACCGGTCAGCCACCAGGTCAGCACCAGTCAGATCGTGGAGCGCATCCTCGCGGCGGAGCGGATGGCGTTGCCCGCGCCGTTGCAGCACGCTCCACCCCAGGGGCTTGTGTGTCTCGATCGCGATGGCACGCTGCTGAAAGATAGCCCGTACCTCAGCGATCCGCGGTATGCCGAGCTGCTGCCCGGCGTCGGCGAAGGCCTCGCGGAATTGCAGCGGGCCGGTTGCCGGCTGGTCATCGTCACCAATCAGCAAGGCATCGGTCTGGGCTATTTCTCCATGAGCGATTTCATAGCCGTGAATGCCGCGCTGTTTCGCCTGCTGACGCCTTTTGGGGTCACCATCTCACGGATCTACTACTGCCCGCACTCGGCGGCGGACGCCTGCGACTGCCGCAAGCCCGCGCCGGGGATGCTGCTGCGGGCGCAGCGCGAATTCGGCATCGAGGCCGGGTGGTGCTTCATGGTGGGGGATCGCGATGTAGATGCCGCCGCCGGCCAAAGCGCGGGCTTCGCCGCGGCGTTGGTGGGTGCGGGCGCTCCCGAAGGGCCGTGGCCGCGATTCGCCACTTTCGCGGAGGCCGCCGCCTGGATCCTGCAGGGTCTCAGGCCTCTTTCTTCTTCAGCAGGTGATCGTTGTCCTTGATGAAACTCTTGATTTGTTCCGCCTCGGTCAGCAGTTTCTCCCATTGCTCCTTATACAGCGTGACCGGGAAGCGACCCAGTCCATAGACGGATACGCCGCCTTTTTCGCTGACGCGGACGGAGATGTGGCCCCGTCCCGGCTTTTTCAGCGCCTCATTCTCGGCGCGCAAACGTTCCAGTTCCGCTTTCAGATCTTCATCCGGCATAAGATGACAGGATATCGCCTTTCTACCACGACCGGCAGGCGTTGGCATACGCGACTTTCAGGTAGCTCTGTAGCTCCCGCGTGCGGAGCGGATCGGCCTGGGCGCGCTCGATCGCCGCGCCTAAAATGGGCGCTAGGAAGCGCCTGTACTTGTCGATCGCCGGCTGGTCGTGCGCTCGAAACGCCTGCTCGACGGCCGCCTCGGTCGTGGGCGTCACCAATTCCAGCCGTCCCACAAACACCCTCACGGTGCTCGCCGGCGCCGGGCGAATCGCCAGAGGCAGGATGGCGTTTACCGCTTGGCGCGGCACGATGTACAGCAGCCGGCTGCCTTCTTCGAACCACGAATTCCGCCAGGTGGCGATCATAGCGCGCGCTTCATCCTCGTACAAGCCGCGAGCAACAAGGGTGCCTTCCAAGTCCTTGAACATGGCGTCCGCGGACGCCGTCATCGCCGGCGGGTCCACAAGCGCTTGATCGCGCAGTGCTCCCGACACTCGATAACCCAGCTTCCCGCCGCGGCTTTCGATCCACATGACTGTGGGAATCTCATCCGCGCCGAGATTCCGCAGCAGTACCTGGCCTTCCGGGGTCAGGCGCGCGGCGAGGGGCAGCGCAGCCGAAGACGCGCCGCGATAGAACAAGAATTTCTCGTCCTGATCGCCCTTTGGGGCTTTCACGCGCAGCGGTGTGGCCGCCGTGTCGCGCGCGGCGTAGTAGTGGTTATCGCCTCCCGACGGGAATGCGGCCCGCGAGCTTGGCAGCAGGCGCACATCGTTCCACCAGATGCTTCCCGCGGCATCGGTGCGTTTCACCGCGCTCGCGTGCGGATACCACTCCGTGATCACTCCCTTCGCGAAGGATACGTTCACCGAAACAGTTGTTTCGCGCGGAGTGTAGAAATACAGCACGGGCGTCTCCATGCGCACCGTTTCTATCAGGCCGCATTTGAAATTTTCGTCGCGGAAGCGCTCCACAAAGGCAGGTAAACCCGCCGATGCCTGAAGCGGCGCCCAAGCGACGGCCTGCCCGTCGGGACCCGCCACGGAAGTGAATGTGCCCCATTCGTGCGCCGTGACTCCGGCAGCCGGGCCGCCGTGCTCCACGACGGGCGAGCTACACAGGGAAGGAATCGCCAGCCAAGCGGCTATCGCGCCGGCGGCCAAAAATTCAAGTGGTTTTCCGGACATTCCTGCCCTCCTCATTTTGTGTCGATTATACAACGCGCGCAGGAGTTTTCCAAAACATTTACAACTTGGCCACGCTTCGCCGCATCTATCCGTCGTATGGTTACCATATGCCGGTGACGGATGAAAGCCGCGCGCCCACAGAGGTCACTCGCCGCAAGTTCTATGTCGCTATGATCTACGGCCTGTGGAGCTCCATAGCCGCGGCCCTCTCCATCCCGGCCGCGATCTATCTGCTGATCCCTCCCAAACTGCGAAAGATGCCGGAGTGGATCGAGGCCGGCGACGTATCCAAGCTCGAGCCGCGCGCGCCGGTGGAGATGGTTTTCCGCCAGAACCGCGTGGATGGATGGAAAATCCAAAGCGAAAAGACCACCGCCTGGGTAGTGAAGCTGGGCGATTCCCAAGTGGTGGCCTACGGGCCGCAGTGCACGCACCTCGGCTGCGCATATCATTGGGACGACAACGCCAACCACTTCCTGTGCCCCTGCCACAGTTCCGTCTTCAGCGTGGACGGCGCGGTGGTCTCCGGGCCCGCGCCCCGTCCGCTCGACCGGTATGACACGAAAGTGGAAAATGGCAAATTGCTACTTGGCCCCCTGCACCCGTCGCGGGGGAAAGCATGAGCTGGCTGGATCATCGCACCGGCATCGAAACTGCCATCCGGAATTTTCTGTACGAAGACATCCCGGCTTCGAGCGGCTGGCATCAAGTCTTCGGCAGCATCGCCGTGTTTCTCTTTCTGACGCAAGCGTTCACCGGGGCGCTGCTGGCTTTCAACTACGCGCCCACGCCCGGCGATGCCTACAACAGCCTGCGCTACATCCTCACGGAAGTGACCGGCGGCCGCCTGATCCGCGGTCTGCATCATTGGGGCGCCAGCATGCTCATCGTGGTGGTGGTGCTGCACATGACCCAGGTGTTCCTTTACGGCGCATACAAGAAACCGCGCGAGGCCACCTGGATGGTGGGGGTGGTCCTGCTGCTATTGACTATGGCCTACGGTCTGACGGGATACCTGCTCCCGTGGGACAACCGCGCGTATTGGGGTACAGTGGTCGCCACCCAGATCGCCTCCCACATTCCCTTGGCGGGGACTTACATGAGCCGCCTGTTGGGCGGAGACAACGCGGTAGGGGTGGTCACCTTCGCGCGCTTCTATGGGCTGCATGTGCTGCTGCTGCCGCCCGCTACCGGCCTGCTCATCGCCATCCACATCTACCTGGTTCGCAAGCACGGCGTGGCCCCCGCGCCCGGCGACGAAGTCAAACCAAGCAAGAAGTTCTATCCGCGGCAAGCGTTCACCGATACCGTCGCGATCTTCGCGGCCTTCGTGGTTCTGTTTGTCATGGCCGTGGCGGTGCGCGTGCCATTGGAGCGCCTGGCCGATCCCACTGACACCACTTACATCCCGCGCCCGGAATGGTATTTCCTGTTTCTTTTTCAGACCCTGAAGTTCTTCGACGGACCGCTGGCGGTGGTGGGCAGCGTGATTCTCCCCTCCCTGGCGGTGCTGGCGCTATGGCTGGTGCCGTTCGTGGACCGCGGACAGGTGATGCGCGTGACGCGCCGGACGGTAGCGTTCGGCGTCGTGGCGCTGGGGCTGCTGGGCTGGACCAGCTTGACCGTGGCGGCCATCGCCACCACGCCGAAATCCGACAATAGGGTGGTCATCGACTTCAGCGCGCCCACCGATTGGATGGAGCTTTCGCCGCAGGAACTGGCCGGCATCGGATATTTCCGGCAGGAGAATTGCGCGAGTTGCCACCGCCTGCGAGCCGGGAAGCCAGGCGCGCCGTCCGCAACCGGGCCCGACCTGGCGAATGTGCCCATCAAGAAAACGGCCGCCTGGATGATCGCGCACTTCAAGCATCCCGCCGCGATGGTGCCCGGCAGCTCGATGCCCGCGATTCAATTGAGCGATGCGCAGTTGAACGCCCTGGCGGCATTCCTGCTGAAGCTGTCTCCGCGCAATGCCGAGGCACTGGCCAACGCGCCGGATTTCGCGGTGAAAGCCGGGCTGTTGTATCAGTCGAAAAACTGCGGAGGCTGCCACCAGGTGAACGGCGTGGGCATGAAGATTGGTCCCCCGCTGAATGGCGTGGCGCGCCGCCGCACCAAGACCTGGGTGGCGCAGCACTTCGCCAACCCGGAAGCAATGTCGCCCGGCAGCTTTATGCCGCCGTATCGATTCTCCCGGCGCGAGATGGATAATCTGGTGGCGTATCTGTTCACGCTGCCGGATTAGTGCCCTGTTCCTATGGGAATGGATGCGGCAGCCATGCAGGAATGCGCGCGGCCGAGCCGTCTCGCTCCGCCGCCGCCACGAATCGTGCCAGTCTGGAGTGCCCCAGGAAGGACGCCGAAGGCACGCTGAGCGGAACTAACTCCGGGACAAACACGCGGCACGCGAACAAGCCGCACTCGCGTATCTCCGCGGAAGTCAGGTCGAATGCGATCGGCGTGATCCCCATGCTCGCACACCGCTCCAGCAGCACCCGCAACCGCCTGGCGGCATCCATCCCGCCGCTCACTTCAGGGAAATAGCGCCCCGGCACGCCGGCTTTCTCGAAGAACCACTCCGTGTAG
>Ga0181531_10003153_pt1 | contig 10166 bp, 6 predicted proteins | sample PEATcosm2014_Bin_38_FD_119743 | JGI IMG/M metagenome (GOLD analysis project Ga0181531, IMG submission 119743) | Peatland microbial communities from MTU Mesocosm Facility, Houghton, MI, USA - PEATcosm2014_Bin11_10_metaG | ecosystem: Environmental > Terrestrial > Soil > Wetlands > Peat | place... | reverse complement strand
GCCGCCGTCGCACAAGGTTCCATTAAGATTGCTTACCGGCACAGTCACAAATGTGTCCGGATTGTGTTCGTGGTTGCGGGCACGGCCGGCCTTCATCATCTATTCCCAGGGGCTTGAAGGGTGAATTTGGGCCACCTACCTCAACTTCGTCGAGACGGCCCCATGTGGCGTCCCGGCAAAGAAATGGGGCTTGGCCATAATGGCGAGCCTCTCAACACTTCGCTTCTTCAGGAGGATGTGAACATGCGCAATTTCGATTTTTCCCCGCTTTTCCGTTCCACCGTCGGCTTCGACCGGGTTCTCGACCTGCTCGATACCGTCAGCCGTTACGACACCCCCCAGACCTTTCCGCCCTACAACATCGAGCGGACGGACGAGACCCATTATCGCATCACGATTGCGGTTGCGGGCTTCGCCGAGAAGGATCTGAACGTCGAGGTGCGTGAAGGCGTTTTGTCGGTGCAGGGCAAGCGCAACGAGGAGACCGAGAAGTCCTCGGCCTATCTCCATCAAGGTATCGCGGGCCGCGCTTTCGAGCGCCGCTTCCAGCTTGCCGAACATGTCCAGGTCAAGGACGCAAAGCTCGAGAACGGTCTCCTGCATGTCGACCTCGAGCGCATCGTGCCCGAGGAGCAGAAGCCGCGCCGGATCACCATCAATGGCGGAAACGTCAGGGTGATCGAAGGACAGGCGAAGGCCGCCTGATCGGGATTTGATCTCGTCGGATGCCGGGCGCGGTTTCGCCGCGCCCGGCGTCTTCGTTTTTGATGACAGCACGAAGAACTTGGCGCTACTGTCCCTCCCGTTTTCTAGTCACGATTGCGAATTATCGATGCCAAGTTGGCAGAGCGCTTGGTTTGCCCGCGTTTCGCGGATGTCGCGCCCGCGAACTCTGGGTCTGGAAGGCGACGTTGAAGAACTGCGCCGCCAATACAGCTATCTCACCGATCGCTTCGGGCCTGCGCCGCAGGGCGCCGCGTTCGAGCCGTCCCAGGTAGGGCCGGTCAAAGGGGAATGGATCCGGATGGGCGATACCTCGACCCATCGGCTGATCCTGTATTTCCACGGCGGCGGCTATGTGTCGGGTTCGCCGGAAACGCACCGCCCCCTCATTGCGCGGCTTTGCCAGGCCGCACACGCCATCGCCTTCGCGCCGTCCTACCGCCTGGCGCCCGAATTCGCCTTTCCGGCGGGATTGCGCGACGGGATCGACGCCTATCGCTATCTCCTGCAGCGGAAGATTTCGCCGTCCTCGATCGTGCTGGCGGGCGATGCGGCGGGCGGCGGCCTCGCCTTCGCGAGCCTTCTCGCCATCCGCAATGCTGGCCTGCCGATGCCGGCTGCCTGTGTGGCGATGTCCCCCTGGGCCGATATGTCTTTGTCAGGCTGGTCGATGCTGCAGAACGCCAAGAACGATGCCGCCTTGTCGTGGGAGCTCCTGTTCGTGAGCGCGCGGCACTATCTGAAAAGGACGAGCCCCACCGACCCTTATGTCTCGCCGGTGTTCGCAGGCTTCCACGACTTCCCGCCGATCATGGTGCATGCGGGGAGCCTCGAAATCCTGCGCGACGATGCCAGCCGTATCGGCGAACGCGCCGCGGAAGCGGGCGTGCCGGTCAGTGTCGAGATTTACGACGGCATGCAGCACGTCTTCCAGGCGAGCCCCTACGTGCCGGAGGCGCGCGTGTCGCTCAACCGTATCGGACAATTCATCCGCCAGCGCACGCCGGACACGGAACACGTCGCGGCCGTGGCGCACGGGTAGTGGGTTCCGGCGCGCGCTTCGCTGCGCTCGCTGGCCGGAATGACATGTTCTAAGGAAAGCTGACGCTTAACCCTGACGCGCTTTGAAGCGGGGGTTTTTCTTGTTGATGACGTAGGAGCGGCCGCGGCGACGGATAACGCGGCAGTCTTTGTCGCGCTTCTTGAGCGAGCGGAGTGAGTTGCGAATTTTCATGGCGGCCGACCGGAATACCCTGGGACGAAAGAGGCGCGGAACCTAGTGGGGCGGATTTTGCCTGTCAACCCGCCTTTGCCTGTCAACCGGGGGCCGAATCCTGTGTTAAGTATTCTGCGTTACGGGGTCGCCTGAATGATGACGAAAGCTTTGATTTTCCTGCGCCGGGCGCTCCTGCCTATGGCCCTCGCGGCCCTGGCGACGGCCTGCGCGACCGCGGCGCCCAGCAAGGAACCCTACATCCCGGCGGCCTATGCGCCGAAGCCTGTCGCCCAGCCTGTGACCGATCAGGCCGCAGACGCCAAATTCGCCGCCTTCGTGCGCGACTTCCGGGCGACGGCCATTGCCGCCGGCATCAAGCCGGAGACCTATGACCGCTCCATGGCGGGTATCAACCGCAATCCGCGCGTCGAGCAGGCCAATCTGCAGCAGCCCGAATTCGTGAAGCCGATCTGGGACTATCTCGACGGCGCCGTCTCGGACAAGCGTGTGGCGTCCGGTGCACAGCTCCTCGCCGCGGATGCGACCATGCTTCAGAAGATCGAGCGGCGCTTCGGCGTGCAGCCCGAATATCTCGTCGCGATCTGGGGCATCGAAAGCAATTACGGTGACCAGATGGGCCACCTCAACATGTTCGAGGCGCTGGCGACGCTTGCCTATGACGGCCCGCGGGCGGATTTCGGGCGGAAGGAATTGATCGCGGCGCTCAAGATGGAAGAGCGCGAGAATCTCGATCCCAAACAGATGACATCGTCCTGGGCGGGCGCGTTCGGGCAGACGCAATTTGTGCCGTCGTCGTTTCTGACGAATGCCGTCGACGGCGATGGCGACGGAAAGATCGATCTCTGGCATTCGCCTGCCGATGCGCTCGCATCGACTGCGCTTCTTTTGGCCAATGCCGGCTGGAAAGATCCGGGGTCGTGGGGTTGCGAAGTGACGCTGCCGGCCGGGTTCGATTATGCCGACGCCGATATCGACACCGTCAAGACCGTCGAGGAATGGAAGAAGATCGGTGTGCGCAGAGCGAATGGCGAGCCCTTGCCTGCCGGTGATGTGCATGCCGCCATTCTCGTTCCGGCGGGCGCACACGGACCGGCCTTCATGGTCTTCGACAATTTCAGGGCCGTGCTCAAGTACAACAATGCGCAAAGCTATGCGCTCGCGGTTGGCGTTCTCGCCGACCGCATCAAGGGTGGCCCTCCCGTGATGGCCGCATGGCCGAGACAGGAAGCGCCGCTCACGCGCGAAGAGCGCATCGCATTCCAGAACGACCTGAAGAAGCTCGGTTACGATCCCGGCGATATCGATGGCGTGCTGGGACACAAGGTGCGCGCTTCGATCCGCGCCTATCAGAAAGCGCACGGCATGCCCGCCGATGGCTTCGCGACGGAAGACCTCCTCGTCCGCATGGAACGCGACCTCGCCGCCAAGGGCGGGTGATTCAAACCGGCAACGCCGGACCAGTCCCTAATGCCCTTAAACAAAATCGTCGTCGATTTTGCGACTCGTCCGTGCGCTGTCATGCCCCTTGACTCATTCCGCCGAAAATCTCCGAATGTCGCCTTGTACTGCGTCTCACCGAAATTGCGGGTCCTTCGAAAGGACCATCTGCTTCGCGATATTCAAAGGAGAGACTTTCATGCAATTGAAACGTCGTGAACTTCTGAAGAGCGGCTTGGCGCTTTCGGCCGCGAGTGTGCTGCCGTTCGGCAACGCCTACGCCGGCGAAGCGAGTCCCGCATTTGAGCCGCGCCCGGGATCGTGGCGCACATTCGAAGTCACGACACAGATCCGCCTTCCCGCATCCGCAACGCCCGCGCAGGTGTGGATTCCTCTGCCGTCGGTCACGGCGGACGAATGGATTCGCCCTGTCTCGGATGACTGCAGCTGCCCCGACGGCAACGCCGCGGAGGTGGAGATTGGTCCCTACAAGACCAAGATGGTGCGCGTGGAGTGGTCCGGCGCAAACGATCGCACGGCGCAGATCGTCAGCCGCGTGGCGACGCGAGATCGGTTCGTCGACCTCACGAAGCCCGGCAATCCTCAACCGCTGTCGAAGGCCGAGCACGAACTGTATCTCAGCCCCACCAAATTCATTCCGACCGACGGCATCGTCAAAGCGACGGCGGACAAGATCACCGCGGGTGCAACGACCGACGTCGAAAAGGCGCGGCTCCTCTATCAATGGATCGTCGTCAACACCTATCGCGATCCCAAGGTCGCCGGATGCGGTGAGGGCGACATCAAGCACATGCTGGAAACGGGCACCATGGGCGGCAAATGCGCCGACCTCAACGCGCTCTATGTCGGGCTCGCGCGCGCCTCGGGCATTCCGGCGCGCGATCTTTACGGCGTGCGAACCGCGGCGTCGAAATTCGGCTACAAGAGTCTCGGCCCGAGCACGCCCGTCGTCACCAAAGCGCAGCATTGCCGCGCCGAGATCTATCTCGCGCAATGGGGCTGGGTGCCGGTCGATCCGGCCGATGTCCGGAAGGTTGCGCTGGAAGAGCCGCCCGGAAATCTTCCGCTCAGCGATGCCAAGGTCGATGCCGCGCGTCACACGCTGTTCGGCGCCTGGGAGACGAACTGGATCGCCTACAATTACGGCCACGACATCACGCTGCCGGGGTCGCAGGGCGCGCCGGTCGCGTTCCTGATGTATCCGCAAGGCGAAATCGGCGGCCAGCGGCGCAATTGTCTCGACGCCAGCGCGTTCGAATACACGATCACCAGTCGGGAAGTGTAGATATTCACTGGGACCGCGGACATCTTGTCCGCACCCGACCTTTCCGCCAGCGCCGCTCCGGATAAAGTGTCCGCGGCCCCAGCGGTCGTCTCGCATCGCGTTTCTGCGATCGAATGTGCAACGTCGCGACAACAAACGGCGATCAAAGGTTGCCGAACGTTTCGCATTCCCATTTTGATCAATCGCGTGTAGAGTTGCGATATTTCTCCCAAACTTCCATTGATCGAATACGCCGTCCGGCGTAGCGACTCTCGATAGTTATCGCAATGACGTCGGAGCGCGGGCGCCTCGCCCGCTCGCGGCGGAGCCGCGCAAAAATGCGGGCGAGGCGCCCGCGCTCCGACGTGATCGTTTCGGCTCGGTGCTTCGCCGTTTTAATTCCGTATACGGACAAAATAGTCCCTGGTATTCCCTGTTCTTGGCCACCCGATTTCCGGCCGAGTGGCATTCGGGCTTGCGGCACAAGGCTCAAATGAACGCAGGTGACGGAACGGATTTTTCTCCGCCCTGATAATTTCCCTGATACCAGGGAATTCCCGCCTGCGATCGGAACGGCATCAAGCCCGCGGAATCTGCGTCTCGGCCGTTTCGTCGACGACGTCGCCGTCGGGGGCGAGCGCGCCCGCATTCTTCAGCCGCGGCGAGAGAAGTGCATAGGCATACATCGCCGCCATCATCGCCGCGCCGAACCAGAAAGGCGCCGCCGGCGAAATCTTGTAGAGCTTGGTCGCGATCAGCGGTCCGAAGATGAACCCGGCCGCGGACGTCGCGCTCATGATGCCCGCGACGGCGCCCTGTTCTTTGGGATCGACCGCCAGCGACGAGGCCGCGGCGTAACCCGGACGCACCATGCCGAAGCCCAATCCCGATACGACGAACGCCGCGACGAGCGGACCGAACTGGCGCGCAACGGCCAGCATGGCGAAGGACACGATGCCGATGCCCGTTCCCCATCGCACAAGCGCGCGCGCCGACATGTTGAAGCGCTGCACGATGACCATCTGCGCGAAGAATGCCGCGAGTGCCGAAGCGAGCAGCCCGACGCTCGTATATTGCGGCGCATCGGTGGCGCTCAGATGCAGAACGTCGATAAACACATAGCCGGCGAGGGGAATGGGTATGGCGCCCGCCGTGCTGACGCCGGTGCCGAAAATCACGAAAGGCAGGATGCGCGGGTCGAGCCAGCTGAGTTTTGCGGACTGCTTTTCTTCCAGCCGGAGCTTCGGCCGCGTGCGTTCGGGCAAGAGGAACCAGATGGACGCAGCACTGGCAAACGCCACGGCGGCCGTGAAGTAGTAGGGCACGAAGGCGCCGAACGTGACGAGCACGGACCCGAACAACGGACCGAATGTCGTTCCGAGACCGAAAGCGGCGTTGATCGTCGCGACGCCTTGGGTGCGTTCGGCGCGTGTGGTTCTGTCCGCCACATAGGCTTGCGACGCGGGCGACGCGCCCGAGCCGAAGATTCCGTAGATCGCGCGGGCGGCGATCATCGCGGGATAGGCAAAAGCCAAGGCCATAACATGCGACACGCCGAGCTGCGCGAAGAGCGCGAAAATCGCGAAGGAAATTCCGAACGCCGTGAGCCCCATCAGGATCACGGGCTTGCGTCCCCAATGATCGCTGCGATTGCCCCAATAGGTGCTGGTGAAGAGCCAGATCGCTGCGGACACCGCGAACGGCAGTTGCGCCTGGAATTCGGTGATGCCGAGTTCGCGCGCGAGCGAAGGCAGGATCGAATACATCACCGACTGACCGGCGCCCATGCATGTCAGGCTGATGAACAGCACGAGGAAGGCGCGCCGGCGCTCTTCGCGCGTGGTCGCACCGACGTGGATGTCATCCACGACCGCAGCCGCGGCACTTGCTGCGCGTATGGCGTGATCTTCTGTGGGGAGCTCTTCTGCGGCGGCCATGATCGTTCCGGACAAGGCGCCGAAACCACTCCAAGCAGGCTCCCGCGTCAAGCGTTCATTGCGGGCGTTTGAATCGGATTTTCGCGCTGTCGCTGCGGCCTTCGGCATCGACGACGGTGACTTTCGCGAAGCCCTCGCCCCGCGGCACGAAAATCACGGGCTGGAAGCGGTCGAATGTGCCGAGCGGCTGGCCGTCGACCAGCCAGGTGAGCGGCGCGCGGCCGCCGTCCGCTTTGAACAGGATCGTTTTCTCTTTCGCACTGGGCGTTGGAATGAGAACCGTCGCGCCGTTGGGCGGGAAGGCGATCGACGGGGGCGGGACGGAAACGTCTTTCGCGGTGGGCGCTTCGGCGGCACGCGTAAAAAGCTGGAGATTGGGCGGGAGTTCCTCCGTCGCGCGGACGATAATCGTACCCGGTGGCGGCTGCGGAGCCGGGCGTTTGTCGTCGGGCAGGAGTTCGAAAGTCTTGAGCAGGATCGGCGCCGCCGCCTCGCGGCCGATGCGCCCCGCGCTCGGCGCCCCGTCGGCGCGGCCGACCCACACGCCCACCGTGTAATCGTTCGAGAAGCCGACCGACCAGGCGTCGCGGAAACCGTAGGACGTGCCCGTCTTGAAGCCGATCGTGCGCTTGCGCGCGAGGCCCTGGCCCATCGCCCAGCCTTCCGGCAGGGATACCCCGTCGAGGATATCGCGCAGATACCAGGCGGCGACGGGCCCGAAGATGCGGTGGCTGTCGCCCGGCGGCGCATCGGCGAGGATATGCAGCGGTCGCACCGTGCCGCCCTCCGCGATGCCCGCGTAGAGCATCGTGATATCGGCGAGATCGATGCCGAGACCGCCGAGCGCAATGGGCAGGCTGGGTGCTGTGTCCTTTGCGGGATAGGCAAGCCGCGCGCCCGCATTCTCGAGCGCCAGCGAAAAGCGCAACGGCCCGATGCGGTCGAGCACCGTGACCGCCGGCACATTCAGCGACATGCGCAGGGCTTCTGCCGCCGTCACCGCGCCCTGGAACGCGCCTTCGAAATCGCGCGGCGCGTAATCGCCGAAATTCATCGGCTGGTCTTCCATGCGGCTCGACGGATGAAGAATAAGATCGTCGAAGGCGAGGCCGTAGATGAAGGGCTTCAGCGCCGAGCCGGGCGAGCGCGGGCGCTGGGCGAGATCGATCTGTCCCGATCGCCCCCAATAATCCGTGCCGCCGACATAGGCGAGCACGTTGCGGGTTTTGTTCTCGACGACGACGATGGCAAGGCTGCCGTTGTCTTCGAGATAGGCGCGCTCGCGCACCGCCATGCGTTCGATCGCGCTCTGCAACGCAGCGTCGAGCGTCGTCAGCAGCCGCGTCGATCCCGGATGGGCGCGCTTCAGATGTTGCGCCAGATGCGGCGCCGCGAGCGGCATCTGCAGGCGCAACGATGCGACGCCTTCTTTCCGGGCGACATTCGCGTCACTGGGTGTGACGACCCTCTCCTCGACCATGCGCGCCAGCACCTTGTCGCGACCCTTGATGGCGGCGAGCCCGTGGCGGTCGGGACGGTCGCGCGCCGGCGATTGCGGCAGCGCCACGAGGAGAGCTGCTTCGGAAAGATCGAGCGCGGAAGGCGGCTTGCCGAAATAGGCGAGGGAGGCCGCGCGCACGCCTTCGAGATTGCCGCCGAACGGCGCCAGCGTGAGATAGATCGAAAGGATCTCGTTTTTCGAATAGCGCTCTTCGAGCTGGATCGCGCGCGCCATCTGGATGAGCTTGGCGCCGAGGCCCCGCGGACGCGGCTCAAGAAGACGCGCCGCCTGCATGGTGAGCGTCGAGCCGCCGGAGACGATGTGGCCCGCATGGCCGAGCTGGAGTGTCGCGCGCACCATCGCAAGCGGATCCACGCCCCAATGCGCATCAAAGCGCTTGTCTTCATAGGCTTTGAGGAGCGCCAGATAACGCGGATTGACGTCGGCGGCTGTGGTCTTCAGCCGCCAGTAGCCGTCCTTCGAGAGGAACGGGCGGAGCAAGACACCATGACGATCCACGACCTCCGGCGACAACGCGCGGTACCGCGACATGTCCGGCGGAAAAGCGATGTCGGCGACGGCGGAGAGGGCAATGAATGTGACGGCGATGCTCGCCGCTATAACCGCGCGCTTATGCTGCTCTACGGCGCGCCGAATTTTGGAGAGATCGTATGTCATCGAAATGCGGACGGGACGTCCGCGCTCCGGCGCCATCGCTTCTCCATTGAGGCAAATCCGACGGCAACATGTGCGTTTCTCAATCTGGAACTTGCATACATGGGATACTCATTGCCCAAACGATGGCGCCGGAGCGCGGGCGTCCCGCCCGCATCGTAAAATCTGCTCCGTCGTGCCGAGTTACTTCACCGTCACGCTTCCCATTGTCGTGCGGGCCAGCACGCTCGGTGCGTACATGTCCTCGGCGACGCCGGCCGGCATCACGAAGGTGCCTTGCGTCACCGCGCGCGCGATATAGGCGATGCGGAAGCTGGGCGGCGGCGGCAACGGTTTCTTCGGATCGGGCTTGTCAAGATATTGCTGGCCGATGTCGAAGGCGGCCACGAAGCGGTCGTCGCGCGCGTCTTCCAGATTCACGTCGCTCAGCTTGTCGAGCCAGCCATAGGCCTTGGCGTCGTCGCCCGCGATCGGCATCTCGATCTCGAGGCCGGCGGGCAGAAGATCGAGCGCGGCCATGTGGTGGAGATAGGGCGTTTCCATCTGGCCTTCGAGCACCACCATCACGCGGTCGTTCTGTTTGAGGTTCGCGAGATCGGCCGGCTGTCCGCTCAAGGTCCACACCGTTTTCTTGAGCGTGAGTCCGTTGGCGAAAGCGGGTTGCGGCGCGGACGGCGTGCCCTGCACGGAGGCTTCCCGCCACACGCCCGCGTCGCCCGCATTGGTGAGCGTGATGCCGGCGTTGAGCGCGCCGTAAGAGGGCACGAGACGCACCGCGCCGTCCTTCGGCTCGACGGGCTTGCCGTTGACGAGCACGCGAAGCGGCGTCTTCTGGCGCGTGAGCTGCCAGGCCGCGCGGAGCATCCAGGCCTTTTCCTGCGTGGTGGTGGCGTTCAATCCCATATTGACGGTGGCCGCGCGCTTCATGAGAGCGGGCACGATTTCGCCGTCGCCGCCTTCCATCGCGAGCGCCGTCGTGCCGGCCAGATCGCGAACGTAGGAACCGTAATCGTCGGACGAATACGTGACGGGATTGGCGCCCATCAGGATGTCGCGGGCGCGGCCGAAGGCATACGTCGCGCGCGAGCGGTCGCCGGCCTGCGCGGCCGCGGCGCCGGTGAGCGCTGCAGCGATCGCATTCGTCCAGTCGCCGCCGCGCGTGTCGCTGAAATAGCGCAGATCGCTCAGATTGACCTGGCCGAGGCGCGCGAGCACGTAGAAGGAGTAGGCGCGCACGTCGTCGTCATTGGAATCGGACGTCGACTGCTGGCGGAGCCACGCCGCGCCCCGCTTCAGCGCGTCGTTCGGTACGACGAAGCCCTTCTGTTTCGCCTGCGCCAGGAAATCGAGCGCGAAGACGGAGAGCCACGG
>Ga0181531_10003152_pt1 | contig 10166 bp, 5 predicted proteins | sample PEATcosm2014_Bin_38_FD_119743 | JGI IMG/M metagenome (GOLD analysis project Ga0181531, IMG submission 119743) | Peatland microbial communities from MTU Mesocosm Facility, Houghton, MI, USA - PEATcosm2014_Bin11_10_metaG | ecosystem: Environmental > Terrestrial > Soil > Wetlands > Peat | place... | reverse complement strand
GTCGAGCGGCAGCTCAATGCCGAGGGACTCTCGCGGCTCGCGCTCGGGCGCGAGGCCTTCGTGGCGCGCGTCTGGCAATGGAAACAGAGCTCGGGCGACACGATCGCGCGCCAGACGCGCCGGCTCGGTGCCTCGGTCGACTGGCGGCGCGACAAGTTCACCATGGATCCGCAGCTCTCGCGCGCCGTCACCGAGGCGTTCGTGCGCCTGCACCGCGAGGGGCTCATCTATCGCGGCAAGCGGCTCGTCAACTGGGACCCGGTGCTGAAGACCGCGCTGTCCGATCTAGAGGTGGTCGCGGAGGAGGAAACCGGGAGCCTGTGGCACCTGCGCTATCCCTTGAGCGAGGGCGGCGGATACCTCGTCGTCGCGACCACGCGGCCGGAGACGCTGTTCGGCGATGAGGCCGTGGCGGTGCATCCGGCCGATGAGCGCTACCGGCACCTGATCGGCCGGATGCTGCGCCTGCCGCTCACGGCGCGCGAGATCCCGGTGATCGGCGATGAGTACGTCGATCCCGCCTTCGGCAGCGGCTGCGTGAAGATCACGCCCGCGCACGACTTCAACGATTACGAGGTGGCGCAGCGTCACGGACTGCCGCTGCTCAACATCTTGAATCCCGATGCCTCGCTGAACGAGGCGGTCCCGCCCGCCTATCGGGGTCTCGACCGCTTCGTCGCGCGCACGCGCGCGCTCGCCGATCTCGAGGCCCAGGGGCTCATCGATCACGTCGAGCCCCACAAGCTCACCGTGCCGCGCGGGGATCGCAGCAATGCGGTGCTCGAGCCGCTGCTCACCGACCAGTGGTTCATCGGCATCCAGCCGCTCGCCGACGCCGCCATCCGCGCCGTCGAGGACGGGCGCATCCGCTTCGTGCCGGAGAACTGGAGCGGCGTCTACTTCGAGTGGATGCGCAAGATCAAGGACTGGTGCATCAGCCGCCAGCTCTGGTGGGGACATCGCATCCCCGCCTGGTACGACGAGGACGGGCGCTGCTACGTCGCGCATAGCGAAGAAGAAGCGCGGCGCCTGAATGACGTCGGCCCCGCGGTGGCGCTGCGCCAGGACGAGGACGTGCTCGATACCTGGTTCTCCTCCGCGCTCTGGCCGTTCTCGACCCAGGGCTGGCCCGAGAGCACCCCGGAGCTCGCGCGCTACTACCCGACCTCGGTCCTCGTCACCGGCTTCGACATCATCTTCTTCTGGGTGGCCCGCATGATCATGATGGGCCTGAAACTCATGGGCGAGGTGCCGTTCCGCGCGGTCTACGTGCACGGGCTCATCCGCGATCACGATGGACAAAAGATGTCCAAGTCGAAGGGCAACGTCATCGACCCGCTCGACATCATCGACGGCATCTCCGCCGATGCGCTCGTCGCCAAGCGCACCAGCGCTCTCATGCAGCCGCAGATGAAGCCGGCGATCGAGCGCGCGACGCGCAAGCAGTTCCCGAACGGCATCCCCGCGTTCGGCACCGACGCCCTGCGCCTCACGTTCGCGTCGCTGGCGACGCAGAGCCGCGATCTGCGCTTCGACCTCGCCAAGGTCGAGGGCTATCGCAATTTTTGCAACAAGCTGTGGAATGCGGCGCGCTTCGTGCTCATGAACGCTCCTGCGCCGCGCACCGCGCCGGCCACCGATGTGCGGGCGGCCCATGGGTCCAGCGCCGCGCCGGCCGCCGGTGCAACGCCCGCCGGCGCGCCGGACCTCGCCGATCGCTGGATCCGCTCGCGCCTCGCGGTGATGCTCGAGCGCGTCGCGAGCGGCTTTCAGGACTATCGGCTCGATACCGTCGCGAGCGCGCTCTACGAGTTCACCTGGAACGAGTTTTGCGACTGGTATCTGGAGCTGTCGAAAGCCGTGCTGCAATCGGACGCGGCGAGCGAGGCGCAGAAGCAGGCGACGCGGCGCACGCTCATCGGGACGCTCGAGGTGCTGCTGCGCGCCCTGCACCCGCTCGCGCCCTTCATCAGCGAGGAGATCTGGCAGCGGGTGCGCGGCGGCGCCGGCGTCTCGGGCGAGACCATCATGCGCGCGCCCTTCCCGCGCGCCGCTGATATCGGTGAAGACGACGCAGCGGAGCGCGAGATGCAGTGGCTCATGCACTTCGTTCTGGGCGTGCGCCAGATCCGCGGCGAGATGGACATTGCGCCGAGCCGCAAGCTCCCGGTGCTGCTCGAGCATGCGAGCCCCCTCGATCTCGAGTACCTCGCCCGCAACGGCGCGTTCCTCGAGCGGCTCGCCGGCATCGAGACCCCGCGCACGCTCGAGGCGGGCGAGACGGCGCCGATCGCGGCCGTCGCGCTGCTGGGAGCGCTCGAGATTCTGGTGCCGATGGCCGGCCTCATCGAGCCGCAGGCAGAGCTCGAGCGCCTCGAGAAGCGGCGGCGCCGGGCGCAAGGCGATCAGCACAAGCTCGAGGCCAAGCTCGCCAACGCGGAGTTCGTTCGCAATGCACCGCCCGAGATCATCGCCAAGGACCGCGCGCGGCTCGCCGAGCTCTCGACCGAGCTCGAGCAGCTCGGCGCGCAACAGGGGCGCGTGACCGCGTTGCTGCGCTCATGAGCGCCGCGGCGGTGGCGGCGATGCTGGCCCAGCTCAACCGCGTGATTCTCGACAAGGATCCGCAGATTCGACTGTGCCTCGCCTGCCTCCTGGCACGGGGGCATCTGCTCATCGAGGACCTGCCAGGAGTCGGCAAGACGACGCTCGCCCATGCACTGGCGCGGACCCTCGGATTGACGTTCCAGCGCGTGCAATTCACGAGCGACCTGCTGCCCGCCGACATCCTGGGCGTGTCGATCTACGATCGCGACACCGGGCGCTTCCGCTTCCAGCAGGGGCCGATCTTCGCCCACCTCGTGCTGGCGGACGAGATCAACCGGGCCTCGCCCAAGGCGCAGAGCGCATTGCTCGAGGCGATGGAGGAGCGGCAGGTGACGCTCGACGGACAAACCATGCCGCTGCCCGATCCATTCTTCGTCATCGCCACGCAGAACCCGCAGGAGCAGGTGGGGACCTTTGCCCTCCCCGAGTCGCAGCTCGACCGCTTCCTCATGCGCGTGCATCTCGGGCTGCCGGCCGCGGCGTCGGAGCGCGAGCTCCTCATCGGTGTCGACCGGCGCGACCTGCTGGCCGCGCTCGAGCCCGTGATCACGCTCGAATCGCTGCAGACCCTGCAGCGGAGTATCTTCGACATTCACGTCTCCGCGGCGCTCCTCGACTATGTACAGGCGTTGATCGCGCACACGCGCACCACGGCGGAGGTGAGCCTCGGACTCTCGCCGCGCGCCGCCATCGGCCTGGTGCGCGCCGCGCGCGCCGTGGCACTCATCGACGGCCGCCCGGCCGTTCTGCCCGAGCACGTGCAGGCGGTATTTCCGTCGGTCGTCGAGCATCGCATCGGGCCGCACTCCGGCGGCTCGGTGAGCGCCCGGCAGCTCCTCGAGGCGGTTCCCGTACCGTAGGATCGAGCGCGTGAAGAGCCTGTCGTCGAGCGGTACAGCGCGGACCTTGACCCTCACAACACGGAGAGCGCACTGGGCGCACTGAGCTCGCTGCGCGCAGCGCTGACCCGCCGCTTTCGTGCCTGGGCGGCGCGGCGGCAGGGTCAAGATACCCTGCCCGTCGTCATCCATCGCCGCCGCATCTATATCCTGCCGACCCGCTTCGGACTCACGCTCGCGGCGCTCCTGCTCGCGATGCTGCTCGCCGGGCTCAACTACAACAGCAATCTGGGGCTCGCCTATGCGTTCCTGATGTTCGGTCTCGCCCTGGTCGCGATGCATCACTGCCATCGCAATCTGCTCGGGCTCGGGATCGACGTGAGCCTGGAAAGCGATGCATTCGAGGGCGGCTACGCCGCGTTTCAGTGCCTGTTCGCAAACCCCTCCGCACTCGATCGCCTCGACATCGAGGCGCGACTCGGCGCGGAGCAGGGCTCGCCCGCCGTGACGAGCGTGCGCGCGCGTGGACGCGAGCGGCTCAGCCTCGAGATCCCGGCGCGCAGGCGCGGGCTCACGCGCATCACGCGGCTCGAGCTCGCCACACGCCAGCCGCTCGGCTGGTTTCGGGCCTGGACCTACGTGCATGTGCCCCTCACGGTGTATGTGGCGCCGCGGCCGCGGGGCGACCGCCCGCTGCCGAGCGCGAGCGGCTCCCGCGGTCAATCCGCCGTCCCATCGGAGCGGCAGGGTGATGAGGATTTCGCGGGCCTGCGCGCCTACGCCCCCGGGGTTCCGTTGAAGCACATGGCCTGGAAAGTGATCGCACGCGGGCAGGAGGCGGCGGTGCGCAGCTACGCGGACCGCGCGATGCAGCCCGAGTGGCTCGAGTGGTCGCTCCTCGCCGGACTCGATCTCGAGGCGCGCCTCTCGCAGCTGTGTCGCTGGGTTCTCGAATGCCACCGCCTGCAACGGCCATATGGACTGCGCCTGCCGGGCGTCGAGATCGCACCGGCGCAAGGTGCCGCGCACCGCACCTCGTGCCTGCGCGCGCTCGCGCTGCACCGCGCGGGGGATACATGAAGGTCGCCCGGGCGCCGGCGACGCTCGCGCAGCTGCGCTGGCTGAGTGCGTGTCTCGCGCTCGCCGTCGCACCGTATCTTGCGCAGCTGCCGCTCTGGCTGCTCGGCCTCACGATCGCGTTCGTCCTCGTGCGCCTCATGCTCGCGGCCCGGCAGCGGCCACCGCCCGCCCTTCTGCTGCGGCTCGTGATCGCCGCCTTTTCATTGAGCCTGCTGTGGCTCCAGTACCGCACCTTCAACGGACTCGCCGCCGGAACGGCGCTGCTGTGCCTGGTCGCGGGGCTCAAATTCCTGGAGACACACTCGCGGCGCGATCTGTATGTGCTCACCTTCATCATTTATTTCCTGAGCCTCGCGGCGCTGTTGCGCGGGCAGTCGTTCTGGCTGCTCGGGTATCTGGTCGGCGTCGCATGGCTCACGACGGCCACGCTTCTGCATACCACCCCGGTGCGGCCGCTCGCGGCTGGCCCGAGCGCCCGGCGCGCGGGGCGCATCCTGGGCCAGGCGCTGCCGATCGCAACGATCCTGTGGCTGCTCTTTCCTCGCTTCGACGGCCCGCTCTGGCAGCTCTCGAGCGAGCATCGCGCGCAGTCGGGCTTGAGCGATTCGATGAGCCCCGGCGACATCACCGAGCTCGCGCTCTCCGACGAGATCGCGTTTCGCGTGCATTTCGTCGGACCCACGCCGCCGCCGGGGGCGCGCTACTGGCGCGGGCCCGTGCTGCATCAGTTCGACGGTCGGACCTGGCGTCAGACCGACTCGACGCTTGCGCACGTGGCACAGCGGATCCTCTCGGGCGCCACCTATCGCTACCGCCTCAGCCTCGAGCCGAATGCTCATCCGTGGATATTCACGCTTGATTGGCCCTCCTCCTGGAGCCTGTCCAAGGCGCAGCTCACACACGATGATGTGCTGGTGCAGCCGGAGCCGATCGTGGACACCCTCGATCTTTACGCGAGCTCCTACAGCGAGACACGCTCGGCGCATCCGCTCGATGCGGGCGAGCGCCGGCGCGAAACCGCATTGCCGCCCGAGCGCAATCCGCGCACGACCGAGCTCGCGCAGCGACTCAAAGAGGAGCATCCGCGCGACCTCGACTACGTTCGCGCCGTGCTCGCGATGTTCCACGAGCAGCCGTTCTACTACACGCTCACGCCGCCCGCTCTCGAGGAGAACCCGACCGATGAGTTTCTGTTCGGCACGCGGCGCGGATTCTGCGGGCACTACGCGTCCGCCTTCGCCGCTCTGATGCGTGCGGCCGGCATCCCGGCGCGCGTGGTCACGGGGTACGTCGGCGGCACCTACAACCGTTTCGCCGATTACTGGATCGTGCGCCAGAGCAATGCGCATGCCTGGAACGAGGTGTGGCTGGAGGGCCGCGGCTGGACTCGCTTCGATCCGACCTCGGCCATCGCCGCCGAGCGCGTCGAGCACGGCGTGAACGACGCCGTGGCCGCCGACGAGCCGCTCGCCAGCCGCTGGCAGCGCCATACGCCCTGGCTCACCGACCTGCGGCTGCGGCTCGATGCGCTGCACGAGCTGTGGCGCGAGCGCATCCTGGGCTACGACCCGCACCTGCAAAGCGAGCTGTTGAGAGCATTGCACGTGCCGGACCCGGATGCCCAGAAGCTCGTCATCCTGCTGGCCTCGAGCTTGGGCCTGGTGCTCGCGTGGCTCACCTGGCAGGTACGGCGCGAAACGCGGCCCGCCGACATCGATCCGCTGCAGCGAGCCTACGCGCGCCTGTGCCGCAAGCTCGCCGCCGTCGGTCTCGAGCGCCGCGCCTTCGAAGGCCCCTTGAGTTTTGCCGCCCGCGTGGGCGCGGCGCGCCCCGATCTCGCCGCGCCGGTCGAGAGCTTGTGTGATCGCTATGCGGCGCTGCGCTACGGCCCACCGCTCGCGGGCGGCTCCGGTGCGCGCGCAACGTTCATCGCCGCGGTGCGCGCCTTTCATCCGCCGCGCCGGCATTCCTAGCCGCTCTTCGCGGATTCGAGGCGGCGAGCCGGTCTTTCGCGGCTAGCGCGCCGCCGGCGCGAGATGATCGCGTGTCGCCATGAACTCGATCTCCGGCCAGCGCTCCTGAATGAGCTCGAGATTGACGCGGGTCGGCGCGAGATACACGAGCTCGCCGGCATGATCGATCGAGAGGTTGTCGTGGGCCTTTTCGCGAAACTCCGCGAGGCGCTTCTCATCGGCGAGCCGCACCCAGCGTGCCGCCACCACGTTCACCGGCTCGAAGACGCATTGCACCCCGTACTCATCCTGCAGTCGAAACGCCACCACCTCGAATTGCAGCTGACCGATGGCCCCGAGGATCAGGTCGTTGTTGCGCAACGGCTTGAAGAGCTGCGTCGCGCCCTCCTCGCAGAGCTGCGAGAGGCCCTTCTGCAGGGCCTTCATGCGCAGCGGATCCTTGAGAACGGCGCGGCGAAACAGCTCGGGAGCAAAGTTCGGCACGCCCGTGAAGGTGAGATGCTCGCCCTCGGAGAACGTGTCGCCGATGTTGATCGTGCCGTGATTGTGCAGGCCGACGATGTCGCCGGCATAGGCCTCCTCGGCCTGCGAGCGGTCGGCGGCGAGGAAGGTGAGCGCATCGGCGATGCGCACCTCCTTGTCCTGGCGCACATGATAGACGCGCATGCCGCGCGCGTAGCGTCCCGAGCACAGGCGCAGGAACGCAATGCGATCGCGGTGACCCGGATCCATGTTGGCCTGGATCTTGAACACGAAACCGGTGAGCTTCTGCTCGTCTGCCTCGACGGTGCGCTCGAGCGTGGCGCGCGGCTGCGGCGGCGGGGAGTGCCTGACGAAGGAGGTGAGCAGCTCGCGCACGCCGAAGTTATTGACCGCCGAGCCGAAGAACACCGGCGTCTGCTGCGCGGCGCGATAGCGCTCGAGATCGAAGTCCGGCGTTGCGCCGCGCACCAGCTCGACCTCCTCGAGGAAGGCTCGATAGCGATCGCCCAGAAAGTCGCGGGCTGCATCGCTGCCGAGCGCATCGATGGTCTCGTGCGAGCCGAGCCGGCCGCGCTCGGATTCGACGTATACGTAAATGCGGTCCTCGATCAGATGATAGACGCCGAGCAGGTCCCGGCCCATGCCGATCGGCCAGGTCACGGGCGTGCATTCGATCTTGAGGACGCGCTCGATCTCATCGAGCAGCTCGATCGGCGGACGCCCGTCCCGATCGAGCTTGTTGACGAAGGTCATGATGGGCGTGGCACGCAGGCGGCACACCTCCATGAGCTTGATCGTGCGCTCCTCGACGCCGCGTGCGCAGTCGATGACCATGAGCGCCGAATCGACCGCCGTCAGCGTGCGATAGGTATCCTCCGAGAAGTCCTCGTGACCGGGCGTATCGAGCAGATTCACGATGCACTCCTCGAACGGGAACTGCATCACCGAGGAGGTGACCGAGATGCCGCGCTGCTGCTCGAGGCGCATCCAGTCGGAGGTCGCATGCCGCGTCGCCTTGCGCCCCTTGACGGTGCCCGCCATCTGGATGGCGCCGCCGAACAGCAGCAACTTCTCCGTGAGCGTGGTCTTGCCGGCGTCCGGGTGGGAGATGATGGCAAAAGTTCTTCGACGCTTGATTTCATTGACAATTTCAGCTTCAATCACCGACCATTTCCCCCGGCGTGTACACAGCTATGTACACAAAGTTCAATTTGCGCGTCGCAGCTGGAGTGGCTCGCATGGCGCCACCGGCGGGAACGGCTCGACCCAAACCATCAAAGATTATAGCCGAGCCCCCGCCCCCGGCAGTTTTGTGTGGGTTCGCGCCCTTCTATCAGCTGCGTCGCTGGTTCGCGCCCGCCTTCGCCGGCAGAAACCATACCGAGGGATCGGCACCGGATTCTTCGTTGATGCGGAACGCATCCGGTTTCGCGCGCTCGCGTGCGACGGCGCTGTCCGGATTCTCAAGGTCGCCGAAGGTGATCACTTGGGTCGGGCAGGCCTCGACACAGGCCGGCTGCAGACCCTGATCGACGCGGTGGCTGCAGAAAGTGCATTTCTCGACCACATGCGCGCGCCGCGGCGCCACCTCGGCTGCGCCATGGCCCTGTTCGAGACCGGACGGCAATACCGGCGCAAACTGATTCATTTCGATCGCATCGTAGGGACAGGCCGGCTCGCATTTACCGCAGCCGATGCACTTGTCGTAAATGATCTCCACGATGCCATCGGCGCGCTGCACGATCGCCTGGGTCGGACACACTGGCAGACACGGCGGGTCGGCACAGTGAAAACAGTTGCGCGGCTGATAATACTTGCTGACATTCGGGAACACCCCTGCGGAGGTGTCGATATCGGCGCCGCCGATGGTCTTGATCTCCTGCCACCAGAGACCCTCGCCGATACTGTTCTCCATCTTGCACGCCACGGCGCACGCCCAGCAGCCGATGCAGCGGTCGAGGTTCAGTACCATGCCCAGCCGGCTCATGACGCCGCCGCGGCATTCCCCGCATTCCCCCTATTCGCGCGTCGCACTTCGATGCGTGTGTCGTAGAACGGGATATTGGAGTGCCCCCACACGCGCGTGTGGGCGTCATTGATGAGGTCGTTGGTGAGCATCTGCACATTTCCACTGATGTACTGCTGCTGCTTCCAGCCTTCGCCGAGGTTGCACATGCCCGGCGGCAGGTCCGGATTGCAGACCACGCGCGCCACCACGTGGCCGCGATGGTTGTGCGCTTCGCCCAGGTCGCCGCTCGCCAAACCGCGAGCCGCAGCGTCGTCGGGATTCATCTCCAGAGTCGGCTCGGGCCACACTTCCAGCGTCCAGCCGGTATTGAAGAACGTCGAATGCGCGCGCTGGCGCACATGCGCCTGCATCAGCACCAGTGGAAATTCCGCCGCCAGCGGGTGCGAGCGGTGCGCCTCGTGATCTTCCACATACACCGGTAGTGCCTCGCCCATGTCGGCGAGCTCCTCCAGATACAGCTCGGCTCGCCCGGTCGGGGTGGTAAAGGACAGATCGGCGTATTGCACGTTGGGCGTGCGCGGCACGTCGAGCCGTAAACCACCCCCGGCGGAGACCAGTCTCTCGTACGTGATGCCGGCAAACGCGGGATCGCGCGCGCCGTCGATCTGGCCGCGCACGATCTCCTCGGCAGTGTCGGTGAACCATTCGCCGAGGCCAAGCCGCTGTGCAAGATCACGTTCTATATCGGCGTCAGGACGTGAATCACCGACCGGATCGATCACCTTCTGACGCAGCAGCACACTGTTGCCGGTCACCACCGCATCGCGCACCGGCGCCGTGCCTTCGAGAAACGTCGAGGCCGGTAGCACGATGTCGGACCACTGCGTCGTCGTTTGCCAGAAATGATCGACGGTCACCACGAACTCCAGCTTTCTGAGGTATTCGGTGGTCTTGTTCATGTCGCCCATGCGCTGATTGAGCCAGTCGCCCTGGCAGAACAGCGCGCGCACGGGCAGTTCGCGCTTCGTGACCTCGATCATCGGCACCGGTGTCGTGCGCGCCCAGGGGGGCAACGGCTTGTCACGTGCCATGCGCGGCAGGCGGAAGCCCGAACCGTGACTCTGCACCCCGACGCCGCCGCCCGGCTGACCGACGTTGCCGGTGAGTATCGCCATGGCCGCGGCGGCGCGCACCAGCAGCTCGCCATGGCGGTAG
>Ga0181531_10003149_pt1 | contig 10168 bp, 8 predicted proteins | sample PEATcosm2014_Bin_38_FD_119743 | JGI IMG/M metagenome (GOLD analysis project Ga0181531, IMG submission 119743) | Peatland microbial communities from MTU Mesocosm Facility, Houghton, MI, USA - PEATcosm2014_Bin11_10_metaG | ecosystem: Environmental > Terrestrial > Soil > Wetlands > Peat | place... | reverse complement strand
GGGACCACGGTCACGACCACAGCCAGGATCGTGCGATCGCCGCAGAAAGGGCTGCGCTGACCGGCCGGGCCCAGCGCCGGGCCGAGCGAAAGGCGCGCCGGCGGGCCCGCCGCAAAATCGTCCGCCTGGTCGCCGGCGCCGCGCTGCGTCTGCCGCGGGCCAGGCGCAAGCTCCAGACCAGCGGGAGCGCGGTCATGAACCTGCAACCGTTGGCCGAAGCCATGCGGCGCGGTGGCCCGACCGGCATCCACCCGGTCGACCCCGCGCTCATCGACCGCCCCGGGATCCAGCTGCGGCTGGCCGTCACGGCGCTGCGGGCCGGGGTGCTGCGCTACGTGACCCAGAGCGGGACCATCGTCGAGGAGGACGCCACAACACCCGTCGCGGGCGCCGGCGCCGGACCGGTCGACGTGCTCGAAGGTGCACTCGCTTCGGCCAGCGTCCCCATGGTCTTCCCACCGCGGCCGCTGGCCGACGACGACTACGTCGACGGCGGGGTGTTGCAGAACGTTCCGGTCCGGGCCGCGCTGCATCTTGGGGCGTCCCGGATCATCGCGGTGCTGGCCATCCCGATCTACGTCGCCCGCGAGGAGCACAACTTCTCCGCTGATCAGGCAGTCAACATCGGGCTACGCGCGCTGGGCGTCATTTCGCTGGCCGATCGCCAGCGCGAGAACCTCGGCATCGCCCTCACCCCGGGGGCCAGCCTGATCACCATCGATCCCGTGGTCGACGTGGTCGGCTTCTTCGAGGCCGAAGTCGGGCTCCTGCGCATCAACCGGGACTACGGATGGCTGCGGGCGGCGGACGTGATGGCGGAGGGTGACCCCACTCTGCGGGCGGAGATTGCGGCGCAGACCCACCAGATCGCGGAGGCCCGCCTCCGGGCCTGGCACACCGAGGAGAAGCTGTGGGGCAACGCCCCGGCGGGCCCGAATTCCGAAGCCGGTATCTGCGCACTCTTGCGCGAGTGCAAGTTGGCGGTGCGCGACCTGGTGGACCAGCGCAAGCAGTTGGGGTTCCCCGTGCCCGACGGGTGTGAGGAGTGGTGGACCGAGTACGAAGTCCACGCGGCGCCGCCGCCGGCGCACCTGCCGCGCCACCCCCTCGGCGTCTGATCGCGGGCGGAGCGGCACGCGCGGAGCGGCACAGGCGGATCAGCGGGGGCGGATCAAAGGGGGCGGAACAGCGTCCTGAGCGGTCCCGTCAGACGCTGGGCCCCCCCAGCCAGCCCCGGCGCTTGAAGAGTATGTACAGCAGCATGACGGCGATGACCTCGGTGCCTATCCCGACGATGAAGAAGGTTCCGGCGGCGGTGATGTGGTTGACCAGGAACGCGAAGTTCTGTCCGAAAAATCCGGTGAGCCAACTGAGCGGCAGGAAAATGGTGGCGATGATGGCCAACTGTTTCATCACCACGTTGAGGCGGTTCGACACCGTGGACAGATGCGTGTCCATGACGCTGCTCAAGAGGTCCCGGTAGCTGTCGACGAGATCGGCGAGCCGGATCAAGTGGTCGTAGAGGTCACGGAAGTATTTGGACGCCTCGTCGGTCATGCCGGGCACGTCAGAGACGCCGGCGTTGATGCTGGCCATCATGTCCCGCTGGGGTGTGATGATCTTGCGCATGTTCATGAGGCTGCGCTTCATGTCGAAAAGGACACCCAACTGCGCTTCCGTCGGAGTCTTGAGGATGTCGTCCTCCAGGTCGTCGATCTTGTCGTCGAAGTCGTTCAGGACCGGGAAGAAGCCGTCTACCAGGGCGTTGATGATGAGGTAGACGATGACGATTTGCGGCGTTGCGTTGGTCGTTGCGACATGGTGCTGCTCGACCCGGTTGTGCACGGCCAGCACGGACGGGCAGTCGGCCCGGTGCACGGTGACGACATAGCGATCGGTCCAGAAGAAATGGACTTCGGCTTCCCCCGTATCGTGGAGGTCGGCCCCCCGCGCCACCATATAGACGAAGTCGTCGTAGTCGTCGAAACGTGGGCGCTGGGCGAACTTCTCGGCCGCCGCCACGGCGAGCGGGTGGAACTTGAAGTGGACACTGAGGAGCTCGGCGACCGTTCCGTCCGCCGCGGAGTCGTCCAGGTCGAGCCAAAAGAAATCCGCCCCTGCCAATGCAGCGAGGACATTCTCGGAGGTGGCCTCGGTCTCCTGCCCATTCTGCGTCAGTGTTCCCTTCATCCGCCCAGTTTCACTCCCAGGCCGGGCACACGGTGGGATGGGGGGCGACGAGGTCCGCTTCGCGGTGGACTATGGGGTGGGCGGCGCGGAGGGCGGCGCCGCCGGGGCCGATGTGGGCGACGCGGAGCGCGGCGCACCCGGCAAGGGATCGGGCTGGGCATCGGGAGCTCCGGAGCCAGGGCCACCAGCGAGGGCGGCCTCTATCCGGGTCAAGCGGCTGGCTATGTCGTCCAACCGGCCACCGAGGTCCTCGTGCGAAGCCTTGAGCAGGTCCTTGTTGGCGTCGGTGTGCTCCTGCACGAAGAAGGAGGCGACGGTGGCGGTCAGGACGCCGATGAGCCCGATGCCGACGAGCATGAGCACGACGGCGACGGCGCGCCCGCCCTCACTGACCGGGAATCGATCGCCGTAGCCCACGGTGGTCACGGTGACCACGGCCCACCAGAGGGCATCGTGGTAGGAGTGGATGTTCGATCCGACGGCGTTCTTCTCGAAGAGCAGGACCAACCAGGCGCCCAGGAACAGGAGCCCGGCCGCGGCCAGAAGGACCCGGAAGAGTCCCCGGTGTCCCAAAATGGCGAGGAAGCGCTCGACCCCTTCGCCCCAGAGCACCGTCGCCCGCTCCACGCCCATGATCCGCCATACCTGAAAGAACGGGAGCACGACCAGCACGGGCTCTATCTGACGGCTGGCGAAGTAACGGCGCCGATCGGTTACCGCGATGTAGCGGAGTGCGGTCTCCAAGAACACCACGAACCAGATGACGAAGAGTGAGATCACGAATACCCGTGACGTCCCTCCGGACGCACGAGTGGTCAGCACGACGATGCCGCAGATTGCCCAGGCCACGCCGAGGACGGCCATGGGAAAGCGGATCACGTGCTCGATCGATTTGAGCTTCTCTCGCCGGGGGTCTGTGGGCCCCCGGCGTTGGTCGATCAGGTCGGCCCGCCGGTCGGCCGTAGCGAGTTCACGCTCGAGCCGGTCCCGTTCCTGACGCTCGAGTCGGTGGATCCGTTCCAGGGCGGCTGATGACGCCTCTTCGTGTTTCGGTTCGGGGTCCACCAAGGACGAAGTTAATGCGTGGCTCTCCGGAGATCGGGGACGCATGCCGGCGTGGCGGGCTGGGCCGATCGGGCGTGCGAGCATGGCGGGCATGGGATCTACGGAAGAACTGCTCGCTGCACTCGATGAACGGCTTCTCGAAGGTATCAAGGGGAAGGCGACACCAGAAGGGGTGGCCAAACTCGCCGAGGCTCGCGCCTGGCTCACAAATCCGGACCAGCCCCACGGCAGCACGCTCTCGACGTGACGGGGGGTGAACCGGCGTCCGGGCTGACGGCGCGGCGTTGAATGCGTCATGGCGCGTTGATGTGTTCACTGGATGTTGCGAGGGCGAAGAGGGCGGGATCGACGGCTGACGCGAACGCGGGCGTACCGCTATTGGCCCCGCTGAAGACGCGCACGAACGCGGGCGGCCGTCGAGAAGCGGGTCGAATCAGATTGATATGCAGCGAAAACGGCGATGCAGCGAAAACGGCGATGCCACGGGGCGGGCCGTTGCCCTACCCCCCCGGCGGGGGCCGCTCGTAACGGAGTCGGTTGTGGTATTCGCAGAGCACCTGGCCGTTGCTTTGCTCGGTCAGCCCGCCCTCGCTCCAGGGCACGATGTGGTCGATCTGGCACTTTTCGGCCGAGAGGTCGCAAAACTCGTGTTGACACTCGAGATCGCGCACTTCGACGGCCCGGCGGGTGGCCCCGGTGAAAAAGCGCGAGGTGACCGAGCACTCGATCCGCGTGTTGGGGGCAAAGACGATGCGCTCGAAGAGGGCTTCGTCTATCCAGGGCAAGAGCGATCCCGGGGTGACGACGGGGCCACCTTCTATCTGGCTGATGCGCCCGAGCAGGGTCGGGTAGTCGATCAGCACCGTAAAGAGGGGCTCGGGGCGGCGGCCGTCGGCGGGGGCGCTGGCCGAGCGCACCGCCATCTCGAGCATGGCGTCGGCCCGGCGCTGGGCCGGGGTGCGGGCCAGCTCGTGGGGGCGAGGGTCACGGCCGAGGCGTTCTTTGGCTTCGGCCCAGTCGGCCAAAAAGAGCTCCTCTTCGAGGCGCCGGAGCTCTTTGGAGACGATTGCTCCTTCGATGCGGCCGAAGTTCATCTTGCCCAGATAGCCGTCGGGGCTCGGGACCAAGTAGACGTCCCGGCGGGCCTGGCGGGCCAAGTCGGCCTCTTCGGTGCCGTCTGGGTCGGCGTGCTGCTCCCAGTAGGCCACCACCCGGCAAAACTCGGCGAACTTGAGGTCGATGCCGGCTTGGACCAACATGGCCTCGTCGCGGGCGAGCGCCTCTTGGGTCACCGGGCTCTTGACCTTGACCAAGACGTCGACCTGGGCCGCCCCGAGGTCGCCCGAAGCAAAGGCCGCCGCGGCGACGGGGAGCTCGGGCAGGGCCTTGCCCCGGCGCAGCTGGGCCCTGGCCTCGTATTTGGGGAGGTGACAGGTCGTGTCGATCCAGGCGGTGCCGGTGCGGGCCCCGTCACGGTCCCACTCCCCACTCTGCTCGAAAGAGGCCACGGCGCGCGCGGTGGTGCACTCAAAACGAGACAGTTGGCGCTCGAGAGCCTTGATCGCCGTGGCATCGCAATAGAGGGAGGAGTCGTTCTCGGCCAGCCAGTCGATCCCCTGGGTCACCAGGGCGACGGCCTCCTCGGCACTTCTGATTTCCATGACGGCTATTGGATCATGGGGTTGTGACATTTGAAGGAGGGGAGGACGTTCGTGTGCTTGTCACAACCAAACGCGATGCTCCACCGGCAACGTCGCGGGATCCAAGGAGGAGTCGTCATGGCCGTGTGTCCACAGTGTGAAGGGGAAATGATGGAGGAGGTCAGCTGTCTGTCCGACCCCATTCCCATCGGTGGAGATTTTTTCGAACCCATCCGTTGGGGGGACGAAAGGAGGAGCTCCCGCTGGGTTGTCGACTTCCCATGTCGGGACTGCAGGACTCCCATCGGGGGTGTCCATCACCCGGGCTGCTGCGTAGAGCGGTGTCCCGCGTGTCTCGGTCAGGCGTTCGGGTGTCCTTGCTTCGGCGATCCCGACGACGACCTCGAAGATGATCTCGACGTCGGGAGCGATGGCGGGAGCGATGGCGGAAGCGACTATGCTCACCACCTCGACTTCGGAAGCCCTAGCGCCGACGAGGATGGCGCCGCCCATGTCCGCATCAGTACCCGGTGCCGAGCTCACCTCTTTCACCGTTACTTTCGGCGATAGGCGTATCCGGCGTCAGCCTGTGCCGGGTAGGTGTGTACCCCTACCGCCGACCGCCGTTCGCCGACCGCCGTTCGCCGACCCCCGATCTCGCCGATCGCGGCCGCGGCGGGCGCCTCCCGCGGGCGGAGGTTCAGTGTGTCGAGACCAGGGCCCGCAGAGACTGGCGCAGGGAGCCCATGGTGGCGATCACCGCACTCGGCTCGTAGCCGCAGTGGGCCATGCAGTTGGCGCAGCGTTCGTCCTTGCCCCTGCCGTACTTGTCCCAGTCGGTGGTTTCGATCAGCTCCTTGTAGGAGCTGGCGTAGCCGTCCGCCATCAGGTAGCACGGCCGCTGCCAACCGAGAACCGAGTAGCTCGGGACTCCCCACGCCGTGCACTGGAAGTCGGACTTACCCTCTAAGAAGTCCAGGAAGAGGGGGGAGTGGTTCAGCCGCCACTTCTTCCGGTGCTTCTGCCCGAAGGCATCGGCGAAGAGCTTCTGGGTCTGCTCCACCCCGAGGAAGTGCTCCTGATCGGGCGCCTTCTCATAGGCGTAGGCCGGGGAGATCATCATGGCGTCGACGCCGAGGTCGTCGTTGAGGAAGTCGAGCACGTCACGCACCGTCTTCGGCGAGTCCGTGTTGAAAAAGGTGGAGTTGGTCGTGACCCGGAAGCCCTTTTCCTTGGCCAGCCGGATGGCCGCCACGGCCTCGTCGAAGACCCCTTCGCGATCGACAGCAGCATCGTGCCTCTCGCGCAACCCGTCCACGTGCACCACCCACGAGAAGAAGTGTGAAGGGGTGAAGCGGTCGATACGCCGGCTGAGGAGCACGGCGTTGGTGCACAGATAGACGTAGATCTTGCGACGGATGAGCTCGTTGACCATCTCCGCGATGTCGGGGTGCAGCAGCGGCTCCCCGCCGGCGATGGAGACCATGGGCGTGCCGCACTCCTCCACTGCGTTGACCACGTCCTCCACCGAGAGCCGCTTGCGCAGAATGTCGGTCGGGTGCTGGATTTTGCCGCACCCGGGGCACGACAGGTTGCAGGCAAAGAGGGGCTCGATCTCGACAATGAAGGGATAGCGCTTCTCGCCGCTCAACCTCTTGCGAAGGAAGTAAGAACCGACCTTCAAGTTCTGTCGTAATGGAATGGGCATCAGCGCACCTGCCTTGGTAGGGAGAATTGGACGGTTTCCTCGACGGTCCGGTGCTCTGTCACCGTGGCCGGGCCGAGCGTGCGGAGGGTGGCGACGACCTCGCGCACCAGTGACTCCGGGGCGGACGCGCCGGCGGTGACGCCGATGCTGGTCACCTCGTCGAGCCAGCTGAGACGAATTTCCGAGGCATCCTCAATGAGCTCGGCCCGACAACCCTCGCGGCGGCCGACCTCGACGAGCCGGAGGGTGTTGGACGAGTTGGTCGAGCCGACGACGAGAATCAGTTCACAACGCCGTGCCAGCTCGCGCACGGCATCCTGCCGGTTCTGCGTGGCGTAACAGATGTCGTTGGTCGCCGGGCCCACCAGCCGGGGGAACCGGCTGCGCATGGCATCGATGATCTCGGCCGTCTCGTCAATCGAGAGCGTCGTCTGGGTGAGATACGCCACATCGTCCGTCTCGGAAAACGGGAGGTCCGCCACGTCGGCGGACCGTTGCACGAGGCGGATTCGATCCGGAGCCTCCCCCAGGGTTCCGACCACCTCCTCGTGCTCGGCATGACCGATGAGGACGATCTGGTAGTCCTGCGCAAGATAGCGACGCGCCTCATGGTGAACCTTGGCCACCAGCGGGCAGGTGGCGTCGATCACTTTTAGGTCCGGCCGGTCCGCCGCCGCAGTGCGAACCAGCGGGGAGACCCCGTGTGCGGCCAGGACCACTGTCGCTCCGTCGGGCGCGTCGCTGAGCTCGGCCACAAAGATCGCACCCTTGGCTTCGAGGTCGGCCACGACGTGGGCGTTATGGACAATCTGCCGGCGCACGTAGACCGGCGCGCCAAAGCGCTCGAGCGCGCGTTCGACAATATCGATGGCACGCTCGACGCCGGCGCAGAACGAGCGGGGGCTGGCCAGGAGGACATCGTGGGCGCCACAGGCCCGGGCCCAGCGCTCGAGTGACGTGCGCACACCGAGCAGCGACCCGAGCCCGCGGAGCGGGGGATTCGTCCCTCCCGCTCCTCCCGTGCCCCCCGTCTCCACGATCGCCCGCACGACGGCAATCGGATGGTCCGGGAGCTGGCGGGCCAACCAGGCGGACTCCATGTCCCAGGCGATCGCTCCGTCCGCGGCAAGAACCTCCGCCTCCTCGGCGGAAAGGGGCCACGAAGAGGACACGAGTGGTCCAGTCCGGACGTGGAGGCCCAGGCGCCGGAGATCGCCGGCCACCAGGTCCGCAGCGGGAAGGCGGCGTGGCGGCGTCCCGTCGGTGGCGCGCAGCTCGGTCGCCACGACCAGGGCTCCCGGAGCCAGGTCGGGGTCCAACCGCCGGGCAATGCCCGACAGGGCCACCGGTGTCCCGGCCGCCAACGATCCCCTCATGCGCGCCCCGGTGGTGTCCGCCTGCTCCATGCCGACGCCGGTGAGCATGACGCCCCCACCGATCGCCTCGGCCTCGATGCGCACGGCCGTCAAAACGGCGAGATCAGCCACGATCCCACCCCCGCACGTACCGACCGAGCGCCATCACGGGGAAGACCAGGTGGTAGAGGTGGTAATTGATGGAGAAGTCCCCGGGAAAGCCGGTGCCGGTGAACCACGTCTCGTCCCACGTCCCGTCGGCCTGCTGGGTCCCCACGAGAAAGTCCACGCCCCGTTCGATCGCCGGGTTGCGTTCGTCCGCGGCCAGGAGGGCCAGAAGAGCCCAGGCGGTCTGACTGGCATTGGACGTCCCCCGGCCCCGGTAACTCGGGTCGCGATAGGAGCGGAGGTCCTCGCCCCAACCTCCATCGTCGTTCTGATGCGATTCGACCCAGGCCACGGCGCGGCGCACGGCGGGGTGTCGCGGGGACGTTCCGGCTGCGATCAGGGCAGGGACCACGGCACCCGTCCCGTAGAGGTAATTGACGCCCCACCGCCCGAACCAGGACCCATCGGGCTCTTGGGCCTGGAGAAGCCATGCCACGCCTCGCGCGGCGGCATTCGCCGCAGCATCGCCCTCGCGGCCGAGAAGCGACAGCATCTCGACGACGTGGGCGGTCACGTCGGCGCTCGGCGGATCTATCAGTTCGCCGAAGTCGCAGAAGGGCAGTTCACGACAGAGGGCACGGGTGTTGTCGACGTCGAACGCCCCCCATCCTCCGTCCCGGCACTGCATCCCCACGGTCCAGTCCACGGCGCGCGCCACCGCTCCGCTGTCGGGCACGTCCGTCCGCCGCAGGGCGAGCACGACCTCTGCCGTATCGTCGATGTCGGGGTAGTTGTCGTTGGCGAATTCGAAGGCCCAGCCTCCAGGAGCCAGGTCGGGACGCCGTACGGTCCAGTCGCCCGGGACCGTGATCTCCTCGTGCACCAACCAGCGTCCCGCCGCACGCAGATGCGGATCGTCGGGAGGGACGCCGGCGTCGGCCAGGGCCACGACCGCGAGAGCGGTATCCCACACGGGGGACTGGCAGGCTTCGATGCGCCGGCCGGCGTCATCTTCGATGGTGAAACCCTCGAGGCCGTCGAGCCCGGCCTTCATCGCGGGGTGGTCCAGGGCATAGCCCTGCAGGTGCAGTGCCATGAGCGAGTAGACCCAGGGCGGCTGGATGCCCCCCCATGAACCGTCGGACTCCTGGCGCTCGAGGATCCACCGCTCGGCGGCGCCGAGCGAGAACCGGCGCAGCGCGCGCAGTGGTCGCCGCTCGTAAGCGTGCAGGAGTCGGTCGAGAAGGTCGAACCGCCCCGCCCACGAGGTGAGGGGCCGGTGCCGGGCCGGTGCCGGGCCGACGTCCAACTCCGCTATGTCGACGGAGAGTTCATGCACGGGCCGGTGCGCGCTGATCACGGTGAGGGCGACCACCGTCTGGCGGGCCCAGCACGCGAAGTCGTAGATGTTCAGGGGAATCGACGGCGGGAGCAGCATGAGCTCGGGGGGCATGACGGGCAGGCGCTCCCAGGGCCACTGGCCGAAGAGGGCCAGCCAGATACGGGTGAAGACCCTACTGGCCCCGATCCCACCCTCCCCGCGAATGTAGGTCGAGGCCCGGCGCATGTGCGGGTCATCGACTGCGTCGCCGGCGAGGCGGAGCGCCACGTACGCCTCGATCGTCGTCGAGAGGTCCGGCGGGCCGCCGTAGTACGTCGCCCAGGTACCGTCGTCCCGCTGGCGCGAGCGAATCCACTTGGCGGCGCCGGCCGTCTGGCGCTCCGTGCGGATGCCGAGGAACTGGCGCAGGAGCAGGTCCTCCGCGTCCATCGTGACGTTGGTCTCCAGCTCGCCCTTCCACCAGCCCTCGTGGTGCTGTAGGTCCTTGAGCGCCGCGACCGACCGCTCCAAGCCGGCCGCGGCGGCGGTCATGGAGTGGATCGGGGATACGGCCCGCGCCTCGTCTCCGGCCCGCGCCTCGCCTCCGGCCCGCGAGCGGTCACCCGCCAGCGGTCCTGCGGGATCCGTCACGGACGCGGCGGGAGTGGCCGTCACCGGTCGCGCTCCGTCACGAACCGGGCGATAGCCACGAGGTCGCTCCGGGGACCGGGCACCAGCGAGACCCGGTCCAGGGCGGCCAGAGCCCGGTCGAGGTACTCGT
>Ga0181531_10003146_pt1 | contig 10175 bp, 7 predicted proteins | sample PEATcosm2014_Bin_38_FD_119743 | JGI IMG/M metagenome (GOLD analysis project Ga0181531, IMG submission 119743) | Peatland microbial communities from MTU Mesocosm Facility, Houghton, MI, USA - PEATcosm2014_Bin11_10_metaG | ecosystem: Environmental > Terrestrial > Soil > Wetlands > Peat | place... | reverse complement strand
TGCACCTGGCCGCCCGATCCGTTCGTGTCGATGCAGGAGTCGGTGACACGTGCAGTCTGGGCCTCGGCCGACACGGCCAATGTCGCGGGCGGCTCAGTCGATGGCGCCGCTCAGGGCGGCGCGCGAACGACCGGCGCCGTTTACGAGCCCACCGAGCGCATCTCGATCGAAGAGGCCGTGCAGGCCTACACCCGCGGCTCGGCGTATGCCGCATTCGCCGACGATCGCGGCACGCTCGAGGTGGGCAAGCTCGCCGACCTCGCGGTGCTCTCGCAGGATGTGTTCGCGGCGCGAGCGGACAATATCGCGAAGACCCACGTCGTCTTGACGATGGTGGGCGGAAAGGTCGTTTACGAGGCGACGCCCTAGGCCGGGCGCCGCCTCGAGCGTCGCGTCCTCAGGCGGGCTTCTGCGCCCAGACCTTGCACCAGCCGCCGACGGGAACGGAATGTCCGGTGAAAATATTGCAACCCGCCATCGTATCGGTCGGCTTGCCCTGAAACTGGGCGCAGGTGCCGCAGCGCTGGCCGGGCTTGTAGGTCGGGTTCGCGGCAGCATCGACCTTCGAAGCGTCGGTGAGAAAACCCAGTGACTTGGCCGTCGGATCGCTCGGATCGAGCGGCGTCAGGGCCGCCTCTGCTCGATGAGCCACGAGGCCGAGCGCGGGGAGCAGTGCCCCGGCAATGAGGCCACCCTTGACGAGGTCGCGACGTGAGATCTTGTGTTGCATCTTCGTGTCCTATCGATGTTCGTTTCGTTGAAGCCCTGAACGCATTGTCGGCGCTTTTCCGCGCGTCAGGCTGAAGAGATAGTAATGGAAGCGCGGGGTGCGCGATATCAGGTTACCTGCTCACCGCAGAGCGGCTTCCCCGGCGTGTCGCCATGCCTGATGGCGAACGCGCCTTGACACATCAATTGCGAACGATTATCGCTACGATCCACCGGACGCCGTGCCCGATGGTTCGCCGGATGCACCACCAGACACCACACTTTTAGAGACCCGAATTGCAAGACGCCATCACCGCTTCTTCGCACGCGAGCCCAGGCGGGCTCAAGCGCACGCTCAAGACCCGACACATGCAGATGATCGCGCTCGGCGGTGTGATCGGCGCGGGGTTGTTCGTCGGGAGCGGGGTCGTCATTCGCGCCGCGGGTCCGGCCGCCGTGCTCTCGTTCGCGCTCACCGGTCTGCTCGTGGTGCTGGTGATGCGCATGCTCGGCGAAATGGCCGCCGCCTACCCGGCGGTGGGCGGCTTCTATGAGTACAACCGTCTCGCACTCGGCGAGCTCGCCGGCTTCATGACGGGCTGGATGTACTGGTATTTCTGGATCATCGTGGTGGCGCTCGAGGCGGTCGCGGGCGCGCAGCTGATGACCACCTGGTTTCCTGATGTTGCTCCGTGGGTGTTCACGCTCGGGCTGATGACGCTGTTCACGCTCCTCAATCTGCTCTCGGTCCGTTCCTGGGGCGAGACGGAGTACTGGTTCGCATCGATCAAGGTCGCCGCCATCACCGCCTTTCTCGGCATCGGAGTGAGTGTCGTCCTCGGCCTCTGGCATCGCGTGCCCGGAGGTCTCGCGAACCTCACGGCGCACGGCGGTTTCATGCCGATGGGCTTGGCGCCGGTGCTCACGGGCGCCGTGGCGGCGACCGGCTTTTACTTCGGCGCCGAGATCGTCACCGTGGCGGCCGCGGAATCGGCGGAGCCGGAGCGGGCGATCGCGCATGCCACGCAGTCCGTGATCTCGCGCGTGCTGGTGTTCTACGTGGGCTCGATCCTGGTGGTGGTGATTCTGGTGCCGTGGAATGTTCCGGGGATTGCGCAGCCCTATGTCAGCGCCCTCGAGGCGCTGCGCATTCCTGCGGCGGCGCAGATCATGAACGGGGTGATCTTGACCGCGGTGCTCTCCGCGCTCAACAGCGGCCTGTTCGCCTCATCGCGGATGCTGATGGCGCTCGCGCGGCGCGCCGATGCCCCCCGTGCCGTGTGCCGGCTCAACCGCCGCGGCGTTCCGGTGCGCGCGATCCTCATGAGCACGGCCTTCGGCTACGCGGCGGTCATCATGAGTTACGTCTCGAAGGAGCGGGTATTCGCGTTCCTGGTCGATTCCTATGGCACCGTGGCCATTTTCGTCTACCTGCTCATCGCCCTATCGCAACTACGGCTGCGCGCGAGGCTCGAGCGTGAGGCGCCGGAGAGACTGCGCGTGCGCATGTGGGGGTATCCGGGGCTCACCATCGCATCGATCTTGACGATGCTCGGCATCGTCGCCGCGATGGGATTCATTCCTGATCAGCGCGCCCCGCTCCTGTTCGGAATTCTGAGCGCGCTCGCGATGCTGGTGGGCTTCGTGTTTCGTCGCCGCTTCGGCCAGCCGCCGCCGCGGGAGCAGCTGGGCTGAAGCGGGCGTGCGACGGTGTGCGCCTATTGCCGATAGTCCGCGAGTTCGATCACCCGGGTTCCACCGACGACGGGACCTCCATGAGTGTCAGCGCCGAGGTCACCAGCTCACGCGCACCCGCATCGGCCTCCCTGAAGAGCGGCTCGATGATCGGGAGGTAACGCGGATCCTCCTCTATGAAGTACCATTCGGTTCCTCCGTTTATCCTCCATTATGGAGGAATAGGTTCGCACCGTAAGCATTTCGCCGGAGTCACGCCCCACGCACGCCGCAGGGCGTGCGCGAGGCGCTTCGAGGACGCGGCGAGCTCAATCCTGGAACACGCGGCGCGCCGCGCCGATGGCCGCATCGATGTGCCCGAGCGCGCGATTGCGCAACCCGTCCGCGAAGGCATTGTCCTCTTCGCGTGCGATGTCGGCGCGCGCCTTCCTCAGATAGCGCAACGACTCGTGGATGCGCCCGCGATGGTCGGGGTTCTCATCCACCGGTGGGTGCTCGTTGATGTTCTTGCCGTCATTGAACGCAGCCTTTTTGATGTCATTGATCGCGGCATCGATCTGGTGCACCGATTCTGCTTCATCCGCGGTCTGGGCCCAATCGCCCGGACGGTGCTCGATCAGCCAGCGTGCGGCACGCAGGTCGGACAAGGCGTGCAGGTAAGCCGGATGATGCTCGGGTGCCGGCGCGCCGACGACGCGCGGCGGTGGTGGAGGCGGCGGCGGTGGCGCGGCGACGCATCCCGCAAGCAATCCGAACCCTGCTGCCGCGAAGAGGAAGGCGCCCGTTGTGGTCTTGTGCAACATACATTGTCTCCCGTTGAAGTGAGTCTCCCGAGCCCACAACGTCGCAGGCCGGATCGGGGTGATCTGTGTGAAGCGAAGTTAACGCACGACGGGCGGCCGGTGCCGTGGATTCGCAACAGGCGCGCGGACATTCGCAAAATCGCACGGATAGCAATGCGGGGAATCCCTCACGCGAGTCTGCGTGTCGCGACAGGCGTGCATCGCATATTTTACAGAATTCGGGCGGGCGCCGGCACAATGTGATGCGCGTCACGTTTTGCGGCGGCCCCGATAATTCATATTGCCGGCGACTGTTGGGCATGTTGTGGAGGACGAACATCTTGGAAACTGTCGAGCAATTACAACGCCGCGAGATGGAACTCGAGAACGCGATGAAACAACCCGGCGGAGCACGTGTGACTCAAGAACAGGAGCTCCAGGCCGTGCGGCGCAAGCTTCAGGCGCTCGCCTCCACGAGCTTGTCGGATACCCAAACCCTGCGCGTGCTGCGTTGCTCGCTCGGCGACTTCGTGGGGCCTCAGGGCGAATAGGCGCCGCATTCGACGGGTGCCGCGCACCTTAGCCTTGAACTCTTTGAAAGAGATGACCTCAGGCAGCTTCTACGCGACCCCCGCGTCTGTACGTTTCGGCGCTAGCTTCTCGACTTTCAGCCCTCTCGTACGAGCAAGACATGTATTACATGGCTCGCCGTCTCGTCGCCGGGTGTCACCACTGGAAAGAGTTTGATGGGCCCTTCGAAGAAGGTTTGATCGGCACTTTGCCCGCCCATGGTGAACTCGAAGGTTTCGGGCCCGGCATTAGGATAGACGAGGAGGATGGCTTTCTTCTTTTCGCACACGGGCGACCAACGCCAATGGCCGGGAGAGGTAAATTCAAAGCAATCGGACGCGACGTAAGATTGTTCAGTCCCGTCGCCGCGCAAGCATCCTGCGTCGTAGGCAATGCACATATCATGCACATGCACCGCCAAGCGTTCGTCAATCTGCTTGCCAACAAGCACGGGGTAGAGCGCTGCTTCTTGTTCCTTTATCAGTCCTAGCTCAGCTTCCGTTGGCAAGCGCCACTTTCCGCCGCCGTCATGCGCTGATACCCAGGCTACAAAAGCAGCAAGATCCGTTTCAGAGGCCTGAAAATCACTCCTCAACATACCTAACATACCAATATTTGAACTATCGCTGCAGTCATTGAAATCTTCAGCCGAAACCACGGGTCTTCCGGTGTCGGCCATAAAGACCGCCCACCACAGCTGCCTATCGCATTTGGTAACGCGGAATTTGCGGACGTTAACCACATGCCGCCCATTCCAATCTTTACACACGAAATTTTTTGCGGGGCAACTGAACTGTCCGTCAGGAATCTCCACCAAGCTTTCTCTCATTTGTCGAAGAACCTCCGGAATACGGGCGATGAGTGCGCGTCGCTGTGCATCGAGCTGATAGCGCGCATGCATCGTCTGAGCCTCTTTGTACGGGGCAGAACCTTCCGCGGCGCTCTGAATCACCCGCGTAACCGCCGCCTCGGCGCGGGAATAGTTACCCACGGAGGCACTCATTTTCGCCTCGATCAGCAGCATTGGGGTCTCCGGCGGCACACTCTTGGGCCAGATCTTATTGAGTTCATCAATCGCGGCGAGCGCCCGAGGGGCATCGGCCGCAGCCGCGGCTGCTTCGATCTCGCCCTTCCGCAGGGCAATCTGCGCCGTCGTATCGATCGTGGATGCAGCAGAAGATTGTGTAGAGACAGGACGGTCAGCAGCGCTTTGCTGTCTGGCAGCCTTTTTTTTCTGCAGCTCCTGCTCAAGTTGCTCGAGTGAGGGAACACCAGAAGTGTTTTGACCGAACGCGATCGGTTCCAATATCAAGGGAAGCACCGCGGCACTGATGCAAAAGGTTCTCAACGAGCGCAAAGCGGCGGCGGGGATTCCCACTTTTGTCATCGCTGGTCTTGCTCGCGGTTCATTTGAACCGCGCCTTCAAACGTTCGAGTTCTTTCCCCTTGGTTATCGCCATTTCTGCGACCTCGAGGTCGTTTTCGTTCATCTTCTTCTGGGCGATCTGCGCGTACTTCTGGATGAGATCATCCAAAAATCCATCGACCGCCTGCCTGGCCTGAGATGTAGCCTGCTCAGACTTTGCCATCGCGGTATCTCGATCAGCCGTCTGGATCGCCTTCTGGGCTTCGCGCTCGTATATCAGGGCTTGCGAAAGTACGAGGTCGGAACGACCCCCGTTTCCATCGATCACGGTGCGCGCCGAGCTCAGCAATCGATTGAGTTGGCGTACGGAATCCGATGCGGTCTCGAGGTCCGAGCTAGCGCCTGGGACGTTCGACCGGGCTGCAGGCGACGGCGATATGACCCGCGGTGTATCCGCAGCATTGAACCGTTGAGGTTTTTCGACTGTGGTCATCGATGCTACAGGCTTGGCAGGTTGACGAGCAGTCCACCACAGGTGACCAGCGAGCCGCGGTTCAAGCGATGCGAGAAGGAGTCCGCCGACCACCAGGGATATGGCCGCGGCGCCGGCGAGGATGGAGATCCGAACTCGTGAGCGCGCGAGTCGAACGTGCTGAGTGGCGCTTTTCTTAGGCGCTGCACTCGGTGCGCCGAGCAGCGTTTTGAATTCCGCGATCGTTTTAGGGCGGTCAGCAGGCTTGATGGCCATCCCGGCGTCGATTGCCCGCAGGAACGATTCACCGTACCGCCCCGCTGCCACCTGCTTAAGTGGTTGCCGGCGATCGTGCACCAACCGATCGATCGATGAATGGGGCTTCGTTCCAGTGATTGCGTAATGCACGACGCCACATAGGGCGTAGATGTCAGTCCAGGGACCTTGTCGCATCATGTCCTGGGTGCCGTATTGCTCAATCGGGGCGTAACCCTCCTTGAGGATTACCGTGAGCTTTTGGGACGAGTCACTGATCACGCGGCGGGCGGCGCCGAAGTCCAAGAGGAGCGGCCCGGTCCTGGTCAGAAGGATGTTGTCGGGCGAGATGTCGCGGTGATAGCACTTGGCCGCGTGCAAGACCGCGAGCGCATCGAGGAGCGGCGCGAGGAGCGCGCGGAGTTCAGCCTCGTCGGGAGAATCGGGCCGAGCGGCGAAAGACTTCGCAAGGGTGGGGCCCTCGTAGAACGGCATAGCCATGTACGCCGTGCCGTTCGCTTCCCAGAAGCGGTACACCTTGAGAAGCGCTGGATGATCAAATCGTGCAAGGAGCCGCGCTTCATTGACGAAGCTTCGAAGCCCAAGTTGGAACGTTTCCGCCTCGCTTTGGGAACGCACTGTGACCGTGGTGGTTCCTTCAACCCGGGCTGCAAGCGTCCATGGCATGTACTCCTTCACTGCGACCTGCCGCTCGAGCGAGTGGTCTTGGGCGAGGTACACGATCCCGAAGCCCCCTTCGCCAATCCGGTCCAGAATCTCAAACTCGTCGAGCCGCGTACCCACGGGCAAGGCGCGTGCTGCTTGTTCGCTGCCTGCGGCAGTACGGATCAGCGTCGTCCCGGATTCGAAGGGCGAAAGGGACATGGTTGGTATACCGCCGCTTTGAGCTGACGGTGATTCCTTCGTTTAATTCTGAGCAGAATTTATCGCGAGTGAGCTCAACGTGCTAGAGTTCTTCGTGCGAATCTTGCGCGCGCAAAACATTGACTCACGAGACTGTCGCCTTCGGCACATCGTAACCGCTTGGCGTAGCTTACCCCACCCCGCTGTGAACCCGATGCATCGACGCAGCCTCATCCGAGCTACACGCGCTGCACCCCTCATTGCCGCGGTGCCAGTGCTCTTTGGCCCGCTAACTATCGCACAGACCCCCGCCTCGAGCCCAACCGCTGTACCGTCCATGGAAGACCTGGAAAAGGAACTGAATGCAAAGAAGGCTGCGCAGCGCGGGGAACAGGAGCGGAAGAAGGCCGCGGGGGCTACGGGAGATCGTGCATCTCCGGTCGCCACGGCGTCGGCAAGGGGCGTCCAGGAAGAGGCGGCATTCGAGGCGGCAAAAACGGGCAACGTCGGTATCTTGGCAAGCTTGCCGGTTTCTACGCTCAACAACCGGGACTCGGATGGGTGGACGCTACTCTCCTTTGCGGCTTCTACAGGGCAATTGGAGGCGGTCAAGCTACTCCTCTCTCATGGTGCCGACATCAACGCGCGGAATGCAAAGGGCGACACCCCGCTCATGTTGGCGACGGTTGCCAAACAGGCTACGACGGTTAGGTACCTGAGAGAAGCGGGGGCCGACGTGGGGTTTCGCAATGTCGCAGGGGCGAGTGCGTATTCGGCGGCGATTCAAACGGGGGACGAGAATGTTGTCGCTGCTGTCTCAACCGGTATGGAAAAACTCGACTTCATCACGAGTTTGGATGATCTCTACCCGGACAAATACCCGTCGCAAAATGACGAGGAAATCGCACGGCTTCGAAAGGTGAATCCCGGGGGGTATCACCGATGGGATCTCGGTTGGTGGCTGTGGGGAGCGAGCCTCATTTCCGAGCAGAAGCACAATGAACTCGCGAACGAGCATATGTCAAACGGGTCACTCGAGCCGGTGCTGCGCGATTATGCGAAGCAGAAGGGAGTCGAGTACGACCAGGTCACCGTCGGCCGCGTGCTTGTGCTCATGCAAGCCGACGTAGATCGAGCTTATGAGGAGTTCTGGAAGCGAATCCGATCGTCTGATGGCGTCATCGCCGGCCAACACGGGCTCTATATGGCGGCGTATGGTTTCAATTCCTGCGGCACCAACAACTGGAATTGGTATATCTGGAGCGAGGGGAACACGATACTCATCTCTCACACCCCCAATCAGTCCGACTGGGACAAGTTGCAAGTGTTGAAATCCAATCGCGGAAGGCGTACGACGATCAGCGAAGGCACACCTACTAACCGTAAGTCGTTCACCATCACCCAGACCGAATTTCTCGTTTACGATGCCAACGAGAAGAAAAACGAGTCTATAAAGATCGGCGAGGAATGGTACAGCGTCGGGGGGGCCACCGTAGAGTGGCGCCGCTGCAAAGAATAACGATTGTCTACCGAGTATTGTCGCCGCCGCGACCAAGCCCGCGCAGCATACGGAGGATCGAGGTAGCGCCGGGCCCAATGGCCGACCTTTCCTGCTCGAGGTTTTGAGCCCGCGCCGCCCGATCGCCTTCAGCCGCGGGTCTGCGGCCGCATGTCCTCGGGGCGGATACCGGCGACGACCACCGGCTTTTTCATGGCGTCGCGCCGGAACGGCTCACCGAGCTCCTGGTTCAAGATGACCTCGATGAAGGTCTTCACGCCTCGCCTCTGTGCCTCGCACGCCTCGCGCAGCGCCGCGGTGAGCTGATCCGGGGTGTGGACCTCGACACCCCGGTGTCCGCAGCCCTCTGCGAGGCGGGCGAAGCTCAGGTTCGGGTCGAGCTCGGTGCCGACGAAGTTGTTGTCGTACCAGAGAATCGAATTGCGCTTCTCCGCGCCCCACTGGTAGTTGCGAAAGATCACCATCGTGATGCCGGGCCACTGCTCGCGGCCGATCGAGCTCATCTCGTTCATGGAGATGCCGAACGCACCATCTCCGGCGAAGCCAACGACCGGGACCGTGGGATTGCCGATCTTGGCGCCGATGATCGCCGGAAATCCATAGCCGCACGGACCGAACAGGCCCGGTGCCAGGTACTTGCGCCCCTGCTCGAAAGTGGGATAGGCATTGCCGATCGCGCAGTTGTTGCCGATGTCGCTCGAGATGATGGCATCGCGCGGCAGTCCCGCCTGAATCGCGCGCCACGCCTGCCGCGGTGACATGTGCTCGGGATCGCGCTTGCGAGACTGCGCGTTCCAGTCGGTGCCGGGGTCATCGTCCTCGTGGTCCATGCGGCTCAAGGTCTCGAGCCATGCCGCCATCGTCCTTCGAACCAGGAGCTTGCGCTCCTCGCGCCCCGCATCGCCGGCGTGCCGCGCGAGCGCCGCATGAATTTTGCGCGCGACCTGGCGGGCATCGCCGCAGATCGCGACCGAGACCGGCTTGGTGAGACCAATGCGATCCGCGTTGATGTCGACCTGGATGACCGCGGCACTTTTTGGCCAGTAGTCGATGCCGTAGCACGGCAGTGTCGAGAAAGGATTGAGGCGCGTGCCCAAGGCCAGCACCACGTCCGCCTGTGCGATGAGTTGCATCGCGGCTTTGGAGCCGTTGTAGCCGAGCGGCCCGACCGCGAGCGGGTGGTTGCCGGGAAAGGAATCGTTGTGCTGGTAGTTGCTCGTCACCGGCGCATCGAGCCGCTCGGCGAGCGCCACGCACTCGGGAATGGCGTTGCCGAGCACCACGCCCGCGCCCGAGAGAATGACGGGAAAGCGGGCCGCGGAGAGCAGGCGCGCGGCCTCGGCGATGGCCTCATCGCCGCCGCCCGGGTGCTCGAATTCGATGCGGGCGGGGAGCGTCACGTCGATCACCTGCGTCCAGAAGTCGCGCGGCACGTTGATCTGCGCGGGGGCGGAGAGGCGTTTCGACTTGGAGATCACCCGGTTCAGCACCTCGGCGATGCGCGCGGGATCGCGCACTTCCTCCTGGTAGCACACCATGTCGCGAAACAGGGCCATTTGCTCCACTTCCTGAAAGCCGCCCTGACCGATCGTCCTGTTCGCCGCCTGCGGCGTCACCACCAGCATCGGCGTATGGTTCCAGTAGGCGGTCTTGACCGCGGTGACCAAGCCGGTGACACCCGGACCGTTCTGCGCAATCACCATCGCCATATGGCCGGTCGAGCGCGTGTAGCCGTCGCAGATGAGACCGCCGTTGCTCTCATGCGCCACATCCCAGAAAGTGATGCCGGCCTTGGGAAAGAGATCGGAAATCGGCATGAACGCCGATCCAATGATGCCGAAGGCATGCTCGATGCCCTGCTGCTGCAAGACCTTGATGAACGCCTCTTCGGTGGTCATCCTCACGCGCCGTCTCCTCGAGCTTGAACGCTTCGACAGGCGCTGA
>Ga0181531_10003145_pt1 | contig 10176 bp, 6 predicted proteins | sample PEATcosm2014_Bin_38_FD_119743 | JGI IMG/M metagenome (GOLD analysis project Ga0181531, IMG submission 119743) | Peatland microbial communities from MTU Mesocosm Facility, Houghton, MI, USA - PEATcosm2014_Bin11_10_metaG | ecosystem: Environmental > Terrestrial > Soil > Wetlands > Peat | place... | reverse complement strand
GATTGTGAAGCACGTGGTGAACCGGCATCGGGGGCAGTTGTTGATCGAAAGCGAGGAAGGACGGGGGGCGACTTTTTCGGTTTGGTTGCCGGTGAGTTAAGGAAGGCCAGGGGCTCTGCCCCCTGGACCCCCGCTGGGGCCGTAGGCCCCAGACCCCATTCATTAGGAGTCATTTGGAGGAAACGGCGACGCCGAATAATCCAGATCATTGAATGGCTTCGCCGTTCCGCCAACGACTCTTAATGAATGGGGGTCTGGGGCCGCCGGCCCCAGCGGGTCCAGGGCAGAGCCCTGGTCGGCGAAGCCGAAACAAGAGGAGGAATAAATGCTACACATCGAACGAACCGAGAGAACATTGATTGTTACGATCAATCGCCAGGAGCGCCGAAACGCGGTCGATGTCCCAACGGCGAAAGCGCTGTTCGATGCATTTACGGAATTTGATGGCGATGATGCCATCGATGTCGCCATCCTGACCGGTGCCGGCGGCAATTTTTGCGCCGGCGCCGACTTGCAGGCATTTGCCGGTGGGGAAACGCGGGATTTTCGGCCGGAGCTGGCTTTGGGGCCGATGGGGCCGACACGCATGCGCCTGAAAAAGCCCGTGATCGCGGCGATCGAGGGTTATGCGGTGGCGGGTGGGCTGGAGCTGGCGGTGTGGTGCGACCTGCGCGTGGCCGGTGAGAGCGCGACGCTCGGGGTGTTCTGCCGGCGTTTTGGCGTGCCGCTCATCGATCTGGGCACAGTCCGCCTGCCGCGGCTGATCGGGCAGGGTCACGCCGCCGATCTGATCCTGACGGGGCGCGCGGTTGGTGCCGCCGAGGCGCTGGGCATGGGGCTGGTGAACCGCGTGGTGGCGGATGGCACGGCTTTGGAAGCGGCGTTGAGAATTGCCGCGCAACTGAGCGGGTTTCCACAGGCGGCGATGCGCGGCGACCGGCTTTCGATGCTGGAGCAGTGGGATCTACCGTATGAGGCCTGCATCGCCAACGAAGTGCGGCACGGGTCACGGGCGCTGCCCGAGGGGGCCGCGGGGGCGCAACGTTTTCGCGGTGGCGCCGGCCGCCATGGCGGCGAAGCCTGAAACCGCGTTCCCGCCAATCGCGACATAGATCAAAACGTGGTCTACGGCTACCGTGCGCAGCACGCTATCGCGTGAGGAGGCGCAAGCACAAGGAATTCGAAGCTTTGGCAGCAGGAAACTGAAGGTTCGAAAGAGAAAGTCAAGGCCAGGGCGCTGCCCTGGACCCGTCACGCCGGAGGCATGCTGCGCACGACGGGGCCGTCGTGCGCAGCACGCCAAGGCGTGACGGCCCCAGACCCCCATTAGCGTTGCGCGGCTTTTCGTTGTTTCTTGGCGAAGCCTATAAATAACATGGATTTTTGGCTTCGCCGTTTCCACAAACGATTCTTTATGAATGGCGTCTGGGGCCTACGGCCCCAGCGGGGTCCAGGGGCAGAGCCCCTGGCCTTCCTTCGCCTAACTTGGCACCTATGCGGCTGTGCCCTGGCCATCGCCATGCCGACCAGCCGGCGCGCCGCGACGCTGGCCCGCACGCCATGGATTGCGCGGGCTGAGACGAGTTTTGCACGGGATGAGACGAGTTCGCCGCCTCCCGGGCCTAGCGTCCAAGTCGGTTCGGCATGGGTTCATGCCGTCGGAAGGAAGGGGCCGCTCATGACTCAGCAGATGGTTCGAGGATTTTGCATCGTTTATCTCGGCAGCCGCGACAGCGACGCGCCGATCGAAGTACGGGTGTGTCGGTCGGACGCGATCGACGTGGCGATCAGGACGGCGCGGTCGACGGTGGAAAACATAGCGTTCGCCGGCATGGCGGGCGGCCGGGCGCCGGTCGGTTTCGTGATCGAGAATTCCGAGGGTGACGAGCTGTATCGCTGGTACAGCGATACACGCTGATCGGCCGGATTTCTTGCACCACCGCGCCCCGTGCGCGCATGACGCGCTAGCGCCGCGTGAATTAGCGGTAGCCGGGCGATGCAATGGCATGCAGGGCACCCCATATGGCTCGAACGGCCGCCTTTCGCGGGCCGCGAACTAGCGAAAATGTGAGTCTACCGCGCGGATAGCGCAGGTGGCGTGGGGAATTTGTTGGGCAAGCCGGAACTTGGACTGAAATGCATGTGCGTGGGCTGCGGAGCGCGCTTCTTCGACCTGCTGCGCGTGCCAGCGGTGTGTCCAAAATGCGGAACCGAACAGCCAAAGGCGGCACCGCGGGTGTTCCAAACTGGCCGGGCCGCGCCGCGCCGCTGGCAAGGCCACTTGCCGACTTTCCAGGCCGAGGCCGAAACACCGGAAAAATTGGCGGCGGAGGATGAGACGGAAGGGCTGGACGACGCCGATACGGCCGAGGCCGGCGATCCCGAGGATGAGGACGCGCTTGTAGCCGAGCCGGATGACACGGACGAGGCCGCCGCGCCATTGGGCTAAAGCGATGGGCGCTCGCGACGGGCGCAGTGTGGTGTGGCCGTGCCGCCAGTTTGTTGAGAGGCACACCGTTTTTCAACGCCGTTTTCAAATGCCGCTTTCCGGGCGGGGACGACGATGCTTTCCGCAATCTCGCATGGGACGCGCGCCGCCAGGCGCGCGTGCCGGCGCCCGCCAAGGAACCACGGATCATGATGCCAGCGACTACTGCGCCGACAGAAATCGGCGACACGAGCGGGCTGCGCGCGGTCGCCGCGCGCTTCGAGGACGCGTCGCCGCGCCAGGCGGCCTGGCAGGTCGCCACGTCGATCGTGCCGCTGATCGCGCTGTTGGCAGCGATGTACACGGGAATGGCGTTCGGCTGCTGGCCGGTGCTGCTTCTGGCGTTGCCGGCGGCGGCGCTCACCGTGCGCACCTTCATCATCCAGCACGATTGCGGGCACGGATCGTTCTTTGCATCACGCCGCGCCAACGATTGGCTTGGTCGCTGCTGCAGCATGGCAACGATGACGCCCTACGGTCAATGGCGGCGCCAACATGCGCAACATCATGGCGCGTGGAACAATCTGGACCGTCGCGACGCCAGCGGGCTGGACATCTATTCCTCCTGCCTGACCGTCGCGGAATACCGCGCGCTGCCGGCCGGGCGGCGGCTGCTTTACCGGGTGGCAAAGTTTCCCGCCATGAGTCTGCTCGTGCTGCCGCCATTGATATTTCTGGTACTGTATCGATTTTCCTTCGACACACCGAACGGCTGGTGGGCGGAGCGGCGCGGCGTATATCTGACCAACCTGGCGCTGCTGCTGCTGTATGGCGGCTTAGCGGCGGCGCTGGGGTTCGGCGCGATGGCCGCCGTCATGCTGTCCGTGATCGTGCCGGCCAGCATCGTCGGCGTGTGGCTGTTTTCGATCCAGCATCATTTCGATGGCACGCTGTGGGCGCGCCACGGCCAATGGACCGCGCTGGACGCGGCATTGCGCGGCACCTCGTTCCTGCGGCTGCCGAGGTGGCTGCAGTGGGCGACAGGAAACATCGGGTTCCACCACGTGCACCACGTGTCGTCGCGGGTGCCGAACTACCGGCTGGAGGCGTGCCACGGCGCGCACCCCGGCTTCGCCGGTGCCGCGGTGCTGACGCTCGGCGATGGGCTGCGCGCCTGGCGTTTTGCGCTGTGGGACGAAGTCCGCGGCCGCATGGTCAGCTTCTCCGAGGCGGCGGCGTAGCGGAGCAGGGCCAGGCGCCCTGCCCCATCACGCGTTACCGGGCCCCGCCGCCAACGCCGCTGGTAATCGCATGGGCGTATTTCCGCACCTGGCTGGTGCCGGCGATCTGATCGAAAATCCATACCCAGCCGCCGGTGATGCCGCACTGGGTATGCCACTTCTGCATCGCGGCCTTGGTCTGCGCCGGCGTCAGATAGGGCGGCGCCGAGCTTTGGTCCGATATGCCGGGGAACACCGGCACGCCGCCGAAATTCCAGCCCGAGCAGGGACTGTTGCCACCGCCCCCCGCAAAAGTCTGCAAATGAATGCCGTCCACCAGGCCGGTGGTCTTGGCGTTGATTTGCGCCACCACGGAAATCCAGTAATCGGCGTTGGTATACGGGTTCATGGTGACCTTGTAGCCAAGCTTGCCCAACATGACCGCGAATTTGACGGTCGATGACGAATCATAGCTATTTTCGTCGTCGAAATCGATTGCGTCGATCGGCAGCGCCGCCTTCACCGCGGCGAAATCCTTGTAGAGAATGCTGTCCGGCCCGGTGCCCTGCGCATCCACCAGCGATTTGATGTCCTCCCAGTCGCCGAAGTTCGAAGATCCGATGCTCAGGGTAACGCGGGTTACCGTGCCAGTTTTGATCCTCGCCAGGTCGGCGGGGAAATCGGGGTGGGTTTGATTGCCGACATAGGCGCCCGCCGACGTCAGCGGAAATTCGCCGTTCAGGTTCAAATCGCCGGTGCTGTTGACCTCGACGCTCCAGACGATCAGCTCGTTGAACCCCGATTTCTTGAGTTCCTTGATATTTGTCGGGATGTGCTTGTAAACCGGCCCACCCCCCAAAATGCCTACATACCCGGTCTGCGCGGCGGCCGTGCCGGCAAATGCGCCAACACCGCCCAGCATCAGCGCCCATGCCACGCGGTGCGCGCGCATATTCTCCCGGGTCGGCCCGGTTGTAGCCTCGTTCATGCATTACCCCTTTGCAAACGGATCGCGGCCGCCAAACGGCCCAGGCGGGAAAGCTAACAGCGTGAGGGTAGGAAGGCCAGGGCTCTGCCCTGGACCCGCTGGGGCCTGAGGCCCCAGACCCCCATTCATAAGGATTCGTTGGGGGAACGGCGAAGCCCAAAAGCAAGGAAAGGCCGCGCAGCGCTCATGGGGGTCTGGGGCCGCCGGCCCCGTCGTGCGCAGCACGCCTCCGGCGTGACGGGTCCAGGGCAGAGCCCTGGCCTTCCTCGCCTTGACTCGGCGCTTATGGGATTTCGTCCGAGCTGCGACTGGCGCGCGGGGGTTTGGCGCTTGCCAGCCGGTGCGGGCCGGTATCAATTTCAAATTTGGCCAATCAGCCATCGATCCAAAGGACCCACGCCCTGTCGCGCCTGTTTCTTAGCCACGCCAGCGCCGACAGCGAAGCCGCCGCGGCACTGGGCGAGTGGCTGGCCGGGCAAGGCTATGCCGATACTTTCCTGGACATAGACCCGCAGCGCGGCCTTGCCGCCGGCGAGCGCTGGATGGACGCGCTGAAGGCCGCGGCCGACCGCTGCGAGGCCGTGCTGTGCCTGGTTTCGCCGGCCTGGCTGGCCTCGCGATGGTGCCTTGCCGAGTTCCTGCTGGCGAAATCGCTGCATAAGCGGATTTTTGGCCTGATCATCGAACCGGTTCCGTTCGAGCGCCTGCCGCCGGAAATGACAGCCGAGTGGCAGCTGTGCGAGCTGACCGGTGCCGATGAGGTTTGCCGCGAGGGCAAGCCGGTGCGGTTTCAGAGGGCCGGGCTGGACCGGCTACGCCGCGGCCTGGAGCGGGCCGGGCTCGATGCGCGGGGGTTTCCGTGGCCGCCGCCGAACGAGCCGGACCGGGCGCCGTATCGCGGCCTGCGGGCGCTGGAGCCGCAGGACGCCGCTATCTTCTTCGGCCGCGACGCGCTGATCATTCGCGGCATGGACCAAATCCGCGGCATGGCGGAGCTGGGGGTGGACAAGCTGCTGGTGGTGCTGGGGGCCTCCGGTGCCGGCAAATCCTCTTTCCTGCGCGCCGGCCTGTGGCCGCGGCTGGCGCGCGATGACGCGCATTTTCTGCCGCTGCCGGTGATCCGGCCGCAAGGCGCGGTCATTTCGGGCAGCACGGGTCTGGCCGTCGCCCTCGCCACTGCGTTTGAGCGGTTTGGCGCGGCCCGCGCGCCCGGTCGCGTGAAACAAATGCTCGCGGCCGAGGGCGCGGCGGCGCTTGGCACAATGCTGGATGAACTGGCTGAGCTGGCAACCGCGCGCCTGGTGCGGACGGCGGGGCAAAGCCCTGCACCGACCCCTATCCTGGCGCTCGACCAGGCGGAGGAGTTGTTCAACGCGGAGGGCGCCGCGGAGGCCGACATCTTGTTCGGGGCGCTGGCCGCGCTTTTGGCGGGCGGCCGGCCCACGCTGGTGATCGTTACGGTCCGCACCGACCGCTACCACAACATGCAGGGCGACGCGTTGCTGCCAGGCATCAAACGCGTGCTGTTCGATCTGCCGCCGATCGCTCCGGCCGAGTTCAAGGGCGTGATCGAAGGCCCGGCACAGCGTGTTTCGGAGGGCGGGCGGAAGCTGGAGATCGAGCCGGCGCTGACGGAGGTTTTGGTTGCGGACTCAATTGGTGCCGATGCGTTGCCGCTGCTGGGCTTTTCGCTGGAGCGGCTGTGGCTGGATTATGGCGCGCACGGCCGGCTGACGCTGGATGACTACCGCGCGATGGGCGGGGTGCAAGGCTCGATCGAGGCGGCGGTTGCCGCGGCACTTGCCAACCCGGACCAGCCACCCGCCATTCCAACAGAGCGCGCGGCACAGCACACCCTGCTGCGCGCGGCGTTCATTCCATGGCTGGCACGGGTCGACCCGCTTACCGGCCAACGCCTGCGCCGGTCCGCGAGCGTTGAGAGTATTCCGCCGGCGTCGCGGGCCGTGCTCGACCGTTTCGTTGCTGCCAGGCTTTTGGTGGTGGATCGGCGGCAAGGGGTGGATGTTGTTGAAGTGGCGCATGAAAGCTTGCTGCGCCAGTGGCATTCATTGCTGGCCTGGCTGGATGCCGACGCGGCGGATTTGAAGCTGGTCGAGGAGGTGGAGCGCGCCGCGTCCGAGTGGGATCGCAACGGCTGCCTCGATGCGTGGCTCGATCACCGTGCCGACCGGTTGGAGGCGGCGGAACGTTTGGTACGACGTCACGAGTTTGCGGTGCGGGCGGGCGATGTCGGTTTGGCGTACGTTTCCGCTTGCCGCGCTCTGGCGGAGCGAGAGCATTTTGTGCGTGAGGCGGCGTTGATCCGCCAAGGCCGCTTGCAACGCCGCGTTGCCGGGGCGCTGGCGGCGTTTGCACTGGTGTTGGCACTCGGAGTTGGCGGCGCAGTGTGGCAACGCCGCGATAATCTGGCCTTGCAGACAAACCTTCAAGCAGAGCAGAATACGCTTGCGTGGACCGAAACCAACTTTAGAACGACCGTTGCCGCCGACGAATGGGAACGCGGCAATCTCGACGGCGGTTTGCGCATCGCGGTTTTTGCAACTTTGCAAGACCATGTGCAGGCGGACGCTTCAGCCGGGCCTTCCCCCGCACCGGCCCAGCTCACCGCCGGACTCTGGGAGTCAGGCTGGCGGGTCGCGTTGCGCGGGTGCGCGAATGGGATACCGTCCGCCGCCTTCAGCACCGACGGCACGCGAATCGTCACTGCCTGCGGAGCCAAGATCGCCCGTTTGTGGGACGCCGCCAGCGGCCGCGCCATCGCCGTGCTGCGCGGTCATACCGCTGGTATCAGATCCGTCGCGTTCAGCCTGGACGGTCGTCGCATTGTTACGGCATCCGAGGACAACACGGCGCGTATCTGGGACGCGGCGAACGGACGGCCTATCCTGGTGCTTCGAGGCCACGAGGGTGCCGTGGCCTCTGCCGCGTTCAGCCCGGACGGAAGTCGGATCGTTACGGCATCCGAGGACTCGACCGCACGAATATGGGACGTGACCAGCGGCAAGACCGTCGCCGTGGTGAGCGACGGGAGTTGGATAAGGCTGGCCGAATTCATTCCAACCGCATCCATCCCAATCATAGAATTCGCCGCCTACAGTCGGGATGGCAGACGCATTGTCACGATTTTAGGCGAGCATCGGGCACGTGTTTGGGATGCCGCGAGCGGACGGCAGGTTGCGGTGATCGGCGGCAACGCGGGTTGGGTCGCGTCCGCCGCGTTCAGCCCCGATGGGACGCAAGTCGTAACAACCGCCTATGAAGAAAAGACCGCGCGCATTTGGGATGTCGCAAGCGGAAAGCAGATATCGACGCTGGAAGGGCACCGAAAAGCGGTGAATTCCGCCACCTATAGCCCAGACGGCAGCCGTATCGTGACCGCGTCCGACGACACCACCGTACGCATTTGGGACGCGGCCGGCGGGCACCAGATCGCGGTGCTGCATGGCCACGAGAATGGGGTAGTCTCCGCCGCCTATAGCGTCGACAGCACGCGCATTGTAACCGCATCCACCGACGGCACCGTGCGGGTTTGGCCAACGGCAAGCAAGGAAAAAATCGTCGTTCCGGGTGGCGACGCTGGTTGGCAGTACGTCGCAGCCTATAGCGCGGAAGGCGCGCGCCTTGCCGCAAGATATCTCGACGATACCATGGTGGTGTGGGACACCGCGACGTGGCGTAAGACCGCGGTGCTGCACGGTGACGGCAGTTCAATGAACGCAGCCGCCTTTAACACACATGGGTCACTCATTGCGACGACGTCCGGCGGAAATACCGCACGCGTCTGGGACGCAACGAGCGGACATTTGATATTGACGCTGCAAGGCCATGAGGGCCCGGTAGAGTCCGCTGCGTTCAGTCGCGACGGCACCCGCATTGTCACGGCTTCTCAAGACAAAACCGCGCGAATTTGGGAGAGCGCTCGCGGCAGGCAAGTTGGCGTGCTGCGTGGCCATGACAGTGGGGTCGACGCAGCTTCGTTCAGTCCCGACGGCAGACGGGTCGTCACGGCATCGCTCGACAACACGGCACGCGTCTGGGACGTTGCCGGCGGCAGGCAAGTCCTAGTGCTACAAGATCACGATGGCCCTGTGAGTTCCGCCGTGTACAGCCCGGATGGAGCACGCATCGTCACCACGTCCTTCGATCACACCGCACGGGTCTGGGACAGCACAAGCGGCCGGCGCCTCGCCGTGCTGCGGGGCCATGAGGATACGGTCGACTCGGCGGAATTCAGTCCGGACGGCACCCGTATACTGACTGTTTCGGGTTACACCGCGCGGGTTTGGGACGCATCGAGCTACCGGAATATTGCGATATTGGGTGGCCAGGAGCGTGAGAGGATGGCCGCCTTTTACACCCCGGATGGAGCCCACATCATCACCGCTTCCTCTGATGGCAGCGCCCGAATGTGGGACGGGCGTCAGCTCGCGATGTCAACGCAGCAGGTTCTTACGGAGGTTTGCACCAGTCGCCTACGTGGCATTTCAACGTTGACGCCGGCGGAAATGGAACTTCTCGGCCAGTCGCTTAACGGGGCCGCGATCGACGTGTGTGCTGGCGTCGGCAAGAACTGAGCTGCGCCTGGGCTTGTAGGCCCGACCGATTATTGCGCTGTCGGCGACGATGGGGCGGCGTGCGTTGGTGGGCAGAAGGGCACCCACCCTACGGAATGGGGTCTGGGGCTTACGGCCCCGTCGTGCGCAGCACGCCTTCGGCGTGACGGGTCCAGGGCAGAGCCCTGGCCTTCCTTGCCTTCCCCGTGTAGCCAACGGCGTTCCATTCTGGAGGCCCCTATGTCCCCGTTTCGTGCCGCCTGTCTGGCCGCCACCGTGCTGGCCGGCTCCGCCCATGCAAGGCCGTTTACGGCGCATGACCTGGTGATGCTGGACCGGATTTCGGACCCGCATCTTTCGCCGGATGGGGCGCGGGTGGTTTACGACGTTCGCAGCACGGATCTGGCGGCGAACAAGGGCACCCATGCGCTTTGGGTGGCGTGCGCGAATTGCGCGCCGGGGCCGGCGAGCCAGCCGGTGCGGCTGGCGGCGTCGGCCGGGGGGGCCACCAACCCGCGGTGGTCGCCGGATGGCAACGCGGTGTTCTTCCTGTCGTCGCGCAGTGGCAGCGCGCAGGTGTGGCGTACCGACCTCAGCGCCGCGCCGGTCGGCACGGCGCCTACGCAGGTGACCAAACTGCCGGTGCCAGTAGGCGCGTTCAGGGTCGCGCCGGACGGTGCGACGCTGGTCGTATCGCTGGCGGTGTTTCCCGACTGTGAAACGCCGGCCTGTACCAAGCAGCGGCTGGACGCGCGCAAGGGGCAAAAGGCCTCCGGCCAGGTTTACGACAAGCTGTTTGTCCGCCACTGGGATGAGTGGGCGGACGGCACGCGCAATCATTTGTTCGTGCTGCATTTGTCCGCGCAGGGCGTGGGCGTTGGGGCGCCGGTGCCGCTGATGGCCCATTTCGATGGCGACACGCCGGGCAAGCCGTTTGGCGACGACGCGGACTTTGCCATCAGCCCG
>Ga0181531_10003144_pt1 | contig 10177 bp, 10 predicted proteins | sample PEATcosm2014_Bin_38_FD_119743 | JGI IMG/M metagenome (GOLD analysis project Ga0181531, IMG submission 119743) | Peatland microbial communities from MTU Mesocosm Facility, Houghton, MI, USA - PEATcosm2014_Bin11_10_metaG | ecosystem: Environmental > Terrestrial > Soil > Wetlands > Peat | place... | reverse complement strand
CGGCGCGCGCTCGCGGGCGGATCCCCCAGCAGCGCAAACATGCGCGCAACGTGCGCCTGGTATTGCGCACGGATCGCGACCGACTTGGCGTCGTCCCTGGTGTAGTAGTCCCGATCCGGCAACCCCAGGCCGCCGGCCGCGGCAAAGGCGATGACCTGGGTGGCGTCGGCGAAATCCTGATCCGCCGTGAAATCGAAGAATAGGCCGTCGCTGCCGCTCGCCAGCTGCAGCTCACTGAGGACTGCCGGCAGGTCACGCTTGCTATGCATGCCGTCGATCAGCGCCAGGTAGCTGCGCAGCGGCGCCGCGCCGCGCTTCTCTACCGCGGCTTCATCCATGCAGGCCGCGAAGTAATCGCCGATCAGGCGTTGGCTGGCGTTGTGCTGCCCGCTGCGCTGCGCGAGGCTGGCGAGAATGCCCCACAGGAAGCGCTGGTTGTCGGTCTGCAGCTTGCCGTACACGCTCCAGCCCGCCTGGTCAGCCGGGATCGGGTTGTTGCTGATCCAGCCGCCGCAGCTGTATTGATAGAAGTCCACGCAGGCATCGGCCGACGGATCCATCGCGTGCAGGTCCAGTCCTGGCGTATACGGGAAGGCACTCAATGGTGCTGACACCGGCTCCGGGTCGGAAGCGCGGGCGGCGCAAGGCACGGTGCAAACCAGCAGCAGCAGAGCAAAGCGGTACATGGGTGGATGTTCCAGCCGTGGGGACACCCCGGGATTGTGCTGCGCCGCGGGGCATCACCGCAAACCCGCGGCCAATCGGTACCGGCGCTGCTGCTCAGTAGGCGTAGTACGGGCCGACCGCGGTGCCGGCAACCTTGCCATCAATGGCCGTGTACACGCGGTTGCCATAGAAGAATGGCAGGCCGAAGTCGAAATAGGGTCCCAGCGGCGTGGTGGTGGAGGCGGGGCCGGCGAGCGCGGCATCGGCATAGAACGTGCCGTTGATGGTGCTCTCATTGCTGACCTGGAAATTCACGACACTGGTCGCCCCAAGCTGGTTCTGGTTGGTGGCCATCAATGACAGCGTAGAGGGCGGGCAGTAGAAATCGCTGGCCTGTGGATCGGAGGACGTGTTGCTGCATGCCGTAATCGAGCTGTCCGGGAAGAACAGTCCGTTGGAGCCCGAGTCAATGAAGCTGCCGGTGAGCGACTGGTTGTCGAATGTCGTGGTGAAATTGTCATCGCTGTCGAGCGTCAGCACGAAGGCGTTGCCGAGGGCATTATCGCTCTGGGTGCCGATGCCGAAGGTCAGCGTGCCGCTGGCCCCGGTCTGTCCCGCCACAGGTATCGCCTCCAGCGCCAGAATCACACCGTTATTGTCGTTGGCAAACAGGGCCACCGGGTTCCTGACCTGCGCACTCAGGCTGACCGGCGTGAAGGCGCAGCTGTTGGTGCCGGCGTTGCAGCTGTAATAAAGGTCGCTCATCGGGGTGTTGCAGCCACTGCTTAAGCTGGCGCAGTCGGCGCAGGAAGTGCCGCAATCCTGGTCACTGATGCCGACGCCAAGCACGCCGTTGGCGGCAAACGCCTGCACGGAATTCAGCGACGTGTTCACGGAGCTCACCACGGTCTTGCAGCTATTCGGCGTGGCGGCGCCATACGAGCCGTTGTCGTCGATGATGTTGACCGACACATCGCTCGCCAGCTCGCCGGCGAGGCTGACGTCGGCGGTCGCTATCGGGCCGAAGGTATAGCCGTCGGCAAAGGGCAGGCATTCGGCGATGCTGTTGCTGGCGTTGTTGGGGTCTTGCGTCTCGGTGAGCGTCAGCCCGGCGGCCGCCAGCGCCGAGGCCATGATGCGCACGCCCGAGGAGCCGGTATCGACCAGCACATTATCGATGGTGGCGCAGGTGGTGGTGCTGGGCCGGCACAGCTTCACGCTGACGTAAGGAATGTTGTAGGTACCGCCATTCGCTGCGGCCGGTCCCGGTCCGACGGTGACCGTGACGACATTGGCGGTGGTCGCGCCGCTGGAGCTACTGCTGGAACTGCTGCTGGAGCTGCTGCTGGAGCTGCTGCTGGAACTGCTGCTGGAACTACCCGAGCTGCCGCTGGTGCTGCTGGGAGTGCTGCCGCCGCCACCGCCACCGCAGCCGGCAAGCAGGCATACGCCCAGCCATACGGTCCAACGCAAATGCTGGCTCATGCATCAGTCTCGCTAGGGAAGATCGGTCACGGATACGCCGGCGGGCACCAGGCTGGGGATGTAAGCCGTGCCCTGATAGGCGCGTGTGCGCGCCATCGACTGCACCACCAGATCGGGCGCTGCAATCGTGAGCTGTCGGTGCATTCCTGGCCGCACGCTGGCAGGTGCCGCGCTCTGAAAGCGCTGGTAGTAATTGCCGAACAGCTGCTGCAGGTCCGGAGGCAGCGCGCCGTGCCAGCTGACCGCGAACACCGTGCCGCCGGGCGTCTCGTATTCATGCAGCAGCATGCCGGATTCGGTGCGGATCTCATGCCGCCGGTACAGCGGCATCGCCATACTGGTGAGCTGCGCGTGAAACATCTGCCGATCGGCGTCCACTGAGCTGGCGTCGCCGCCCAGGTGCGCCAAAGCAGGCATCGAACACCAGGTCGCCGTGACCAGGCCTAAGACGCAGCGCGCACGCGCGGGGCATAAGTTAAAGGCTTTCACGTGAGGCTCAACGCTCCAGGGAGTGCAACGGCGGACAGATTGCCAGAATCCCCCCGATATTCCCTGAGAGGGTTCTCACTGTGGCAAAGTTCCGTCGCCTCGCGGCAGCCCTGATGTCGCCTTGTGCCGTCGTCATGCACTGACACGCCGGCGGGCGGCCTGAATTCACTCAGTAATCCTGATCACTGATTTGCCGCGTGTGTGGCCGGCCTGGCTGTACTGCCACGCTTTGGGCACCTCGGTGAGCTCGAAGGTGCGGTCGATATTGACCTTGAAGAGCCCCGACTGCGACCAGGCGGCAATTTGCCCGAGCACCAGTCGCGGCGGCGTGCCGGTCAGCGTACGGCGCTGGCAGGTCACCAGGCGCGCCGCACATTGCGCGGCCGACGGCAGGCCGACGCTCGATACCAGGCGGCCACCGCGCCTGAGCACGGCCAGCGCCCGATAGGCGTCGTCGATGTCCACGGTATCGAGCGCGACATCGATGGCGCGCAGCTGATCCTCGAAATGCTGCGCGCCGTAGTCGATCACCGTGCTCGCCCCCAGGCCCTTCAGATAGTCGGCGTTGCGCGCTGATGCGGTCGCAATCACCCGCGCGCCCTTGATGCGGGCGATCTGCACGGCGGCCGAGCCGACGCCGCCGGCGCCCCCGAGCACCAGCAGCGTCTGGCCGGCCCGCAGCTGCGCCACATCGAGCAGCAGATTCCAGGCCGCCAGCGCCGCATGCGCCATGCCTGCAGCCTCGGCAAACGACAGCCGCTCGGGCTTGAGCGTGATGGTGTCTGCGGGCACCGCGACGTACTGCGCATAGGTGCCCCGCGCCTGCGACCAGACGATCACTGCATCGCCAATGTGGTAGCCGACAACGCCGGCTCCGACGGCGGTGATCACGCCGGCGCCGTCAACGCCGGGGATCGTCGGCATCGCTGCCGGATCGATGCTGGCTGCCGCAGCGGCAGCCGCGGTGACAGGCGCGCCCGCGGCCGGGTCATCGGCAGCGCCGCCGGCCATCTTCCAATCGCCCGGATTCACCGCAGCGTAGCGGAGTTTCACCAGTACCTGCCCGGTGCCGGCGAGCGGCCGGGCGACCTCGCGCAGCTGGATCCGGCCGGCACTGACGACCACTGCTTGCATCCGGGAGTCGCTCGCGGCGGAGGCAGTAGGGGCGGGGGCGGTGGCGCCCCAGCAGGCTGCCGCGATCGGCGCCAGCAGCACGACGAGGCTCAGCGGAAGAATGCGCATGCGCGGCAAAATATCATTAACATCGCGCGCCATGATCCGGCAACAGGCGCCATTGTGGATGCTGTGGCTGTGGCCGCTGCTCATGCTGACGGTCGCGCTCGGCGGCCAGGCCCATGCGCCGGCGCTGCAGGTCAAGGACGCGTGGGTTCGCTGGCTGCCCGGCAACCTGCCGGCCGGCGGCTATGTGACGCTGGTCAACAGCGGTGATCGGCCCGCCAGCCTGGTCAGGGCGACAAGCCCCGACTACGCCGACGTGTCGCTGCACCGTAGCTCGAACGTCGGCGGTACCAGCCGCATGACGCCGGTGGATCACATCAGCGTGGCGCCGCACTCGAGCCTCGCGTTCGCGACGCAGGGCTATCATCTGATGCTGTCGCATCCGGCGAAGACGCTGAAGCCAGGGGATCGCGTGACGCTGACGCTGACATTCGCGGACGGTACGACAGTGAGCGCGGTGTTTGATCTGCGCGCGCCGGATGCGGGCGCCGGCATGGCGGACATGCCCGACATGCCCGACATGCCCGACATGCCGGGCATGCAGCACTGAGACTTGCGTGCGCGGCAAGCTATCCGCTCTTGACATTGCAGCGGTCGCGATCTGCGCGCTCGCCTGGGGCACGACCTGGTTCACGATCACGCTGCAGCTGGGTGTCGTGGATCCGGTGGTGTCGCTGGTGTACCGCTTCACGCTGGCAGCACTGGTGCTGGGGTCATGGGCGCTGCTGCGGCGTGAACCGGTCAGGCTCAACGCTCCGCAGCACGCCGCAGCGGCCGGCGTCGGGCTATTCATGTTCGCGGCCGACTATGCGCTCACCTACGTCGCCGAGCTGCGCATCGTGTCGGGCCTGGTGGCGCTGATCTTCGCGACGCTGGCATTCGTGAACCTGGTGATCTTCCGTGTGCTGCTCGGACAGCGCGCGCCGCGCCACGCGTGGGTGGCTGCGGCGGTGGGCGCGGCCGGCGTCGCGCTGCTGTCATGGAGCGAGATCATGCAGTCCAGGCTCGATAGCGCCACCGTGATCGGCATCGCGCTCGCCTTTGGCGCAGTGCTGCTGTCGGGCATCGGCAACGTGTTTGCCTATCGCGGCGAGGCGGCCGGCGCGCCGCTCGCCGCCTCGACCGCCTGGGCGATGGCCTACGGTGCGCTGGCGCTGGCGCTATATGCCGCCGTGACCGGCAAGCACTGGACTTTCGAGCCGACGGCGCGCTACGTGCTGTCGCTGTGCTATCTGGCGCTGGTCGGCTCGGTGCTGGCATTTACGCTGTACTTCGGCCTGGCGCGTCGGCGCGGCTATACCATGGCGTCATACATTCTGGCACTCACGCCGCTGCTGGCGATGGCGATGTCGGTGCTGTTCGAGCACAAGCGCTGGCCGCCGGTCACGCTGGTCGGCGTCGCGCTGGTACTGTGGGGCCAGTGGCAGCTGCTGCGCACGCGGCCAGCAGCATCGATGCCAGCAGCGCCGATGCCGGCCGCGTCGATGGCACGCGCCCCGCTCGAGCAGCGCCGGTAGACCGGACGGCTGGAGGCACGATGGATCAGCGTAACCTGTCGGCGCGCCAGTTTGGCGACAACGCCGCGAACTACCTCAACAGTCCGGTGCATGCGCAGGGCGCCGACCTTGAGCGGCTGCAGGCACTGGCGCAGCGGCTGCGACCGCAGCGGGCGCTGGACCTTGGCTGCGGCGCCGGCCACGCAGCGTTTGCGCTGGCGCGCGGCGGCGTGCCGAGCCTGATCGCCTACGATCCTTCCGCGCCGATGCTCGCCACAGTCGAGCGCGAGGCGGCGGCACGCGGCCACGCGCAGATCGCAACCCGGCGCGGCGCGGCCGAACAGTTGCCGTTCGAGGATGCCAGCATCGACCTGGTCGTGACGCGCTATTCGGCGCATCACTGGCCGTCGGTGCCGGCGGCGGTGACGCAGATGGTGCGGGTGCTGCGCCCTGGGGGCACGCTGGTGGTGATCGATGTGGTGGCGCCAGAGTCGGCGCTGCTCGATACCACGTTGCAAACCCTGGAGCTGCTGCGCGATAGCTCGCACGTGCGCGACTACCGCGCCTCTGAGTGGCGCTCGATGCTGAGTGCGCCCGGGCTCAGCTACGTCGGCAGCGAGCAGTGGAAACTGGCGCTTGATTTCGACAGCTGGGTGCGGCGTATCGCCACCCCGGCTCGTCGCATCGACGCCCTGAGGGCGGTGCTGGAAGATCTGCCGGCGGAAGCGCGGGAATATTTTTCCGTGGCTGCCGATGGATCGTTCAGCAGCGACGCGCTGTGGATCGAGGCCATAAAGAGCGCCTAGGCGCGCACGCCTGCGCGCGCAGCATCGTGGTGAGCCTTGTCGGCAGCAATTCTGACGGGTAGTGTGCGACCGCTATGGCCACGACGCAATTGCGCACCACACCGGGCACCGCTGCGCCGGACTTCGCGCTGCCTGATGCGGCGGGGAAGATGCATCGTCTGGCGGACTTTGCCGACGCCAGGGCGCTGGTGGTGGCATTCATCTGTAACCACTGTCCGTATGTGAAGCACATGGTCGGCGGGCTGGCGCAGTTTGCGCGCGACTACCAGCCGCGCGGCGTGGCGATGGTTGCGATCAACCCCAACGATGCCAGTCGCTATGCCGAAGACAGCCCGGCCCACATGGGAGAGGTCGCGGCGCGCAACGGCTTCACGTTTCCGTACCTCTATGATGAATCCCAGTCTGTGGCCAGGGCCTATCAGGCGGTCTGCACGCCGGACCTGTTCCTGTTCGACCAGTCGCGGCAGCTGGTGTATCGCGGGCAGTTCGACGCCAGCCGGCCGGGCAACACGGTGCCAGTGACCGGAGCGGATCTGCGTGCGGCTGCGGACGCGGTGCTCGCCGGCCGCGCGATCGAACAGCAGGTCGCGGGGGTTGGCTGCAGCATCAAGTGGAAAGCGGGACAGTAACTGTGCCCTACAGCATGCCAACTGGCTAAAGGGTGCCGCCCGGAGAGGCGCTTGGAGCCGCGGGCGCGGCGGGCGGCGCGGTTGGCGCGGGCGCGCCGGGCGCCGCAGGCGTGCTGGTGGTGGAGTACTCCGCCGGCCAGCACACGTACATCAGGTCGATGTTTTCCTTGCGCACCAGCGCCAGGATGCGTTCGGCGTCCGGCTCGCCGACGATGAACTCCGTGACCACCGGCAATTCACCGGCCAGCTCGAAGAAATTCTGCTCGTGCATGACGCCGTGGCGGCCATAGCCGGCGACTGCGCGAAAAGCCGAGCCGCCATGGACGCCGAGCTTGCGTGCCTGCTCGAGCAGCCATTCGTATAGCAGCATGCCGCGAAAGCGCCGGCTCTCGTGCATGTATAGTCGAAGCACCACGGCCTTCATGCAATGTCCCTGAGGCTGAACAGCAGACGCACACAATATACGCCCGCCAGCGTCAGCAGCACCGAGCCGACCAGGTGCGCGCCGATAATCGCCGCCGACCACAGATAGTCGCGGCGCAACAGCAGCGTCGCAGTTTCGCCCGAGAACGTCGAAAAGGTGGTCAGGCCGCCGAGAAAGCCCGTGGTCGCCGCCAGCCGCAGTTCCGGCGGAACGCCGGCGTTGCGGGCGAAGTACTCCATGCACAGCCCCATGACGAAGCCGCCGATCAGGTTGGAGGCCAGCGTGCCGAACGGAATCGTGGGGAACACCGGGTTGAGCCAGGCGCCCAGGCGCCAGCGCAGCAATGCGCCGAGTGCGGCGCCGACGGCAACGGCCAGTGCCTGGCGGATCATCGGTGGATGCTCAATGATCCGCGGGCCGCTTGGCAAGCGCTTATTGGGACGGAACACCTCGATCGGCCTGGTCGAGCTGCGCGGCGTCCCAGCCACCGCCAAGCTGCGAAATCAGGTCGACGCTCGCCACCCAGCGCTGGCTCTGGATGCTCAGCAGGCTGATCTCATCGACCAGGCGCGTGGTCTGGACCGTAATGACGTTGGAAAAGGCGACGATGCCGGACTTGTACTGGTTCACTGTCAGCTGCTCGGACAGCCGCGCATCCTTGACCGCGGAGTCCTGCAGTTGAGCCTGCTGCTCGAGCACACGCAGAGTCACCAGGTCGTCCTCGACTGCCTGGAACGCCGACAGCACCGTCTGGCGGTAGGTCGCGACCGCCTGGTCATAATTGGCGCGCGCCTCGCGATTTTGCGACAAGGTGGCGCCGCCGTTGAACACGCTCTCCGCCAGTGACGGCCCGAACGACCATAGCGCGTTCTTCGCCCTGAGCAGTCCCGGCAGCATGCCGGAGCTGAAGCCATAGGATCCGGTCAGCGTCAGGCTCGGAAACCACGCCGCCTCGGCCACGCCCACCAGCGCATTGGCGCTCGCCACGCTGCGCTCGGCCGCAGCGATGTCGGGTCGGCGTTCCAGCAGCGCGGACGGCACGCCGGCCGGGACCACCGGCACGATCGCGCTGACACTGCCCGGGTCGATCGCCAGCTCCGACGGCGGCTTGCCGATCAGCACCGCGATCGCGTGTTCGAACTTGGCGCGCGTGAGCTGTACGTTGACGGCCGAGGCCTGCGTGCTCTCGAGCTGAGTGCGGGCGGCGTATACGTCCGCCATGGTCGTGATGCCGGCCTTGACCTGGTTCTGCGTGATCGTCAGCGCGGTCTTGAAGCTTTCGATCTCGGTCTGGTAGAGCTGCGTCTGCTGGTCGGCGGCGCGCAGCTGGAAATAATCCTGTGCCAGCAGCACCTGCGCCGACAGACGTGCCGCGGCCACGTCGGCGGCGCTCGCCTGCGCCTTGGCGACATCCGACTCGACCAGGCGGCGGATGCGTCCCCAGACGTCGATCGACCAGCTGGCCTGGGCGCCGGCGCTGTAGGTGGTGCGGTGGCTGTTGGGGCCCGAGCCGGTCGTCACCGTCGTTCCCGAAGAAGTCGTGATGGCCTGGTTGACGCCACTGGCGCTGCCGCTGCGGGTGGCGCCGGCGGTGACCGACAGCGACGGAAACAGCGTACCGCGGTCGACACCGATCGCCGCGACCGCCGATCGGTACGCCGCCTCGTCGGCCTTGAGCGTCTGATTGGAAACTTCGACCTGCCGTTCCAGGCTATCGAGCAGCGGATCGTCATAAATCGACCACCACGGCTTATCGCTCGGGATTACCCCGGGCGATGCGGGCTTCCATCCCTGATCTTCCTTGTAACCGCCGTCGGCCGGGGCGATCGGACGATGATAATTGGGACCGACCGCACAGGCCGCCAGTGCCAGCGTGGCGGCAACGGACACGGCGAAGGCGCGGGCGACGGCGACAGCGTAGCGCGCGGTCATGCGGATGCCGGGGCCGGGGTGCCGACGCCGCCGCCCTTGCGCGCGGTCACGCGGCGCAGCCACAGGCGGAAGCGATCCATATAGATATAGACCACCGGCGTCGTGTAGAGCGTGAGGATCTGGCTGAAGATCAGGCCGCCGACGATCGAGATGCCCAGCGGCTGGCGCAGCTCCGCGCCGCTGCCGGTGGTCACCGCCAGCGGCACCGCGCCGAGCAGTGCCGCAAGCGTGGTCATCATGATGGGCCGGAAGCGCAGCAGACAGGCGTCGTGGATCGCGGTGCGCGCGTCGACGTTCTCGCGCCGCTGATGCTCGAGCGCCACGTCGATCATCATGATCGCGTTCTTCTTGACGATGCCGATCAGCAGGATCACGCCGATCAGCGCGATCAGGCTGAACTCGGTACCGAACAGCAGCAGCGCGATCACCGCGCCAACCCCCGCCGAGGGCAGCGTCGACAGGATCGTTATCGGATGCACGTAGCTTTCATACAGGATCCCCAGCACTACATAGACCGCAACGATGGCGGCCAGGATCAGCCAGGGTTCGTTGGCGAGCGACTGCTGGAATATCTTCGCGGTGCCGGCGAACGCGCCATGCACCGATATCGGCACGTGGATGCTCTGCATGGTGTTCTGGATGGCGGCGATCGCAGTGCTGAGCGACTCGCCTTCCGGCAGATTGAACGAGAAGGTCGTTGCGACGAATGGTCCCTGGTGGTTGATGGCGAGCGGCGTTGTTTTCGGTCCGTAGCTGCTGAACGCCGCCAGCGGCACCGTGGTTTCCGAGCTGGTGGCGATCGAGGCGCCGGTCGAGGCGCCGCCGCGCGCACTGTTGGTGAGGGTATTGAGCGCCAGGTTCTGTGCGCCGGATGCCGGCGTCGGGGTCAGGCTGGCGCTGGTGGACGCGGCACCGGTGCTGCCGGCGGCGGTGCTGCCGGTGCTGGTGCCGGCGGTGCTGGAACTGGTGGTGGTGGACGTGGGCGTCGTGCTGCTGCCGGTGCTGGTGCCG
>Ga0181531_10003142_pt1 | contig 10179 bp, 12 predicted proteins | sample PEATcosm2014_Bin_38_FD_119743 | JGI IMG/M metagenome (GOLD analysis project Ga0181531, IMG submission 119743) | Peatland microbial communities from MTU Mesocosm Facility, Houghton, MI, USA - PEATcosm2014_Bin11_10_metaG | ecosystem: Environmental > Terrestrial > Soil > Wetlands > Peat | place... | reverse complement strand
GGCCTTCAGGCGGTGATCTCCACGGCGACCTCCGAAAAGGACGCAGCGCGGGGCATGACGCGTTGCACGCGACCGGGAAGAAACCCTCCGAATGCTCTCGATCCCCGATATGGCGCTGCTCGGAGCGGCCGCCCTCATGCTCTTCGGCCCGGACCAGCTCCCCAAGGTCGCCCGCCGGGCCGGCTCCGTCATGCGGGAGATCCAGAACACCTCGCATGCCTTCCTGCGCGAGATGGAGCGCGCCGCCGACGTCGCTCCGCCGCCGCCGCCACGGAGCGATCCGGCCCCGGCCGGGAGCTACACCGACGTCGCGCCTGCCCCGTTCTCCGAGGCGTATGCGCCGTACGAGCCGGCGCGCCCCGAACCGTCGAGGCACGCGGTCGATCCGTACGGGGAGCCCGAGGCGGCGACCCCGGCGCACGGCGTCGATCCCTACGGCGACCCGCAACCCTCGGTCGCCGAGAAGCTCGCCGAGCCCCGCCCGGCCATCGACCTCGAGGTCGCCTCACAGGCCGCACAGGCGGCGCCACAGGCCGATCACCCGGCGCACGTATAGCTGCGTCTCGCGGTAGGGCGGGATGCCGCCGGCCCGCGCGACCGAACCGGTGCCCGCGTTGTATGCCGCCAGCGCCCGTTCGTAGCGCGCCTGCGGTGCGAACATGCCGTAGCGTGCGAGCAGCCGGGCGAGATGGACGACGCTGCCGTGGAGGTTCGCCGCGGGATCGTCGGGGTCGACGCGCAGGGTGGCGGCGGTTGCCGGCATGAGCTGCCCCAGGCCCCGGGCGCCCGCCCGCGAGAGCGCATCCGGCCGCCACGACGATTCGACCGCGATCAGCGCCACGACTAGGCGCGCGTCGACATGGACGGCGTCCGACTCGACGATCGCCCGGGTCGCCAGATGTTGCGCTTCGCCGTTCCCTAGGGCCGGGTCGAACACGCGCAGTGCCGCCGCATAGGCGAGCACGGCGGCGGAAAAGGCAACGGGCACGCTGTCCAGCGTGCCCATCGAAGCCTCGCCGCAGTCGGCTTACCGTGCGTTAAATATTGAGATTGTTGCGGATCTCGTTGATGCGGGATTCCAGCAGACCACGCACCTGGCGGTGGAGGCGATCTTTCTGCTCGTCGGGCAGGCGCTGGTAGACGAGATAGCCGGCGGCCGAGAGGAGGCCTCCGAGCACGCCGACCAGGACGGTCTTCCCGGCGTCGGTTGCGGCCTCGTCGTGGTTCGGCGTCGGCAGGTGGCCGTTGGGTGGGGTCGCGTCGCTCATCGTGCGGTTCCTTTCGACGGGCTCGTACCCGGATGCTGCCCGTCGTGTTTCCCGCTCTCGCGCTCGCGCGCGCAGTGGACGGCGTCGGGGAACTGGGCGGCGATCTCGGCGATGCCGAGCTCGGCGGTCGCGACGATGGCGTGGACGTCGGCGCGCTCGCGGCTCTCGGCGGGCCAGCGCATGAGGAAATCGCCGCTGGCGCGATGCCCGCTGACCGCCACCCCGGCAACGTCGGTCAGGCCCGCCCAGGCAGCCTGCAGCAGCGCCGAGGCGGCCGCGCAGGCGATGTCCTCGCCGTGCGGGGCCGTGTCGGCGTGACCGCTGGCAAGCACAGAGGACAGCCGTTGCCGGCTGTCCTCCCGAAAAACGACCCGGAGCACGGAGCTACAGGCTGATGCGCTCGATCCGAACTTCAGCGAAGGGCTGCCGGTGGCCGTTCAGCTTGCGGACGCGCTTCTTGGGCTTGTATTTGAAGACCAGGATCTTCTTGTCTTTGGCGTGGCGCAGCACCGTGCCGGTGACCGTCGCACCGCTGACGATCGGGGTCCCGACGGACACCTCGCCGCCCGCGTTGGACGCCAGAATCACGCGGTCGAAGGTGATCGACGATCCGACTTCGGACGCATGAAGGTCCGTACGGATGACATCGCCCTCGGCCACGCGGAACTGCTTGCCGCCGGTCTCGATGATGGCGTACATAACCCGGGAAGTTTATCATGGGGCTGCTGGGGAGTCAACGCGCGTCGGGACGTCCTCACGATTTCTGCACGGTTGGGAACCTGACGCTGCGAACGTAGGAGGGAACGGACGAACTGTCCGAAGGGCCGGTCATGCGGTCGACTCTTTCCGTCCGACGTCTTTTCGTTCTCGCGGTAGACACCGCCTTGGCGGTCGGGTTGGGCGCCTGTAGTGGCGGGCGCTCGAGTACCGTCCCGGTCCCGGCGCCGGGGCCCGCAAGCGAGCGACCGACCTCGTTGGCGCACGCGAAGATCGTCGTCACGATCCCGACCGGCAAGGCCGCTTCGTCGGCCACGCGGCTGCCGCGCTATCTCTCGCCGTCGACCGCCTCGATCGCGATCGTCTTCACCCCCACGGGAGCGACGCCGGGAGGCCCACAGACCTTCAACGCAGCGCTGACCCCGACGTCGACCGGCTGCATCTCCTCGCTCGCCTCGACCGTCTGTACGCTCACCATCACGCTTGCGGCCGGCACGTACCTGGGCAGCTTCACGACCGAGGACGCGAGTGCCAACGCGCTCTCGGCCGCGACCAACGTCGCGATCACGATCGTCGAAGGTCAGACCAACACCCTCCAGGCGACGCTCGGTGCGCTGCCGGCGTCCTACGCGATCGCAGCGTATCCCGGCTCCTTCGGCGCGACCACGCCGACCATCGTCGAGCCGGTCTGGCCGTCCTCGAAGTTCCTCGTCAACGCGCTCGACGTCGACGGCAACGTCATCGTCGGTCCCGGCGCGCCGACGTACACGCTCGCACTCTCCGGACATTCGGCGCCCAATCCGCTGGCGCTGGTTCAGCCGACGACGAGCGCTCCCAACGCGTTCTCGATCACGGCCAGCTCGTACGACGGCATCGCACAAACGCTGACGCTGACGGCGGCGCTGGCCGGCGGCGCGAGCTGCGGCGGGAACGTGGTCTGCTCGACGACCTTCGCGGTGGCGCCGCAAGAGATCGTGGCGTTGGACAGCTATCAGCCGGCCGGATCGATCGTCTTCGTCGCTTATCCCGATATGAAGCTCGAGCTCGCCTCACTGCCGGCCTCGACGACGGCCCAGGGCGTGGCCAGCGACGGCAGCGGCAATATCTACTTCTTCGATGCGAACAGCGAACTGGCCAAGAGCGCATATCCCTATACGAGCAAATCGGACCTGCCGCTCGCCCTGGTCGACGCCACGGCGGTGCGGCTCACCTACCACACCGGGACCGGGGACATCGACGTTTCCGACCCCACCGGGTTCACGGTGACCGGCCCACCGTATTCGGGTTCGAGCTCGCCGGTCGAAGGTGCGAGCAACATCGTCTACGCGGGAAATCCGCAGTACGACGCATTCCTCATCGCGAACGGCGGCGGCGGTCTGATCTCGGGCGGCTTCACCGGTTTTTCCGGCAACGGTAACGATTCGGCCGACGCGATCTACTGCCCGACCGGGTTCGGGGCCGGTGCCACGCACGACGCGCTGCTGATGACGTACAATGGCGCCGGCAACGGCTCGATCGCGCTCGAATACGTCAGTCCGGCCAGTAGCGGCTTCGTCCAGGCGTTTCCGGCCGGCAGCGCGATCGCGCAGCAGGCCGATCAGATTGCCTGCGACTCGTCAGGAAATGTGACCGTCTATTACAACGGCGCGCTCAATTACTTCACGCCCAATGCGACGAGCCCGTCTCTGTCGGTACCGGCCAGTCTTCCCTACGCGCAACCGTACGGCCTGACGACCGATCCGATCGGCAACGTGTTCTTCGCCCAGCCGAACGGACTGATGGCGGTGAACCCCAACAGCACCGCCAGGACGAGCCAGGCCGCGCTCACCTTCACCCCCGGCAGCATCGCCATCATTCCGTAGCCCGGCCGGACGGGAATGGCAGCCGTGGCTCCGTAGCATCGCGGAGTGACCGATTCACCGTGGCCGTCGGGGCTGCAGATCGTCGTCCTCGCCGGCGGTCGCTCGGAGCGGATGGGGTTCCATAAGCTCGTCGAGCCGTTTGCCGGGGAGCCGTTGGCGCGTCGGCTGGTGCTCTCGTTGCGCGACCTCGCGCCATTGGTCGTCGCGACGCCCGCGGTTGCCGACACGATCAACGACTTGCGCTTCGCGCGTCTCATCGTGACCAAGCCGACGCCGGGGCCGAGCGCGACGCTCGCGCTCGCGCACGCCGCGCTGCCGTACGACAGAACGCTGGTGGTGATGCCGGCGGATCTGCCATTTCTCGACGGTGAGCACGTGCGCGCGTTCGTGGCGCGCGTGGCGCCCGATGTCGACCTCGCCTACCCGATCGTGCACGGTACGCCAGGGCATCCGGTGATCTGGTCGCCGAAGGCGCGTACGCGCATCCCGAACCTGCGCGACGACGAACCGCCGGCGCGCGTGCGGCGCGACCCGGCGCTGCGGATCGCCGAGATGCTCGAGCACGACGACGCCTACATCACCGACGTCGATACGCCCGCTGCTTGGGCCGCGGCCGAGGCCAGGGCGCTCGCGCGCGAGCGCTAAGCGCGCTCGACCCGTGCCGCGTAGCAGCCGCGCTTGGCGTAGTGCAACTGCACGTAGTCGGTATCGTTTCGCCCGAGCAGCCGTCGGATGAGCGCCTCGAGTTCGTGACCGTCGGCCACGTCGGCGTCGGTCATCATCCCGGCATCGTCGAACGCCCGCGCGCTGATCAGTCGCCGACGAAGCACGTCGGGGATTGCGTTCGGTTCGAGCAACGCGCGCTCGGCGCCCTCGCGCACGAAGATCGCGTGCGACGCGCGGTATGGTGAGCGTGCCGGCTGGTGCTCGTAGTGCAGCAATAGCACCGTTTCGCCGATCGCGGCGTCCAGCAGGCTGACCCGGCACGGGGCGGCCGGGTGTTCGGTGACCCTCATGCGGACGACGCCGGCGTCGGCAAGCTCGGAATCGGAGCGACCGAACAGCGGCGCGAACGGTTCGACCGGAAGGGCGGAGATCTGGAAGTCCATGCCGGCATCATCGCGCGCCGCAGCCGGCCGCCGCACGCCGGAACTTGCGCGGACATTCGGGAAGGCTCGGTGGTGCTTCCCGCACCGGCTGCCGCCTACGTGACCCCGGCGCCGTCGCCGTCGCCGGCGGGTCCGTGCGCGCAAGGCGCGCTCGCCTCGATCGTCGACCGGCCCGGTGTCGGTCGCGCGGTCGCCGTCAACGGCTCGCCGTGCGTGGTCCCGCGCGGTAGGGTCGTCGTGGAGGCCGGCGGTCGCGAGCAATTGACCACCGCGCCGGACGGGACCAGCCGGCTGGTGACCGCACCGGACCCGCTGGTGCGGATCGGCATCGGCGACCGCGACGAGATCGTCGTCTCGCCAACCCTGATCTTCTCATGGCGCGGCGGCGCGAATCTCGGGGCACCGTTCGTGCCGGCGTTCGGAATGCAGGACGCGGGGTTCGGGTTCAAACGCGAGCTCGACGATCGTCCCGACATGCAGGACGCGATCGAAGCGTTCGTCACCGTCCCCACCGGTTTTCCGCGCGGGCCGACCGGGTTTTCCGCCGGTACGACGACGGAATTGGTCGGCTACAGCATCGTCATCCCGCTCAGCGCCACGGTCGGACTCACGTCGACGCAGAACGTGGTCCGGGGGAGCGCGCCGAACGCTGCGGGCGTGACCACCGCGTTCACCGCCTATCAACCCTCGCTCGGCGTTTCGTACGCGCTCGGCGCGCGCGCCACCGTGCTGGTGCAGGACCAGATCACGACGCCGCTCGCACCCGGCGCGGGCACCGGCAATCGCGCGTTGCTCGGCTTTCAGGAAGTGGTCGCGCCCAACATCGTCGTCGACGCGGAGTACGAGCTCAACGCGCTGCCGCCCGCAAACGCGCACCAACGTGCCGTCGGCATCGGCGTGGCCGTGCGTATCTGACGTCCTGTTTGTCCCCCGAAGTGAAGGCGAAGGCTCTTGCGCGCAAGGCCACGGAGTTGTAATATGAATATGAACTCATATTCATAACGGAGGCTCGCCGTGTCCTCTGCTGCTGCACGCCGCATCGACCTGACCATCGGACCGGTGGAATACGCCGACATTGGAAGCGGCCCCACACTCGTGTTCGTGCACGGCGTCTTTGCGGGCGGCGCGCTGTGGAGCAAGCTCGTCGGGGCGCTTCACCGTCGCTTTCGCTGCGTCGTGCCGACCTTGCCACTGGGCGCACACACACTGCCGGCCAATCCGCAAGCGGATCGCACACCACGCGGCATGGCAGACGCGGTGATCGAGCTGATGGAGAAGCTCGATCTCCACGACGTGACGCTCGTCGGCAATGATACCGGTGGCGCCATCTGTCAGCTCGTCGTCGCGCGACGGCCCGAACGCGTCACGCGCCTGGTGCTCACGAACTGCGACGCGTTCGAAGCGTTCCCGCCGCGCTTGCTGTGGCCGCTCTACGCTCTGGCGTCCGTCCCCGGCGGCTTTTGGTGCTTCGCGCAGCTGCTGCGCCTGCGGGCAGTACGCCGCGCGTTCTTCGCGTCGGTCGCGCGAGCCGTCCCCGACGACTCCTCGCTGCGATTGGCGTTCGCGCGGTTCATCGGTGAGGTCCGCGTGCGCGACGACGTCCGGCAGGTGATGCGTTCCGTTTCGGCGCGTGACACGCTGGCCGCCGCGGAGACGTTTGCGAGCTTCGAGCGACCCGTGCTCGTCGTGTGGGGAACAAAGGACCTGTTCTTCCCTGTTGCGCTCGGCCAGCGCCTCGCGCAGGCCTTCCCACAGGGCCGACTGCACCTCGTCGAGGGGGCGCGAACGTTCGTGTCGGAAGACGCGCCGATGGTTCTCGCCGCCGCGCTCGACGCGTTCGTTGCCCCGCCGACCCCCGTCTAAGGCGCCGGCACCCGCCCCGCCGTCTTCCCCGCAGCTGCTTGCCGGCGAATCGTTGCCGCCGCCGCCGCAGCAGGAGCGCAGTCGCCAGACGCGCGCGGCGCTCTTGCGCGCGGTGCTGGCGAGCTTCGAAGCCGACGGTTATGAGGCGACGACGATCGAAGAGATCGCGCGCCGTGCCAAGGTCGCGGTCGGGGCGTTCTACCTGCACTTTCGCTCGAAACGCCAGGCGCTGCTGGTGCTGATGGACGCGCTGCTCGCCGAACTGGCCACCCTCGACGTACCGGTCGGCGTCGCCCGCACGCCACGAGACGCGAAGGCCGTCGTCGTCGAGGTGGTCCGCCGCGCGCTGCGTGTCGACATGAAGTATCTGGGCGCGTATCGCGCTTGGCACGAAGCCGTGCTGCGCGATCCCGAGCTGGCCGCCATGCACGCGGAAATCGACGCCTGGACGCTGCGCCGCGTCGTCGGGATGCTCCAGATCGTGGCTCGCGCGCCCGGCGCGCGACCGCAGACCGACGTGCAGGCGACGGCACGCGTCTTCAACGCGCTCTTCTGGCGGCTGACCGAGATGCGCGCGGGCGAGGAAGAAGCCGTCGTGCAAGCCACGATCGGCGTCCTCACCCACGCGCTCTTCGTCGACGAGACCTGACCGCGAGGCGCGCTCGGCGCGCGCCGAAGCTTGCTGTCGCATCGCATGAAAAGGGCCGCCGCACGGAGGTGCGACGGCCCTGGTGGGTTCGTCTCGGACGATGGCTTACGCGAGCGCGTCCTTGAACGGGAGCGAGCGGACGCGCTTGCCGGTGGCCCGGAAGATCGCGTTGCCGACGGCCGGCGCGATCGCCGGCGTGCCGAGCTCGCCGATCCCGCGCGGGTCGGCCGTGCTGGGCACGAAGTGGATGGCGATCTCCGGCGAGTCGGTCATCCGGAGTACGGTGTAGTCGTAGAAGTTGTTCTGGTCGATGACGCCCTTGGTCAGCGTGATCTTCGCGCTCAGCGCCATCGCCAAGCCGTAGTTGAGGGCGCCCTGGACTTGCGCGATCGCGATGTCCGGGTGGACGACGCGGCCGACGTCGACCGCGATCACCGCGCGCTTGACGTGCACGGTCGGTCCGTCGACGACCACGTCGGCCACGATGGCCGAGTAGGCGCCGCCCCACCAGCCCATCGCGAGCCCTTGCGTCGCGCCGGGCAGCGGGTGTCCCCAGGTCGCTTTGTCGGTGGCGAGCTGGAGCACGGCGCGTGCACGGGTCGCTTTGTCGCTCATGTTGGCCAGGCGGAACGCGAGCGGATCGACGCCCGCCGCGTGTGCGAGCTCGTCCATGAACGACTCGGTGACGAAGCAGTTCCAGTTCGCGCTGGGCGCACGCATGAAGCCGACCGGGACCGCGTAGTCGTGGTCGGCGTAGTACGTGATCGCGTTGGGGAACGCGTAGTCTTCGGGCGTGCACGAGTCGACGGCCAGCGGGTCGAGGCCGTTTTTGTAGAGCGGCGGCGCCCAGGTGCGCACGATCGACTTCTGCGCGGTGCGATGCTCCCAGCCGACGACCTTGCCGGCGTCGAGCTTGGCCCGTACGACGCTGACCGCCATCGGGCGGAAGGCGTCGTTCTTCACGTCGTCCTCGCGGCGCCACATCATCTTGACGGGTTTGCCCGTCATGTGCTTGCCGATCTCGACCGCGTCGACGACGAAGTCGGGATGCAGCCGGCGTCCGAAGCCGCCGCCCAGGAAGGTCGTGTGGACCTGGACCTTGTCGGCGGGCGCCCCGCAGATCTGCATGCCGATGGCCTTGGTGCGCGACTGCACTTGCGTCGGCGACCAGATCTCCACGCTGCCGTCGGTCTTCACCCACACCGTCGTGTTCATCGGCTCCATCGGCGTGTGCGCGAGGAACGGTCCCTTGTAGACCGCGCCCAGCTCCTTGCCGTGCGCGAGCGCGATGTCACCCGCGCCGACCTTGCCGCCGACGACCGTCGCCGTGCGCGCCAAGTGCTCGGCCTCGGCGAAGAGTTCGGGCGAACCCTTCGTCATGCCGGGCTTCCAGGTGATGTTGACCTTCTCGGCACCTTGGAAGGCGGCCCACGTGTTGGTGGCGACGACGGCGACGCCCGAACTGATCGGGAAGACGTCAACGACGCCCGGCACCGCCTTAGCGGCGGTGGCGTCGAACGAGACGACGGTGCCGCCGAAGGTCGGCGACTTCGCGACGTTCGCGTAGAGCATCCCCGGCAGCACGACGTCGATGCCGTACTGCGTCGTGCCGCGGACCTTGGCGTCGATGTCCAAGCGCTTGGGCGAGGTGCCGATCACCGTGAACTGCGCGGGGTCTTTGAGCGCGACGGTGGTGGGGATGGGGAGCGTCGCGGCGAGCGGCGCCAATTCGGCGTAGGTCGCGTGGTGCATGCCGGAGGTGACGACGGCGTCCTTCGTGCTGCAGCTCGCGACCGGAACGCCCCACTTCTGGGCGGCGGCGGCGACGAGCATCGCACGGGCGGTCGCGCCGGCTTGTCGCAGCACAGGCCACATGTCGGGCGTGCTGGTGCTGCCGCCGGTCGTCAGGTCGCCGGTGAAGACTTTGTCGCCGTACTTGGCGTCGTCGGCGGGTGCGAATTCACAGACGATGCTGCTCATCGGGGTGTCGAGTTCCTCGGCCACCAGCATCGGCAAGCCGGTGTAGACGCCCTGACCCATCTCGGACTTCGAGAGCATCACCTTGACGGTGCCGTCGGTGCGCACGTGCACCCAGACGTTGGGCGAGAAGTCGACCGGCTCGGTGGGGCCGGCGGCGGCGAGAACGGGCCGCATCGTCGGCAGCATCGCGCCCAGCGCGAGGCCGGCGCCCATGCCGGTGGTGACGGTGAGGAAGGTGCCGCGGCGCATCACGCGACTCCCGAGGCCGTTTTGACCGCGGCTTCGATGCGCTGATAGCATCCGCAGCGACAGATGTTGCCGGCCAGCGCTTCGCGGATCTCGGTGTCGCTGGGCTTCGGATTCTTCGCCAGCAGCGCCGACGCGGTCATCATTTGGCCGGGCTGACAGTAGCCGCACTGCGGCACGCCGTCGTTGACCCACGCGACCTGGATCGGGTGCGTCCCGTTCGGCGAGAGCCCCTCGATGGTCGTGATCTTCTTGCCCTCGGCGCGCGAGATCGGCGTCATGCACGAACGCACGGCGTCACCGTCGAGGTGGACGGTGCATGCGCCGCACGCGGCGACGCCGCAGCCGAACTTCGTGCCGGTGAGGCCCACGACGTCGCGGATCACCCACAGCAGCGGCATGTCATCAGGGACGTCGACCTGGTGGTCGACGCCGTTGATGGTGAGAGTCTTCAATTGTCTGCCCTCCCTGAGCGGGAAGGGACT
>Ga0181531_10003140_pt1 | contig 10183 bp, 9 predicted proteins | sample PEATcosm2014_Bin_38_FD_119743 | JGI IMG/M metagenome (GOLD analysis project Ga0181531, IMG submission 119743) | Peatland microbial communities from MTU Mesocosm Facility, Houghton, MI, USA - PEATcosm2014_Bin11_10_metaG | ecosystem: Environmental > Terrestrial > Soil > Wetlands > Peat | place... | reverse complement strand
CCTGGAGATACCGAATCCCGGCAACATTCTCAAGCTGGGTATGTTTGTCACGGCAACCTTCGAGAGCAGACAGAAGGAGAAACATGCCGTCGTGACGGCAGACGCGATCCTTCACCTGCACGATCGCGACTGGGTCTTCATCCCCGCTGCCGACAGCCAGTTCAAGCGTGTCGAAGTGCAGGCGGGCAAGATTCTTCCCGGCAATAAGCAGGAAATCCTCTCCGGCATCACGCCAGGCCAGCAGGTAGTCTCCAACGTTCTTCAGCTTGAAGCCACGCTGGAGGCGCAATGATTGAGAAACTCGTTGACTTTGCGCTGAAGAACCGTTTCCTGGTGCTGGGAGCGGTTGCGATGCTGCTTGTCTGGGGAGGAATATCCTTCCATAACCTTCCCGTCGATGCGTATCCAGATGTTGCGGACAACTATGTCAACATCATCACGCAATGGCCGGGGCATTCTGCTGAAGACATCGAGAAGCAGATTACCGTTCCGTGCGAAATTGCAATGGCCGGCGTTCCCGACATGAAGAACCTGCGTTCTTTCAGTCTGGCCGGCATTTCGAGCATCATGATGAACTTCAACGACGCCTCGGACAATAGCTGGAATCGTGAACGGGTTCTCGAAAGGCTGAGCAGTGTCACCCTGCCCTCAAATCTTGTCCCGCAGCTGCAGACGGATTGGAGTCCCGCGGGCCAGATCTACTGGTACACCATCGAGAGCAAGAATCCGAATGTCGATGTGATGGAGCAGAAGTCGCTCGAAGACTGGTCTCTTGAAAAACAATTCAAGAATGTCCCCGGAGTCGTTGACGTAGCCAGCTTTGGCGGCATCACCAGGGAATATCAGATCCGGATCGATCCGGATAAGCTGATCACGTACGGCCTCAACATCGCTCAGGTTGAGCAGCAGCTCCAGAATAACAACACCAATGCGGGAGGCAGTTTCATAGTTGCCGGCACGCAGCAGATCAACGTCCAGGCACAAGGCCTGTATGAAAATGTGCAGCAGATTGAAGACACGCTGCTCAAAACACAGTCCGGGACGCCCGTCCGGATTAAGGACGTTGCGGTTGTGGAGCAGGGGCCGAAGATTCGGCTAGGCCAGATCTCAAAAACCTACAAGCCCTATGAGGTAGATGCCAAGGGTGAGAAACACTACAACGACAGCAAGCTCATCGACAATCCGGACGTCGTCGAAGGTTCAGTTCTGCTCAGAAAAGGCGCGGATGCAGATCCGGTGCTGAAAGCGATTGAAGAGAAAGTAAAGCAGATCAACGATCACATTCTGCCCAAGGGCGTGACCGTCGTTCCCTTCCTCGATCGTAGCGATCTTGTTCACCTAACCACGCACACAGTGCTGCACAATTTGACCGAGGGAATTATCCTCGTGTCGATCATTCTCTTCTTCTTTCTGGGCAACGTGCGCGGCGCGCTCATCGTCGCCATCACCATTCCTTTCGCTCTATTATTCGCCTCGATCTGTCTCGACCTGAGCCATATTCCCGCAAACCTGCTCTCTCTCGGCGCTCTTGATTTCGGCATGGTGGTGGACGGCGCTGTGGTAATGATCGAAAACATCGTGCGCCATCTCTCGCACCGGGACGATACACGCACGGCGCAACAGAAGATCAAGGAGGCCGCGCACGAGGTTCAGCGGCCAGTGTTTTATGCAATCGCCATCATCATTACGGCCTATCTCCCGATCTTCACCCTGGAGTCGGTGGAGGGCCGTCTGTTCAAGCCGCTGGCGTGGACCGTGGCGTATGCCCTGCTGGGGGCGCTGCTCTTCTCCATCGTCGTTGCTCCGGTGCTCTCCAGCGCGTTGTTCAGAAGAGGCGCAAAGGAATGGCACAACCCTCTCATGGAATTCCTCAAGTTCCGTTACCGCAACGGCGTTACATGGGCGATTCATCATCGATTTACGGTTCTGGGTGTCTGCATTGCGTTCTTCGCACTTTCGCTCTATCTCTTATCCAGCGTCATTGGCTCTGAATTCCTGCCTCACCTGGACGAGGGTGCAATGTGGGTGCGCGGCTCGCTGGCTCCATCCACGGGTCCTGAAGAGAGCCTTGCCATCTCGAACAAGGCGCGGCTCATTCTCGCCAGTTACCCCGAGGTCACCCAGGTCATCGATCAGATTGGCCGGCCCGACGACGGGACGGACTGGACTGGATTCTTTGACACCGAATACTTCGTCGATCTGAAACCGAAGGAGCAGTGGCGTCCGGTCTTTCATCAGAACAAAGATGAGCTGATCGCCTCCATGAATCATCAACTGGAGAATACTCCCGGCGTCATCTGGGGGTTCTCGCAGCCCATTGAAGACAACATGGAAGAGGCCGTCAGCGGCGTTAAAGGCGAGCTATCGGTGAAAATTTACGGAGACGACTTCAAGATACTTGAGGAGAAGGGAAACGACGTCGTCAACGTAATGGGTAAGGTCCCGGGCATTGCCGACCTTGGATTGTTCCGCATCATTGGACAGCCCAATCTGACCTTCAGAGTGGACCGTAAAGCCGCCGCGCGCTTCGGCATCAATGTCTCCGACATTCAGGACGCGATTCAAACGGCGGTGGGTGGCACGGTGCTCAGCGAAGTGCTGAAGGGCGAGGCGCAATACGATCTCGTGCTGAGATATCAGAAGCCCTTTCGCGACACCAAAGAAGCCATCGCAAATGTGCGTCTGCTTTCACCCACGGGTGAGCGCGTCTCGTTGGCCCAGTTGACGACAATCGGCACCGCCGACGGCGCAGAAGAGATTTACCGCGAAGGTGAGCAGCGTTATATCGCAGTCAAGTACGGAGTGCGCGATCGCGATCTTGGAGGCGCGGTAGAGGAAGCGATTAACACGGTTCAAAAAGCCGTTCCTCTGCCCAAGGGCTATCACATTGAGTGGGCCGGCGAGTACCAGAGCAAACAGCGCGCCGATAAGCGGCTAGCGATGATTGTGCCCATGACGGTTCTGTTGATTGCGGTCATTCTCTACTCCATGTTCAAGTCGTTCAAGTGGGCGGGCCTGATCCTGGTCAACGTTGCACTGGCGCCAATAGGAGGATCGCTGGCTTTGCTGGTCACGCACACCAATATCAGCGTTTCGTCCAGCGTCGGCTTCCTTGCGCTGTTCGGCGTCTCGGTGCAGACCGGCGTCATCATGCTCGAATACATCAACCAGATGCGCGCCGCCGGCCACACCATTGAGGAATCCGCCATTGAAGGCGCAGTTCTCAGGCTTCGGCCCATCATGATGACCATGCTGGTGGCTACACTGGGCCTGTTGCCGGCGGCGCTCTCTCATGGCATTGGCTCCGACTCGCAACGCCCCTTCGCCATCGTCATCGTCGGCGGGCTCATGGTCGATCTTGTCCTGAGCATCTTCCTCCTTCCCACTCTCTACGTCTGGATCGCGGGCAAGAACGATGTATTGCCCCAGCCCAGCGCCGAGTGGGCAACCGAATAAGCAACCCCGAGGTGCGGTCCGAGAAGGCCGCACCCTGAACTTCAGAGCAAGTGCCGTCAAGAGGATTATGCAGAAGCCGCGCACAGTTCGTGCCTCAAGGCCCGCTGGGAGATCTCGGCGCAGTCATCGGATGAATCTGCTGCTGGTGGGAAGCGAGAGCGCCTTCAAGGGCGATGCGGCAAAGAGCTTTCTTGAACGCACGCATCTGAATGTCATCGCCAGAGCGTCCACCCTCTCGGAAGCCGTCGCTTGTCTTGAATTGGGCTCCATCGATCTCTTCCTGCTGAGCAGCGAGTTTCGCGAAGAGAAACTCTCGCTCTTCACGCGCGATGCCCGCTGTCGCGGGTTCGCCGGCCTCATTTTGCGAAGCGCCGATCCTCCCGAAGCGGCCCTCGACGCTCTGCCGCATGAGTCCCACATCATTCGCGCCGGAGACTTCGAACTCGATACATCCAGTCGCCAATTCTGGGTTCGCGGAGTGGAGACGACTTGCACTCCGAAAGAGTTTGAACTCATGCGGTTTCTCTGCCTGCACCCCGAACGGCCGTTGAGTCACAAAACGCTGCTTACCGCCATCTGGGGCATTTCGGATGCCTCGCCACATATCCTCAGGGTCCTTGTGCGGGCAGTGCGCGCAAAGATCGAGACAACCGGGCCTCCCCGCTACATCGTCACCCAGCATCAGTTTGGCTATCGCTTTATTCCATCGCCAGGGCTTCTGCATTAGCGCTCCACACCAAGGTCATGCGGATGCTTTTGAAAGAGCAATCACGGTTCAGGAAGAAGGAGATTGAATGAATCGCATTGAAGCTCGCAGGCAAATCGACGAGATTGGCATTGTGCCGTGTGCGCGTGTTACGTTACCGGAGCACGCCCGCTTTGCGGCGGAGACTTTGTACGAATCCGGTATTCCCATTGTGGAGATTACCTTGACTCTGCCTGAAGCGCCGGAAGTGATTGAGGATCTGGCGAAGCGCTTCCCCGATATGGTGGTGGGCGCGGGAACCGTTCTGGATGAGGACTCAGCACGCAGATGCATCGACGCCGGCGCCAGGTTCATCACCAGTCCCGGCTTCATTCCCGAAGTTGTGGCCTACGCCAGGAAGGCCGATGTTGTGGTCTTTCCTGGAGCCTTGACCGCGACCGAAATCATTACCGCGTGGAAGGCCGGTGCGGACTTCGTCAAGATTTTCCCAACCGCTCCCGTCGGCGGCACTCACTATGTGCGCGCGCTCAAAGTGCCCCTGCCGCAAATTCCGTTGATCGTCACCGGAGGCGTAAATCAGGTGACCGCATTTGACTTCATCCTTGCGGGAGCAAGCGCCATTGGCGTGGGTGGTGAATTGCTTCCCAAAGAGGCTTTGCATCACAAGCAGGAATATCGCATCCATGAACTGGCGCGCAGGTTCCTCAGTATGGTCCAGGAGGCGCGAGTCCAGAGAGGAGCATGATTTAGCTGGGAACCTGCAGAGACTGACTGCCAGTATGAATCCAATGGAGCATGGATCGTTTTTCCGTTTCCCTGAGGTTCATTCTTGAAAACCGGAATGCGTAGCGGCAGATCGCCGCATTCGAGAGACAATCCGCCATGACGCAATAAGAGGTGGAAAATGCGGGCAAGATTCATAGTGTCCCCCAAAAGCCTCCACAGCGAGGAGATGGGGTTCATCGAAGATTGTCCGAAAGTTATTGAAAGGATTGGAGGCGCGGGCCGGGATCGAACCGGCGCATAAAGGTTTTGCAGACCTCTCCCTTACCACTTGGGTACCGCGCCCTGGCAGGGCTGTCTCTATGGGAATGGGCATCGCTCCAGTCCACTTGGCCTGCCCGGCAGGCGTCCGCCGTGGCGGAGTGGAATGGAGCGGGAGACGAGATTTGAACTCGCGACCCTCGCCTTGGCAAGGCGATGCTCTACCACTGAGCTACTCCCGCTTGTTGCAGTATTGAGTATACCGGGCGGCCGAAATGCGGTCAAACCGCAGCCGGGGCGGAAATTGCGCCTGATGCGGAACTTGACGAGGGACTTGCCGGCAACGCATTGCCGGATTGCGACTCGCCGGAACGGGACCCCTTTTCTTCGCGTACAATCGCTCCGTCGCGCATGTAAAGAATCCGGCTGGCGACGGACGCGGCTTCGGGGTTGTGGGTGATCATCAGGGTGGTCTGTCCCAATTCGCGGTTGGAGCGAAGCAGCATCTGCAACACCGCGTCGGAGTTCCTGGTATCCAGGTTGCCGGTGGGCTCGTCGGCCAGCACGATGGCGGGCCGCGTAACCAGCGCCCGGGCAATGGCCACGCGCTGCTGTTCGCCGCCGCTCAACTCCGAAGGACGGTGATGGAGCCGGCCCTGGATCGACAGCATTTCGCAAAGATGGTCAAGATACTTCATGTCCAAAGGCTCTTTGTGTCCGCTGATTTCCCATGCGATCTCGATATTGCCCATGGCCGAGAGCGTGGGCAGCAAATTGAATTTCTGGAAGACGAAGCCGATGCGTTGCTTGCGGAGCTTTGTGCGTTCGGCGTCGTCAAGAGAGGCGAAATCGACACCGTCTATAACGACACGGCCAGCGGTGGCGCTGGTGAGCCCGCCCAGCAGGTAAAAAAGCGTGGATTTACCCGAACCCGATGGTCCTACGATGGCTACAAACTCCCCGCGTTCCACGGCAAGCGAGACGCCATGCACCGCGGTGACTTGAATTCGGCCAGCCTGATAAACCTTGGTGAGGTTGTCGGCAAGAATGATCGGCGGGGACTGCTGGTTCAGCACAATTCACATTGTAAATGCGACGTCCGGGAGGCGCCTCCAATAGAATGGGATTTGAACCGAACCTACACGCAGGAATTCCCTAATGACCGTCGATCTGAAATCCAATCTCGTCAGCAAACTTGAATCGGCCGCCACGCAGGCTGGCATGGTTCTGCAGTCGGTGACCGAGGGCCGCGACTTTCACGGCAATCCCACGACCGTTTTCCAGCTTGGCCTTCCCGGCAACGAACTGGCGGGGCGAACCCTGAAGCTGGAGCTGACGGAGGGGTTTGACTTCGACAAGCCTGACCTGCTGCCGGCCATAACGGCTCATCTTGCCGGCGAGGCGAAACGGCTGCGCAATCCCCGGCCCGAGTGCTACGTAACGCTGGGCGGATTGCCGCTGGCCTTTGGGAAGTTTGAATGGCCTTTCCACACATCGGTTTCCGGGGCGGACACGCACATTGTCCACGGCGAGATTGACCTGGCCGACGGCGGAGCGCACAACCTTCATGCCAAAGTCGCTGCTTCCGTCACGCTGACATTTGCCGAGATTGTACCCTCGATGGAGCAGCCCTATGCGGAGAGCTTCGTCTACAACGCGATCCGCAAGACAGTTGATTTCGGCCAGCTCGAATTCCTCAAATCCGGCAATCGCCAGCCGGTACCCGTGACCACGCGCTACTACAGCCGGTGGCAGAAGAAGTTCCTTTTCACCGAAACGAATGACGCAACGAGGCTGGAATATTTGTTGCGCAAGGTCTACTGGCTTTCCGGCGTGTTGGGTGAGGGCAAACCGGTATGGATTGCCGACCCGCGGGACGCGCAGTACCTGAACACGACGGAAGCCGACCTGCTGCGCATGGCGGGCCACGAGGCGGGCGAGGGATTGATGGTGCTGAACGGGGAGTTTGCCGCCGCCACGCCGCTGCTGCTGGCCAAAGCGCCGGAATACCAGGCTGCGTTGGAAGCTTCGCTGAACTTTACCAAGCCGCAATTCAACGAGTCGATGCGGTCTGGCCACGCGAATATGTAGGCAGGGTTCGCGGACCCTCGCGACCGTGCGGATGCGGAGTTGTTTAGAGCGATTCTCCACAGGCTGAGCAGAACCGCGCGCCTTGCGGGTTGGCTTGCTGGCAGCGCCCACAGGCCGTGAGTGTGCCACCATTGCCGGCCGGCGTGGTGGGCGGGATGTTGACTGTCAAGTTGAAGGGTTGCCCGCTCCAACCAGGCATGACGATGCCGAGCGCGGCTGCAATTCCGGCAGCCTGAATGGCGTTGAACTCACGGACGCGGCCAGGCATGAAGAAGCACTCGATGAAACCGAGGATGGACGTGATGCCGGTCCAGCAGAAGAAGCAGTAGAGAATCCCCAGCCCGATGCGGCGCAGATAGAAGTGGTGCACACCGAATGTCCCCAGGAAGAGCGCGAGCAGAATGCCGACGACTTCGTCGCGGCGGACCGATTCGTATTGCTGGTAAAAGATGGCTTGCGCGTTGGGGTAAGGGGCGGTGCTCATGGGACTTCTCCTTCTTGGACTCTCGGGCTGGCTCTCGTATAAGAGTACGCAACCGGTCCGCGTGGGGTTCCGGCCGGCACTGTTGAGCATTCTGTCACATCGAAGACTAAGGGGCTGGCGCATAGAATCGAAATCGATATGGAGCGAGAGACACCGAACGCCGCGGCAAGCGGCACATTCCTGATCGGCGGCGACCTGCCGGTTCATCGCATGGGCTATGGGACCATGCGGCTGGTGGGCGATGGCGCGTGGGGCGAACCTGCGGACCCGGACGAGGCCAAACGTGTGCTGCGGCGGGCCATTGAGCTGGGCGTTACGCTGATTGACACAGCGGACGCGTATGGGCCGGAGATTGCCGAGCGGCTGATTTGCGACGCGCTTTGGCCGTATCCAGCGGACCTGGTGATCGCCACGAAGGGCGGGATTACGCGGCAGGGTCCGGCGAAGACGGAATATGTGGGGCGCGCGGGGTATTTGATTCAGTGTGTGGAGATGAGCCTGCGGCGGCTGAAGCTGGAGCGGATTGAGCTGTATCAGTTGCACCGGATCGATCCACGAACGCCGCTGGAGGAGAGCCTGGGCGCGCTAAAGCGGATGCAGGAGCAAGGGAAGATCCGGCACATCGGGTTGAGCGAAGTGACGCCGGTGCAGATTGAAGAGGCGCGGAAGATTGTCGAGGTTGTGAGTGTACAGAATCGATACAGTCTTGCGGACCGGCGGCATGAGGAGACGCTTCGCTATTGCGAGAGGGAGAAGATTGGGTTTCTGCCGTGGTATCCGATGGCTGGAGGGAAGATGTTGAGGGCAGAGCACGCTTCAGCGGAGAAGTTGGGCGCGATTGCGGGGCGGCATGGGGTATCTATTGCGCAGCTTTCGCTGGCTTGGCTGCTGCAGAAATCGCCGGTGATGCTACCGATTCCTGGGACTTCGAAGGTGGCGCATCTGGAGGAGAATGTTGCGGCGGCTGGGCTGAAGCTGAGCTTGGAAGATACGGCAGCACTGGATGCGGCTTTTTCGTCTTCGTGACATAATCATGTCATGCCAGTCCGAACCACAGTCGATATCCCTGAGCCGCTGCACGACCGGCTGCGGCAGCGAGCGGAGAGCACCGGCGCCTCGATCCGTTCGCTGATTGTGCGAGCGATTGAGGAGACGTACGCGGAGCCGAAGAAGGGCGAGCGTGTGACCGGGCCGCTCATCGCGACCAAGGGGAAGTTGGGGCCGCGGTTCCCGGTGGACGAGAACCCGCATGACCTTATTCTTCCTTGACGTCAACGTCTGGCTGGCGCTTTCGGTTTCCGGTCACTCGCACAACAGCGACGCGTCGCATTGGATGCAGCGGTTGCCAGACGACGCTACCCTGATCTTCTCGCGATACACGCAGCTTGGGCTGCTGCGGCTGCTGACAAATGCTGCGGTGATGAGCGATGCGACGCTAACGCTGGGTGAAGCGTGGGCGGTTTACGACCGCTGGCTTCAGGATCCACGCGTGGAGTTTTATTCCGAACCGCGCAACTTGGAAGCCGGGTTCCGGCGAGCTACAGCGCCTTTCACTGACAAGGCCGCCACGAAGTGGGTGGGAGACTGCTGGCTGCTGGCCTACGCAGAAGGGGTGCAGGCACAACTCGTCACCTTTGATCAAGCACTGTGCGAACTTGCGCGCAAACAGGGGTGCCGCGCGATAATGCCGAGGTAAGTGCAGCGCTCAATAGAGCTTGATCTCGACTAGAATCCCTGCCGATCCACTGTTGCAAATTCCCTGGCAATCTCCAAACTCATCTCTGAGTTCGCAATGTAGCCGGAAGCCAGCTCTGAATCGAAGCGCTTCGCATCCATATCTTCGGATTGCTGCTCGAGAGAAATTCGAGCCAGATCATTTTGATTCCTGTCCATTTCTGGCTCCAATTGGCAAGAAAGCCGCAGCTCCTTCCAAAGCTGCGGCTCTTGGCGGCTAAAACTCAGCCGACCTCAATTCAAATCAAATTACATTTCTTTTACGCCTTCGACGAAGGCCTTCAGCTTGCGGCTGCGGCTGGGGTGGCGCAGCTTGCGGAGGGCCTTGGCTTCGATCTGGCGGATGCGCTCTCTGGTTACCTGGAAGCTTTGGCCTACCTCTTCCAGGGTGTGCTCGGAGCCGTCTTCGAGGCCGAAACGCATCTTGATCACTCGTTCCTCGCGAGGGGTCAGGGTGCGGAGAACCTGCGAAGTGTACTCCTTGAGGTTGACGCTGATCACCGCTTCGCTGGGCGAGACGGCCTGGCGGTCCTCGATGAAGTCGCCGAGGTGCGAATCTTCCTCTTCGCCGATCGGGGTTTCAAGCGAGATAGGCTCCTGCGCGATCTTGAGGACCTTGCGGACCTTCGCGACAGGGATGTCCATGCGGCGGGCAATCTCTTCGCTCGACGGCTCGCGGCCAAGTTCCTGCACCAACTGGCGGCTGGTGCGGATGAGCTTGTTGATGG
>Ga0181531_10003139_pt1 | contig 10183 bp, 8 predicted proteins | sample PEATcosm2014_Bin_38_FD_119743 | JGI IMG/M metagenome (GOLD analysis project Ga0181531, IMG submission 119743) | Peatland microbial communities from MTU Mesocosm Facility, Houghton, MI, USA - PEATcosm2014_Bin11_10_metaG | ecosystem: Environmental > Terrestrial > Soil > Wetlands > Peat | place... | reverse complement strand
GTCCACCCGGCCCACGTCGAAAGCCTCGCAAATATCCTTCTCGGTCAGATCAAACCGCGGCTCATTCTGCAAATGTTCGAGGTTGCCCAGATTGCCGGTGCTGAGGTTGTCCACCCCCACCACGCGATGGCCCTCTCCCAGCAGCGCGTCGCAAAGATGCGATCCCAAAAATCCCGCAGCACCAGTCACCAGAACGCGAGTGTCCGTTTCCTTTCCGTTATCCAGAGACAGAAAGTTCCTCCGAATGGGAGCGTTGCGGCGTCATCCCGGCTCATGGGATTCAGGGCCTGCCAGCCATCGTTTCCGGCGGTCCCACTGCTGTTTTGATCGACTTCGATCCCGATGTTATCATGGCGATAGAGTGATGCCCGCTTCCCCGCCTGGCCCACCGCAATAATGCATTCGACTTCAGCCAACAGCACTGTAGAAACCCCGCCTCCCAGCGCCCCGTCAAAACGAACTGTTCGCGTCGCCTACTTCGTCACCCATCCCATCCAGTATCAGGTGCCGCTGCTGCGGCGTATCGCCCTCGAGCCCGACATCGACCTGACCGTCTTCTTCAGCAGCGATCAGTCCGTGCGCGGTTACAGGGACAGCGGATTCGGCGTCCACGTTCAATGGGATGTTCCCCTCCTCGATGGCTACAAATATGAGTTTCTTCCCCGGCTGGGAGATGGCGACGAACTTGGCTTCGCAAAACCGCTCAACTGGGGAATCTTCAATCGCCTCCGCAAGGGGCGCTTCGATGTAGCCTGGGTTTTCAGCTACAGCACTCTGGCGAGCCTCAATGCGGTTTTTGCCGCCAAACTCCTGGGCATTCCGGTGATTCTGCGCACCGAATCCAATCTGCATGACCATGTGCGCTCGAAGTTTACCCTGGCTGCTAAACAAATCTTCTTTACCATTCTCCGAACCGCAACCGATTGCGTCCTTCCCATCGGCAAAGATAATCGGAAATACTGGCAGCACTATTTCGGAAGAGACTTTCCCTCCTTTACGATGCCCTACGCCGTCGACAACGATTTCTTTCAGAAGAAGGCCCTGGAGGCCGCTCCTCGCCGCGAGAATTTCCGCAAAGAACTCGGCCTCGAGCCTGGACGGCCCATCGTTCTCTATGCCTCCAAACTTCAGACCCGCAAACGCTGCATCGATCTCGTCGAGGCGTACATCCGTCTCGCGCCCGCCCCTCGCGTGGATCCGCCGGCTTATCTCCTCATCGTCGGCGACGGCGAAGAACGCGCCAACCTCGAAAAACGCGTCCGTGAATCCGGCCTTTCCAGCATCCGCTTTCTCGGCTTCCGCAATCAGACCGAGCTACCTCGGTTCTACGATCTCTGCGATGCTTTCGTTTTGCCCTCCTATGACGAGACCTGGGGACTCGTCGTGAACGAAGCCATGAATGCGGGCCGTCCCGTCGTTGTCACCGACCAGGTTGGCTGTCAGCCGGATTTGGTGCAGGATGGGCTCAATGGTTTTGTTTATCCCGCTTTCGACGTCGATGCCCTTTCCCAGCACCCCCGTCGCTTAATTGCCGAACCTGACCTGCGCACTATCATGGGGGAAAACAGCCTCCGCCTCATTCGCCAATATAGCTTCGAACAGAATGTCGCTGGTTTTCGACAGGCACTGGCATTTGCTGTGCCGGGTTATGTACCGTAAGACCTGACTCAAACCATCAAGGAGCATGAATGATCCAGCAGTCGGCCGCTTCGGCTGATAACACACCGACCACGGCGACCAGCAATGGCGAGTACCTTCAATTCGGCTGCGGCCTTTGCGCTCCGCACAGCTGGCGCAACTTCGATGCGGGTCCGGCGTTCTGGTTACAGCGAAACTTTCCGTTTCTGAAAGCGGCCCTGGTAAGGAGAGGCTTTCCCAGCTACCCCCGTAATATCGAGTTTGGCGACGTGATTAAGGGATTGCCGGTCCCGCCTGGCTCTGCAAAGGCCGCATATTGCTCCCATGTCCTCGAACATATGGCCCTCGAGGAGCTGCGCATAGCTGTCCGGAATGTTCATGTCTACCTGCAGCCCGGAGGAACTTTCCGGATGGTGTTACCGGACCTCGAATATCTGGCGAAGAGCTATGTTGCCGATGACCATGCGGACGCGGCTTCGCGTTTTATGGAGGAAAGCCTTCTGGGCACAAAGACTCAATTGCGAGGGTTGTCAGGACTCCCACAAATGCTGTTCGGCCGAAGCAGGCACCTGTGGATGTGGGATTACAAGTCTCTTTCCCGGGAACTTGAGATTGCCGGCTTCCGTAACATCCGCCGCGCCCGGATCGGCGATTCAGCAGACTCGCGTTTCAGGGAAGTGGAAGATCCAGGAAGGTGGGACAATTGCCTCGGAATTGAGTGCAGCAAGTCATAAAGAAAACGCCTGCATATCCTGCAAGGTCGCCTTTTTGATCGGAGCAAGTCGCGAGTGAGCCACTAAATTGTCAATCGAATCTATTATGCTGGTCGGTCACTTCTCGCCAGGCGATCTGGGTGATTCTTATCGGCGGGCGTTCGACGAAATTGGGGTGCGCACCCATATTTTTGATACGCGAGCGTCTTGGCATCGACTGGGTTGGCTGGTACGTGACCGCATAGGCCGTCGACTGACGATTCGGAGTTATTTTTTTCGGGACCGTGCATCAAGGGACTTCAACCGTTGCCTTCAGGACAGCGCGATTGAGTCCGGAGCACGAGCCGTGCTGATTCTGACGCTCGAGTTTGTCTCGGCAGCGACGCTGGACAGTCTTCGGGGCAGGGGCATACGGGTGGCATGCTTCTACCCTGACAACCCCTTCCCACCGCACTATGCCGCCCGACCGGAAACCCTCCCTGCTGCCCGCGCGGCCGACTTGTGTCTGATCTGGAGCGAGCGTCTCGTCGAGAAGTTGAAAGCTTCAGGCGTCCGCAATGCTGCATTCCTTCCCTTCGCCTGGGATCCCGAAATATTCCCCTGCCAGAACAGTCAACCGCAGGGAACGTGGCCCGGTGTGCTGTTTCTTGGCACGTGGGACAGGCACAGGGAGCGATTCCTGGAAAAACTGGCCCGTCAGATTCCACTCCGCATCTACGGAAGCTTTTGGGGAAACAAGACCATCCCCTTCAGCAGGGTCCGCCACTGCTGGCAAGGAAGGGAGCTGCGCCTGATCGACGCTGCGCGAGTCATTCGCGAGTCAGCAATCTGCATCAACGTCTTAAGGCAGCAGCATACGATCGACGGCATTCCCGATGGCCTCATCATGCGACATTTTGAAGTACCGGGGGCTGGCGGTTTCCTCCTTTCTACGCGCAGCAGAGGTGCTACTACGCTCTTTCCCGAAGGCGAAACCGCAGAATACTTCTCAAACCTGGACGAATGCGTCGAGAAAGCGAGGAGCTATATTGCGGACGACTCGGCAAGAAGGAATCTTGTTGACCGCGCTCACGCTGCGGTAGCTGCTCGGCACCAATACACCCATCGCGCCATGCAACTCCTCCAATTGCTGAATGCGAGTCCAACTAAACCGTAGCCTTCTGTCGGTGCACCTTGAAGAGCAGGTTCTGCGACAGGATGGCTCCCGAGGACGCCGTCTCTGCAAGATACAAAAGGCGGAATGGCAAACTTCCGCATTCCCACAAAACTCGACGCACCAGGCTCTTGATTCCGTGAATGGTCGGCTTGTCCTCGAAGCACTCCACGGCGCCGAAATGCAGAGAGCCGAACATCTGCCTTATAGAGGACGCCGCGAACGATTGTTCGTGAGTCAGATCGCTATATCGGATTCGAGCGCCAAATATTCCCTCGGCATTAGGAACATGTCCGATGCAAATCCCGGTGGGTGAGAGAACGCGGCGCACTTCGGTCAGAAGTTCGAATGCCTCCTGCCGGTCGAGATGTTCCAGCACATCGAAGAGACAGATGACCTCCGCGCCGGCCGGCTCGCATTCCCGAAGGAATTCCAGCGCCCGCCCCCACTCGACCCCCGGCACTCCAAGCCGCTGTGCAAGCTCAACCTGCTCCCTCGAACCATCCACTCCGCGGACGTTGCGGAACGACGCCTCGTGAAGAAAATAGAGCAACGCGCCGTGGCCGCATCCGATATCCAACACCCGGCAATTGCGATCGGACGGAAAGTGCTTGCGGATGATCGCTTCAAAATACGCTCGCCGTGGCTCGAAATACTCGGCTGCCGACCCTCCGAACTCCTGGACGTGGCCGCTTGAAACATAGGATTCGTAAACCGTTTCTTTCCAGTCCCGCATTCTCCCTCTGCCTGTGGACAGTATGGTGCCCAAATCCGGCCGCCCGAGTCCTCAACCGCCTTGATGGGCGCCTTCCCGCCCGGAACTCAGTCTCCTGACGCGACCAACGCATCGGTCGCAACCGCTCCCCCATCCGCGGCTCTGAGCCGCACCGCGCGGTCGCCAGTAGCCGGAATCATCCTGACCACCCACATCACACACCACGAAATGATGATGACGTAGGCCGGGTCCTTGATCATCATATCCAGAATGCTGTGACCCATGCTTCCCTCCGTGCCTTGAAGCAGAAAAAGCGCGGTTGCCACCGTTCCCCATGGTCTCCGCATATCGAAGATGCTTTCGTAAACCACAAATATCAGCGGCACCACGAGAAACGAAAAGGCAGCGACCCCCGCCCAGCTGAATGCACCGTAGCTGTCGGATATAGTGGTAATCGTGGAATTTGTTGTCTCGATCGCATCGGGTTCCTGACCGTCCAGATGACCGAGGTATTTGCCAGATCCCACCGCGGCCTTGTCGGGAGAGAGAAAGCGCGGTATGCCGCTGAAAAAATCCTCTCTTAGTGATTCCCAACCGTAGTGAAACCCGCTCGAACATGCGTAGATCAGGGTACTATCCGGCGCGATCAGAGCGAACCTGTTCAGCGTAACCGCACCGGGAGTCGCAAAGTAATTGACGGCTCCGGGCGACTCCAGAACAGCATTTCCCACTGTGGTCTTGATCGTCTCCCATTCCCCCGGAGCCGTCTCCAGCGATCTAACCATTGCTGAGGCCTGTTCTGCCATCGTCGTGTGAACCGTCAAGCCGCGCGCGTAGAGATAATAGGGCGAAACGATGAGAAAGAAAGCCACGGCTACTCCTATGGCCGCTGCAACGTGCCGCTTTCCGAACTTGAAACCGCGGACATAGCATGTCAAAAAGACAATCGCGACAGGCATCAGGAAAGCGGTCCGCGCTGCAAAAATAAAACTCATCGCGAACATGGAGACCATCGGCCACACGGCCATCCAGCCCACGCTGTGCCGGCCGTGTGTGCTCCGTATGCGGGCGTCAACTGCCAGAACCAGCGAAAACGGCAGCAAATAAGCGAGAGCCCGCGCGAATCCGTGCGCGAGCGAAAGCGCTCCTGCGCCTCCCGCTAAATCCAGTGCTGCTTGCCCCAAAGTGCCCGCCACCCCTCCCACGAACGACAGGAGATAGAGATACCTTGACTGTGTTGAAGTGTCAGGCTCGGCGGGTTTAGGCAACGGCAACCGTAACCGCGAAAACACAAAAGTCCCCAACATCAGGAAGAAGAAGTAGACACCATAGACGGTAATCGTTAGTTGCGGTACATCCAGATGCTCGTCCGCCCTTTCAAACACAAGAACTTTGCAAAATTGGCAGATTATCACAGTGCTGAGCGCGAACCTGCTGAAAGCTATTCCACTGATGCTGCCCAAACCGCCCAGAGTATTGTAAGTTACAAAGGCACATGAGACCGCCAACGCCGCCATGAAGGCAAAATAGACGCTCGTTCCGGACGCCAGCTCCCCCGCCACCAGAAACGCAACCAGGAAGGCAAGCAAAAGCGGTGAAATAACCAGTTTGGGAGACATAGTGACCAGTTACACCCTACACCTTGTAATAAACATCCTCCGGCAAGACCCTGTCCGCGCAATGGCCGTCATAAATGGTCAGAGACCCTCGTCGAGACTGCCGACTGAGAAACAGAAGCCGTCGGGACATCCTCAAGAATCACCCAGGAGAATGCCGGGGCCTCGCCCTCATAGCCGCAGGCTTCCGGCATCCCTCATGGCACGCGGTAAATCAAGCCGCTAACCACTCCGGTCGTAACTCCCGCGCCGCCCACCGCCATGCCCGCCTTGAATCCGTTGGTCGGTACCAGAAGCACATCGTCGGAGGCCAGCGCAACGTCCCTTTCCTTCCCGCGCATCACCTTCTTCAGGTCCATCTGAATCTCCACATGCTGATCGTCCGGCGTTTTCCGAATGATCACCACCCTGGAAAGAGCGGCGCCATAGTTCAAACCTCCAGCCATGGCAATCGCCCGCATCACAGTAATCGGCGAGTTGCTGGAAAGCGGAATGGCCGACGGCGTCTTCACCTGCCCTACCACAAATACATTGCCCACCTTCGGCACAATGACGGTGTCTCCCGCCATCAGCGGAATATTGGTTTCATCCGTCATCTTGGGATCGGTTCCCAGAATCACCGTGATCGGTTCAGACTCGCCTGGCCGCCGCACCGTGATGGTATGGCTGGCCAGCGGAGTAAATCCTCCACACGCAGAAATCACGTCCAGCAATCGAAGCTGTCCGAACGCCGGCACCGGAGACGGCTTCTGCACTTCGCCCAAAACCGTAATCGCCCGCGTCGGAGAATCAACCAGCGAAACCGTCACCTGGGGATCCACCAGGATTCCCTTCTCCTTCAGTTCCTTTTCCAGGTAAAGCGCCGCCTCCGATGGAGTCATTCCCGCGACTTTGACCACTCCCAAATAGGGCAAAACAATCTCGCCCTGCGCTCCAACCTTCAGGCCAACCACACTCCCAGCCCCGGTCCCCCAGGGATTGTTAACACTGGTCGTCGCTGTAGTGGTCAGTTCCGGTGCACCATAGGTTGCAATCGAGATTACGTCTCCCGGCATGATCTTCACGTCGCTGTACTGAGCCCGCATAGCCGCCAGCGCGCTTGTCGTTTCGTTCGACGGCGTGCCCACCGCGGGGCCGGCGAACTGTGCGATGGCTGGGACGGCCATGCCTATCCTTCCCAGAAACACCGCCATAACTGCCACTTTGCCGCCTAACCCGACTTTCATTCCATGTCTCCCTTTGTGCTCGCTCGACCGCACGCCATACTTACTTGCCATACTCATACGTGTAATAGCCGAGATAGCCGTAGTACTCGGGCAGAGAAGCATCTACACCGTTGAACACAAATCCGTAGACCTTTACGTCCAGCTCATGCAGGATCTCCGCCGCGCGCGCCAGCATCCGGCGTGTGCAGTAGCCCTGCCGGATCACCAGCACCATGCCATCCGCCTGCGCCGCCACGATCGCAGGATCGGTCACCGACAGCACCGGCGGCGTGTCGAAGATGACATAGTCATACTTCTCCCGCAGCTGACGCACCACCTCCGTCATTTGATCGGACCCCAGCAAATCCGCCGGCAGCGGAGGCACCGTCCCCGATGGAATCACGTCCAGCGTGGTCAGCGTCTCGTGTGTTTGCGTCACCTCGTCCAGGGTGTAGTACCCGGTCAAAACCTCGGACAACCCCTTCCCGCCTTCCATGCGAAGCCGCTTATACACCGACGGACGCCGCATATCCGTATCCACCAGCGCAACCTTCTTGCCGCCCTGCGCCAGCACCGCGGCCATGTTGACCGACACCGTCGACTTGCCCTCCGCCGGCTGGCAACTGGTCACCGCAATCACCTTCGACTCCCGTGAGGTGGTCGACAGCCGCATCGAGGTGCGCAGCGCCCGGAAAGACTCTGAGAACGGCGAACGCGGATCCCTCAGCAACTCCGGACCTACGACCCACTCCAGATCCGATCCCTTGCTCTTCCAGTGGCTCTGCGGAATCATCGCCAGCGATGGAAGCCCCAGAATCTCCTGGATCTCATGCGCATCGCGCAACCGGGTATCCATCTTCTCGAGGAACAGCGCAAGAGTGAATCCCCCAAAGAAGCCAAACAGCATGCCGATCAATCCCAGCTTCATGGGCGACGTGCTCGACGGCCCCAGGGGCACCGAAGCCATGTCCACTTTGCTGATGTCGGCCGCGTCCAGTCCCGCATCCACCGCCGCCTCCCGCAGCCGCCCCACGATGCTTTCGTACATCTTCCGGTTCGAGTCGTATTCCTGGCTCAGCAGCATGTACTGCACCAGATCGTCGCGCTGGCCGTACACATCGTGAATCTTCGCGTTGAGCATTCCCTGCGCCTTGGCCTCCGCGCTCTGGGCCAGGGCAAAGGAATCATTCGCCTCCGCCACCACCCGCCGCTCCTGCTCTCCGATCTCCTGGTTCAGGGTATCGGTTTGCGCCCGCAGCTGTTTCACCTGCGGATAATTCGGACCGTACACGGGCTGGAGCCGCGACAGCTCCGTTTCGGCCCCGGATCTCTGCGCCCGGAGACTCGCCAACAACCCCTCGGATCCAATCATTACCTGCCCCTGGGTCGTCGCCGGAATCTCCTGAATCTGATCCGGCGGCAGGGAACGGATAATCCGGTACCGCGCTTCCGCCAGCAGACGCTGCTCGGAAGCATCCGCGACGCTCTTCTCCAGTCCTCCGATTTCCTGAAGCATCAGGCTGTGATCCGGATCCAGCGCCATCACTCCCAGCTTGCGCTGCAGATCCACCATCTTGTTCTGCGAACTCTGCACCACGCTCCGCAGGTCGTCCATCTGCCCCGTCAGCCACTTCGTCACCTGCTGCGTGGTGTTGTAGTGCGTCGCGAAATTGTTCTCGATAAATTCGTTCTCGAGCGCGTTCACCACTTCCGTCGAAAGCTTCGGATTGGCACTCGTATACGCGATCGTGATCATCTGCGTCCGCGGGATTCGCGTCACAGACAGATGGCCACGCAGATTCCCGATTACCGCATTGCGGACGACCGGATCGTCCATGGTCTGGTGCGAACCTGACGCCGGCTTCTTCGAGAACGCCGAAGTAAACGAGAAACGGCTCCCGCTGTTCATGAAAGCCGGATTGTTGGCCAGATCCAGCTTCTCCCCTACCGCTGCCAGCAGCGTGTCGCTCTCGAGGATACGAATATCGCTCTCAATGATGATATCCAGCGTCCCGGAGCCAGACCCAATCGAGTACGAGATCGATTGCTTCAGCTCCGAGGCGGAACCGGGCTGCACGCGCACTTCGCCTGCCGCAGTGTAACTCTTTCCGCGAACCAATCCCCCCACCACGGCCAGCAACCCAACACCCAGGGCCGTGATCAGCAGAAGCACACGTCTCTTCCGCATCACCAGCCACAGATCGGTGAGGGAAACATCCTTGGTCTCCGGAACCAGGGAGATCTGTTTACCGCGAGTCAACTGTTGCACTTAACCTCTCATGGCCGGATATTTCCGGCAGAAACCCGGCGCCAGCAGCCCTGGTATGATTTGCCGCTGCAGATAATTCCACCATGCGGCCGTGCAGGAAAAAGACGGGCTTGCTTCCGGACAATCCACAGAAACAGAGCTGGCGGGTCGCCATGCATTTGGCCACGAAACTACCGCTCCGCTGCAAAAAAGCGTAATTCGAGTCTACCGCCCTGCTCCTCCCTGGTCAACGAGTCCTGCCCAGCGTGTGTCCTGCCCTGATACCGCCCCGCGCCCCTCCAACACCCCTTACGCTGACGCCTCCGCGGGCGCAGCCTTCCATCCCGTCGGCGCGTGTCCCAGCCGGATCAGCGCTGGAATGTCCTCGGCCGGCTGCGGCGGTGCAAACAGAAACCCCTGCATCATGTCGCATCGCATCGCCGCCAGCGCTTCGGCTTGTTCCTCCCTCTCCACCCCTTCCGCCACTACCTGCAGCCCCAGACTGTGCGCCAGCGACAGAATCGCCTCCACCAGCGCACGCGTCCCATTCGACTCGCACACCCGGTCCACGAACGACCGGTCCACCTTCAACCTCTCTATCGGCAGCTGATGCAGATGCTGCAGCGAAGAATATCCCGTCCCGAAATCGTCCACCGAAAAATGAACGCCCAACTCCGCCAGGTCCCGCATCTGCCGCGCCAGATCCTCCAGATTCCTCATTACCGTGGTCTCCGTCATCTCGATCTCCAGATTATCCGGCGCCACTCCGCTCTCCAGCACCGCCTGCCGCACCTGCTCGATGCTGTGCGTGCTGACGCCGATGATCGCTTCGGGGCCGAGGATGCGCCGGGCGTCCTTCACCAGCATGTCCTCCTGCCCCAGATGCACCCCGTCT